>JAEEGL011732423.1_pt1 | contig 20335 bp, 16 predicted proteins | sample 9134231 | NCBI WGS metagenome assembly JAEEGL01 (sample SAMN16246548, study PRJNA631951) | gut metagenome | biome: gut microbiome; feature: rumen; material: fiber-attached | host: Bos | place: Iran: Karaj | collected 2018-10 | reverse complement strand
GTCGTACTTGTCCGCGCCTTTCCCGTGTACACGGTAGGAAGCGATCAGGGCCGCCCACTCGTCATTGTCCGTAAACACGGCACCGCCGTCTCCGTAACAACCCAGCGGCTTGGCCGGGAAGAAGGAGGTGGTGGAGATATCTCCGAAGGAGCAGGCTTTCCGGCTTCCGATGCTGCCGCCAAAACCCTGGGCACCGTCTTCCAGCACCAACAGGCCATATCTGTCGGCAATCGCGCGTACCGCGGGGTAATTGGCCGGGAGACCGAAAAGATCCACGGCGACAACGACCCGCGGCTTCAGCCGGCCTTCAGCGAGCACCGCCTGAACGGCCGCTTCCAGGCTTTCCGTGTCAATATTGTAGGTCCGGGCGTCCACGTCTACGAAAACCGGCGTCGCCCCTTCCAGGCTTACGACCTCGGCCGAAGCGAAGAAAGTGAAGTCGGGAACGAAGACTGCGTCTCCGGGGCCGATGCCCCAGGCTTTCAGGGCCAGGGTTAGCGCATCCGTGCCGTTGGCACAAGTGAGGCAGTGTTTTACGCCCGTATAGGCGGCGAGCCGTTCCTCCAGGGCCTGCACTTCCGGGCCCATGATATAATGCGCCCCGGCCGCCACGGACAGCATCGCGCTGTCCATCTTCGGCTTCAGTTCCTGGTATTGTCTCGCCAAATCCCTGAACTGCATCACTTTATCTTGCTAATAATTTCACCTTTTTCATTGACCGTCCCGATCTGGCGCGCGGGAACGCCCGCCATCAGGGCAAAGTCCGGCACATCCTTCGTGACCACCGCTCCCGCGGCAATCATGGCTCCGCGGCCGATGGTGTGCCCACAAACGACCGTACAGTTGGCCCCCAGCGAGGCCCCTTCCTTGACCAGCGTCCTCAGATACTGTCCGTGCACGGGGAAATGCGCACGGGGTACCAGCACGTTGGTGAATACGCAGGACGGGCCGCAGAAGACATTGTCTTCCAGTTCCACCCCCTCATAGACGGAAACATTGTTCTGGATGCGCACGCCGTTGCCGATCCGCACATTGTTGCCGATATTGACATTCTGCCCCAGCGAACAGTTCTCCCCGATCCGGGCCCCTTTCTGCACGTGGCAGAAATGCCAGATCCTGGTCCCTTCGCCGATCAGGACGTCGTCGTCAATATAACTGGAAGGATGAACCGTAAACATAAATCAGGCAATATCGTTGAGCACCAGATACATTCGTTTTCCATTCGCCGCCGCTTCCCCGTCCAGTCCCGACAAGACGCTGCGGGGCGTCCATCCGGCCCGGAGAAGGAAGAACACGCTGTCGGCCTGACGGAGCAGGACCTCACTGTCGGCGATCAGACGTGAAGAAGGACTGTCGATGATAATCATTTCGTAGCGGGCACGCAGCTGCGTCATCAAGGCGGAGAAACGGGGACTCTGCAACAACTGCGCAGGATCGCCCGGAAGATGACCTGCCGGCAGGACCTCCAGGCCGGGACAGTCCTCCCGCCGGGAAATGCATTTCAATACATCGGACTCCTTCCCTTCCAGATAATCGGCCAGGCCTTTCTCTCCGGCTTTCCAAAGTCGGGAAGCACCGGCCCGGCGCAGGTCGCCGTCCATCAGCAGGATCTTTTTCCCTCCCAGGGCGAAAGCCTGGGCCAGGTTCATGGAGACGAACGTCTTACCGGTACCCGGCTCGGCAGAAGCGACGAGGAAGACCTGCTCCCCTTCGGATGCCATCAGGCACAGACGGGTGCGAAGCGTACGGAAGGCGTCGTTGCTGAGGCTTTGTCTGCCCTCGACAACCACCAGGCCCCCTTCGATTTCCTTGCGGCCGGCTCCGGGCACTTCCCCAAGCAGGGGGAGTTCGCAGTTCGCTTCAAGATCCCGGCGCGTATGGACCGTTTCGTCCAGGGTCGCCTGAAGGAAAATCAGGGTCAGCGGCACCAGCAAGCCCAGCAGAATGGCGGCGAAAAGGATGCGGAGCACCTTGGGCGATGTCGGCCGGCTGCTGCAATGGGGAATGTCAATGATCCGGGTATTGGGATTGCTGTAGGTGATGCTGATTTCGTTTTCCTCCTTTTTCTGGAGCAGGTAGAGGTAGAGGCTCTCCTTCACTTTCTGCTCCCGCTCGATGGAGGTCAGGAACTTGGCCTGGGCGGGATTGGAACTGATCTTGGCCGTTGCCTCGTGGTGATAGCCCCGGAGCGCCCGGAGTTCGATGTCCAGCGTCTTGATGTGATTCTCCACCGAAGCCAGGATGCTTTTGCGCAGCGCCGCAATCTCGTTCTCCAGGTTGACAATCAGGGGGTTCTGGTCCGAAGTATAGGTCAGGTGACTGTTCAGCTGCATCAGCAGCGTGTTGTACTGGGTAATCTGGGATTCGATCACCGGGTTGTTGATGCCGGAATTGACAATCAGCAGCTGACGCCCCTTCTTGTCTTTCTCGATCAGGTCCCTGATGTACTCCGCCATCGCCTTCTGGTTGCTCAGGATCAGGATCTGGGCATCCGATTCGCTCTGCTGCTTGAGGTAAATGTCGCTGACGGAAGAAAGGTCGGTGATGCCGTAACGGCTCTTGTAGGTGGAAATACTGTCATCCACGCGGTCCAGTTCCTCTTCCAGCAGCAGGAGCCGGTTATCGATGAACTGGGAGGTATTGTTCGTGAGCAGGTACTGGTCCTCCAGCCACTTGTCGTTATAGACCTCGATGATGAGCGAAAGCATCTTAACGGCCTGCTCCGGGGAGGCATCGTTATAGGAAAGGCTGATGACGGAGGATTTGTCGCTCTCCCTCTCCGCGGAAAAGTTCCCCTGGAAACCCTGCGCAAGGGCAAGAAGGGTAGCCTCGTCCGCTTCGGGCCTCAGCCGGCGGGCCACCTCCATCAGCACGTCCAGGGAAGCGAGATGGCGCACCTCGTTGGGGAGATTGCTTTTCTGCTTGACCAGCCCCAGGTCCGAGAATTCCTCCCCGTTGCCTTTGCCCGCATTCGTTCCCAGGCTCTCCTCCTTGACCAGCAGGGAGGCGTGGCTGGTATAGCGCTTGGGGGTCCGGGCGAGGTCCAGGACGGCGAACAGGAGAAAGATAGCCAGGAAAATGACGAACCACCTCCACTTATGAAGGCAAAGACGCAGAAGGTCGCCTATCGTCAGAAAAGTGTGATTGTTCCTGCTCATCGTATGGCCAGGGCAACGATTGTCGTGATCAGTGAAGCCAGCGAAATCCAGAGACTCGGCTGGGCAAAGGCATTGCCCGTGGACTTGAATTCCCGCTGACGCTTGGCGTTGGGCGTAATATAGATGACATCGTCTTGCTGCAGATAGTAGGCGGGAGATTCCAGGACATTCTTACGGTCGCAGAGATTGACGAAATAGGTCATGTCTTCGCCATCCACATTACGACAAACCATCACATTCTCCCGCTGTCCGATAATGGTCAGGTCCCCGGCGGAGGCAATGGCGTCCAGAATGGTGAAATGGTCCCTGAGAATCTCTATCCGCCCGGGACGGACAACCTCTCCCAGCACCATCACGCTCAGGTTCACATATTCCACCGTAACCACGGGATCCTTGATCAGGTCGCGGGCGATCAGCCGGTCCCGGATATATTCGGCGACTTCGTGGCGGGTCTTCCCGCCGACGGCCACCCGTCCCAGTACCGGGAACTGGATATCTCCCTGCTCGTCCACCGTATAGGCCAGGAGCATCCCGCCAACGCCGTTCACCCCGCCGGAAGCCAGTTTCGGGGTAGCCGAAGCACCCAGCGAACGGGCGGCGGAAGCGCTGCACATCAGATTGAACTGCTGCATCAGCATAGGGTCCGAGCTGTTGACGATGATATTGATCTTGTCCTCCGGACGGAGGCGGAACTGCTGCTCCGGCTGTAAAGCCATGCCGCGAATCTCTTCAGCGTTTTGGAAATACGCAACGTTTTTGGGGGTAGAACAACCCCAAAGCACGAAAAAAGAAACTACCAACAATAACCTGATCACATCTTTCATAAGGATCGATTCTGAATCAAGCGCCGCAAAGGTATAAAAAAAACCGGGAAAGACAAAAAGTCACTCCCGGAACAAAGTCTTCACCAAGGCAGGTACGTCGGCAACGCGGACGACCGAAATGCCCTCCGGCTGCGGCGTACGTGGGGAAAAGTCCGATATAAAAATTTTCTTGAATCCCAGGCGCGCCGCTTCGCCGATGCGACGTTCTGTCTGCGAAACGGGACGGATCTCCCCGCTCAGTCCCACCTCCGCGGCAAAGCAGCAGTCCGGCGGAATGGGAAAATCAAAATTCGAGGAAAGCACCGATGCGATGACCGCCAGGTCGCAGGCCGGATCGGTCGCCTTCAGCCCGCCCGCCATATTGAGGAACACGTCCTTCTGGGCCAGTTTGAAGCCCGCCCGCTTCTCCAGCACCGCCAGCAGCATATTCAGGCGCCGCGCATCGAAGCCGGTGGCCGAACGCTGCGCCGTCGCATAAACGGCCGAACTGACCAGCGCCTGCACCTCGAAGAGCAGGGGCCGCGTCCCGTCCAGCATCGCGCAGACCGCCGTCCCGCTCAAGGCCTCTCCGTGCATCGGAATCAGCATCTCGGAGGGGTTCGCGACTTCCTTCAGCCCCTTGCCCGTCATCTCGAACACCGCAATCTCCGAAGTGGAGCCGAAGCGGTTCTTGATGCCGCGAAGGATACGGTAAGCGCCACGGTTCTCGCCCTCGAACTGCAGGACCACGTCCACGATATGCTCCAGGATCTTCGGTCCGGCAATAAAGCCGTCCTTGGTAATGTGCCCGATCAGGATGACCGCGATACCGCTCTGCTTGGCAAAACGCAGCAGCGCCGCCGCCACCTCCTTCACGGAACTGACGGAGCCCGGAGTGGATTCCGCCGCCGAGGTGGACATCGTCTGCACCGAATCCACGATCACCAGGTCCGGCTGCAGTTTCGCCGCCTCGTCGATGATGTTTTCCACGATCGTCTCGCAGAAAATATGGCAGTTGGAAGGATCGCCGCCCAGGCGGTCCGAGCGCATCTTCACCTGGCGCGCACTCTCCTCGCCGCTGGCATAGAGCACTTTCAGCGAAGGGCAGCACAGCGGAATCTGCAGCGAGAGGGTCGATTTGCCGATGCCGGGTTCTCCGCCGATGAGCACCAGCGAACCGCGGACGAGACCGCCGCCCAGGATACGGTCGACTTCGCCGATGCCCAGCGAAACGCGCTCTTCGGAGCCCATCGCCACCTCGGCAAGTTTGAGCGGCTTACGCTCCGCGCCGCCCAGGGCCGGGGCCGAAGCCGCAGTTTTCGGGGCCGCAGGCGCCTCCACCATCGTATTCCACTCCTTGCACGCGGGACACTGCCCCATCCACTTGGGGCTTTCGTTCCCGCACGAAGTGCAGTACCAGAGGGTTTTGCCCTTCGCCGCCATTATTTACCGGCGATATGTTTCTCCCAGGCCCAGGCAGCGGCGAGGGTTTCCTCCACGCTGCGCTCCGCCTTCCAGCCCAATTCCGCGTTCGCCCGCGTCGGGTCGGCCCAGATGGCCACCACGTCGCCGGGCCTGCGGGGAGCAATCTTATAATTGAGTTTCAGGCCGTTCACCTTTTCAAAGGCCTTCACCAGTTCCAGCACGGAGACGGGACGGCCGGTGCCCACGTTGAAAATCTCGTACTCCTCCTTCATCTTGCCGTCCAGCATACGGGCGACGGCGCAGACGTGCGCTTTCGCGAGGTCCACGATATCGATATAGTCCCGCAGACAGGTACCGTCCGGCGTGGGATAATCGTCGCCGAAGATGCTCAGGCACTCGCGTTTGCCGATGGCCGTCTGGGTGATGAAAGGCACCAGGTTATTGGGCACGCCGCGCGGCAGTTCGCCGATCAGGGCCGAAGGATGCGCGCCGATGGGATTGAAATAGCGCAGGGCGATGCCCTTGATGCCGGCGTAGGCCAGCACGGAATCGCGCAGGATATCCTCGCACATCTGTTTGGTATTGCCGTAGGGCGATGTGGCCGGCTGCCGGGGAGACTCCTCCGTCACCGGCAGTTTGTCCGTCTCGCCGTACACCGTCGCGGAAGAGGAGAACAGCACATTGCAGCCGCCCTTGCGCTGCCGCGCCACTTCCAGCAGGTTCATGAACGAGACCAGGTTGTTCTGATAATACATCAGCGGCTCCGCCACGGACTCACCCACCGCCTTGAAGGCGGCGAAGTGGATGACCGCATCGATGGGATACTCGGCAAAAAGCTTTTCCACGGCAGCCTTGTCGCAGAAGTCCATCTTCACGAAGGGCAGTTTCACCCCCAGGATTTCACTGACCCCGCGATAATTGGTCTCGTCGCAGTTGGACATATTGTCGGCGATCACCACGTTGTACCCGGCGTTGTACAACTCCACCGTCACGTGGCTCCCGATGAATCCGGCTCCCCCGGATACTAAGACTGTCTTTTTACTCATATTCTTGTTCAAATTTATTCACTGAGGCTACTCGTTTTCAGGGCTGCAATAACTGGCTGACTGTGTCAGAAGTCCTCTGCTCCCTGTTGCTTCGCAACCCTATCCGGGTAAATGGTCGCAGAGGACAACCCGCCACAGTCCTAACGCCCAGTTATTGCAGCCTATTCTCTCCATAGTTGATACGGATTAGCGACCAGGTATGAATTATAGTAGCGGGGATCGGAGGTGACTTCTGCGCCCAGCCACTGCGGCCGCTCGAAGGCCTCCTCCTCGCCCTTAAGTTCAATCTCCGCCATCACCAGCCCCTCGTTCCCGCCGTGAAACTCGTCAATCTCCCAGGTATGCACCCCGTCGGCGGCGTGCACCAGGTGCCGGGTCTTCTCGATAAAGGCTCCCGGAATCAGGGAAAAGAGCGCATCGGCATCCGCCGCACTGATCTCCTTCTCCCATTCGAAGCGCCCGAAATGCCCCGGCAGCGGCTTCCCCTTGATGGTCAGGAAGGCCTTGTCCCCGTAGGTACGCACCCGCACGGTGCTGCGCGCATCGCGGCAGAGATAACCCTGACGGATGAGGGCCGAAGCATAGACTTCATCCCGCCAGCCCTCCTTCACCAGGAACTTCCTTTCAATTTCCATCATGACTTACAAATGTACTTTTGAAAATTCACAACCGCAATAGGGCTGGTTATAAAATTGCCAGATTTTAATGAGTTCCGCCCGGCGGGGCTGCAGGCCGCCCTTGCGCCAGTTGGCGTTCCACCAGCGGGGACCGGCCGCACAGGCCGCCTCTCCCGCTTCGTTCACCTGCTCCAGGGATTTCCAGCGGGACTGGGCCAGCGAGGTCGTCAGCAGCGTGCAGCCTTGCTCGCGCGCCGCGGCAGCCGCCCTTTCCAGCCGGAAACGGAAACAGCGCAGGCAGCGCGCCCCGCGCTCGGGAGCATCCTCGAGCCCGCGTACAGCCTCCAGCCAGGCCGCGTGGTCGTATTCGTCCACCAGCAGGTCCAGCCCGAGGGATGCGCAGAAGCGCTCCAGTTCGGCCAGGCGTTTATCGTGTTCTTCGCGCGTATCGATATTGGAATTGCTGAAAAATACCAGCGGCCGCTCGCCGGCAAGCGTCAAATGCTCCAGCACCGGCGCCGCGCAGGGGGCGCAGCAGGCGTGTAAGAGAATCTTGTCAGTCGTCATATTCCACCTCCAGATGGCGGGCGGCGGCGTCCAGCGCCTCCCAGAAATCGGCCCCGAAGCGTTCCGTCAGCGGGCCGCGCAGGAACTCATAGACCCTGATCCCCTCACGCTTGCCTTTCTCATAGGCGGCGGCGCAGATCGACCAGCGGTGCAGGTTGAGCGCCACTCCGCCGCTGCGCAGCGCCGTCAGGCGGATGGGATAGAGGCTGCAGGAGGAAGGCTTGCGCCAGTCGCAGAGGCCCTGCTCGAAACAGCGTTCGATGCTGCAGAGGCATTCTCCCTCAGGACCCCGGTGCAGGTAGGCACAGGCACCGTCGGAAGGGGCCAGCGGAGTTACAAGCTCCCCGTCCCGGTCCACGGTAAAGAAGCCCTCGCGCTGCACGGCCTGGCGGCCCTCTTCGCTCATCAGGGGCGCGCAGGCGTCATAGCAGCGCTCCAGGTATTGCGGCTCTTCCTCCTCCAGCGGGGCGCCGCCGTCCCCCTCCACGCAACAGCGGCCCTTGCAGACCGGATAGTCGCAGGCGAAGTACTCGCAGACGACGTCCTCGGAGACCAGTATGTCCCCGATCTGGAGGATTGCGCCGAAAGCCCTTTCTTTCATTGTTCAGCGTATTCGATCCTGCACCCGTCGTAGAGGGTGGAGAGCACCTTCTGCAAATCTTCCGCCGTCACCTCCCGGATGACCCGGTGGTAATCGCTCAGGAAATCCTTCCCGGAGACATTGCGTTGCAGGATGGAGGAAATATAGAATCCGGGATCTCCGGACAGGGTTTCGATGCGCCGGGCCAGCGCCTCTTTCCAGGCGGAGAGGTCCTGTGCGGCGATCTTGCCGCCTTTCAGGCGGTCCACTGCCGCCCGGAGGGCGAGCGCAGCCTCGCCCGCCCCGTCAGGGGCGATTCCTTCGGGCAGGCCCGAAGGAACGCACGGGCGGCAGCGGACCCGCAGACACACCCATTCTTCGGGCAGGAGTTCATAACGGGAAGACACCTCGGCATAAAGCCCCTTGTCCGCCAGGGAACGGACCAGTTCCTTCTCCAGCGCCTCCTGGGCAAGCCTCAGGGCCATCAGGTTACGGCGGGTCAGGACCAGGCGCGCATACATCGCGATATTCACGCTCTCCTCCCCCTTCCGTTCCGCAGGGACGGTGAAGGAAAGGCTGCCGGCGTGCAGCGGAACCGTCATCGACAAGCGGCGGTCCCGGTGGAAACTGTGCTGGAAATTCCCCAGATAGCGGCAGAGGAACTTCCTCAGGGCCACTTCGTCCAGATCCCCCGTCAATACGATCAGGGCCTCGTTCATCGCCTCGAAACGGCTTTTGAAATATTGGTGCGCCCGCCTTTGCAGCGAAGGCTCCAGCATTTCCGCCCGCCGGAGCGGGGAATAGAGATAGGGCGCGATGGCCACGCTGTCGGTCAGATAGTCGATATTCCTGAAACTGCGGTCCGAGAGCGTCTCGCAGGCTTTGAACCAGACAAAGGAGCTGGTATCCGCCACCAGGTTCCGGCTCATGGTCAGCAGGGTCTTGAAGAGCAGCGGATATTTATCCGAGGGCGCATCGCCCTCCAGACGGAAATCTTCCAGGGAGACGCGGCCCTGCATCCGGACGCCTTCATTACGCAGCAGCGCCCGCAGTTCGCCCTTCCGCATCCCGGCCACTTCCTCCAGTTGCATCAGGTCGGCGATGTACGGTCCCTCCCCTTCCTTCAGTCCGCGAAGCCGATGATAGCCTCCGGGCAGCGAGACCGCATAACGGAAATGTCCGCCCGCGCTCTGGTGACGGTAAATGACCTTCATCCCGTTGGAGAAGGTCCAGCGGCGCCCTCCTTCGGGGGCGGGACGGTCGGAAACCAGGCGCACCCGGGAGACGGGAAGCAGGAGGGCATTGCTGTCCGGTCGCTGATAGACATAATCCTGACGGCCTTCGCTCCCGTCCATCGCCGGCGAAAGCAGTTCCCGAACGAAAGCGTTGAACAGTTCCGTCGCCGCAGGCAGGGGCAGTTGCCGTCTGCTGAAAAAATGCCCCACGTCCCGGGACGAGGCGAGCGGTGCGCCGAAAAGGTAATAGTTCACCAGATGCCGCAGCGCCCTTTCGTCCACCAGGTCCGGCTGCTCCGCATCCTGCCGCAACTGGGCGTGTACGCAGGCAGCCATCGCATCTTCGAATTCCAGCGGGGATGCGCCCTTCTCGCAAAGCGAGGCGAGCACCGAGGCCATACGCACCGAAACCTTCTCCATATCTTCCGGGAAACAGTTCAGGCGCACGGAATAAAGTTCATAGCGGGGAGAATCGGAACTGTCCCGATAGCGGAATTCCAGGTCCGAAAGCGGGAGGCCGGCCTCCCGGAAAGCCTCGCGGATGCGCGTTTCGAGCAGCAGCGAAAGGCAGGAAGTATAGAGCCGCAGCACGAAGGGCAGCGGGGTATTCATCTGACCGGCTTCCAGCCGCGGGAAGCGGAACTCCCAGCGCAGCGCGGTATAGCCATCCTTTTCGGCGATATGGAATTCGTAGGGCAGCGGATGGTAGCGGGGCGGCGCGGGCCGGGGCGTATCGCGGGGCGACGGCGGGGCCATCAGCGACAGCACGGAAAGGGTGCGGACGGTCTGCGGAGCGTCGATATCGCCGCAAATCATCAGCGCCTGCGCACCTGAATTCATCGCCGCGATGTCGAAAAGCATCAGGCAGAGCGAATCCGCCACCTCGCGGCGATAGACGGGCACCTCGTGGAATTCGAAGACGGCTGCGCCCGCAAAAGTGCGCAGATAACCGTAGCGCCGGTAGCCTACTCCCGCATCCGCGAGAAAGCGATAAGGCTCCCGCCCGCGAAAATGCGGCAGCTCGCAGAGCGATGCGCGCAGGGCCGCCGAATCGGGCGCCGAAAGTTGCACCAGGGCAAAATCGGCATAACCTTTGTTTACGGATTGGGGCATCAGGAAATATTCGATGCCGGAAGCGAGCCTGCCGTGCGTCACATTGTCAGGAAGGGCAAAAACCGGAAGTTCCTTCGCTGCAACGATGGCCGCAGGGAGCGAAAACAGGCAAAAGAGCAAAAAATATTTGAACAGCCGCTTCATTTCGCACGAAAATTCCTGCAAATTTAGTATTTTTGCGTTTTGGACACAATAAAAACTCAATAAGATATGATGAAGAAAATTGTCTTGATGATGGCGACGCTGCTGGCGGCAAGCTGGCTGGCTGGAGCCCAAAGCATGAAAGAAGCGACAGACAAGGCTCAGGAGGCGAACGCCGCCCTGATGGCCGGCAATCACGCGGATGCCCTTGAAGGTTTCAAGGCCGCCCTGGCCCTGGCGAAGGCCTGCGGGGACGAGGGTGCAGAACTGACCCTGACCTGCCAGAACGCCATCAACCAGGTGATGTATTCCATAGCCAAACAGGCTTTTGACGACGGTGATTACGACCTCGCCATCGCCAAGGCGCAGGAAGCCAAGGCTACCGCCGCCGAATTCGGGGACGAAGAGTTCGTGGGCCGGAACGAAAGCGTGGTGACCAACGCCTATACCAAGAAGGCCAGCACCCTGATGAACGCCAAGGACTTTGAGGGAGCCGCTGCGGTATACCAGCAGTTGCTCGCAATCAATCCCGAGAACGGCGCCGCTTCCCTGAACCTGGTGCGCGCCTATGTGGCCGCCGGCAAGGTGGATGAGGCGAAGGCCGCCTTCGAGACCGCCAAGGCGAACGGCAAGGAAGCCGAAGCCGCCAAACTCCTCGGCACCGCCTGCCTCAAACAGGCCGCCGCGAAGCTCCAAGGCAAGGATTACGCCGGAGCCGTGGCCGCCGCGGAAGAGGCCAATTCCTATAACGAGAACGCCAAGGCCTACCTGATCGCGGGCCAGGCTTCCCAGAAATCCGGCAAGAACGCCGCCGCCATCGAGTACTTCACCAAGTACCTCGAACTGGCACCGAACGACAAGAACGCCGGCTCCATCGCCTTCACCGTGGGCGCACTCTACCAGCAGGCGGGCAACAAGAAAGCTGCCGCCGAGTTCTACCAGAAGGCGGTGAACGATCCCAAGCTGGGCGCCGAGGCGCAGAAAGCCCTCGCCGCGCTGAAGTAATGCGGGATCTCGAACTCCTCGCTCCGGCAAGGAATGCTGACATCGGCATCGCGGCCATCGACTGCGGTGCCGATGCCGTCTATATCGCCGGTCCGGACTTTGGCGCCCGCAAGGCCGCAGGCAATCCCGTAGCGGATATCGCCCGGCTCTGCGCGCACGCCCACCGCTTCGGTGCGAGGGTGTTCGTCACTTTCAATATCAGCCTGCGCGAAGGCGAAGCGGAGCAGATGCACGCGCAGATGCTCCAGGCGCAGGCCGCCGGGGCGGATGCGTTCATCATCCGGGACCTCGCCTGCACGGCCTGGGACGACATCCGCGTCCCGCTGCACGCCTCCACCCAATGCGCCATCCGCAGCGTCGAAGACGCGCGGCGCTATGAAGCGGCCGGCTGCGCCCGGATCATCCTGGAACGGGAACTGTCCCTGGAGAGCATCCGTGCCATCTGCGCGGCCGTCTCCTGCGAGGTGGAGTGCTTCATCCACGGGGCGCTCTGCGTCTGCTACAGCGGAGAATGCCGCCTGTCGGGCTATCTGGACGGCCGCAGCGCCGACCGAGGCGACTGCATCCAGGCCTGCCGTTCGCGCTATGACCTGGTGGATGGGGAAGGGCGCACGCTGCTGCGGGACAAGGCCCTGCTCTCGCTGCGCGACCTGAACCTTTCCGGACGCCTGGGCGAACTGGCGGAAGCCGGGGTCGGGTCCTTCAAGATCGAAGGGCGGCTCAAGGGCGAGGACTATGTCCGCAACCTGGTCCGCCTCTATGCGCAGGAGCTGGACGCGCTCGTGGCCGCACAGCCCCAGCGCTACCGTAGGGCCTCCTTCGGACGCGTGTCCGGGAACTTCACGCCCGATGCGGGCAAAACCTTCAACCGCGGCTATACCACGCTCTTCCTGGACGGGGAGCGCCGGCAGGGCTGGTCTTCGATGGAAGCGCCGACGCACCTGGGCGAAAAAGCCGGTACCGTCCGCGCCATCCGGCGGGAAAAGAACGGGACGCGCCTAGTGCTGCAGGCCGAAAAAGGCATCCGGCTGCATAACGGCGACGGATTCTGCTTCCTTCGCGGCGGGGAACTCATCGGCTTCCGCGGCGATGTGAGCGACGCTGCCGGCATCCTCTGCCGGGCGCCGGAAGGACTGCGCGAGGGAACGGTGCTTTACCGCAATGCCGATGCCGCTTTCGAAAAAGCCCTCGCCTCGGCGGCCTTCCGCCGCGAAATCGACGTAACGCTGTCCGTACGCGCCGCCGGCGACGGAACGCTGGAACTGCGCGCCCGCAGCGAGGACGGTCGGGAAGCCGCCCTTCGCTCCGAAGCGGGACTTCCGCAGGCACAGAAGCGCGAGAGGCAGCTTGCCCTGCTGCAGACGCAACTTTCCAAGCGGGCTTCCGGCTACCGCTTTTCCCTGGACGAAGGGGCACTGGCCGCTTTGGACGGTGCCGCCCTGCCCCTGCTCGGCGCCGCCGCACTGAACGGCCTCCGCCGCGCACTTGCCGATGCGCTGGATGCGCAGCCCTGCCGCCCCCGGCCGCTCTACTCCCCCGCCCGGCCCGAAACCCCGGCATCGCCTTCGGGAAACCCCGAGGCTCTGATGGAGCCGCTGATGCGCTCCAAATACTGCATCCGCTTCGAACTCGGGCGCTGCCCCGTGCATCAGGGCGCCGGCGACAGCGGTCCGCTGCTGCTGGTCAATAACGGCCGCCGCCTGGCCCTGCACTTCGACTGTAAATCCTGTGAAATGACTGTACATCAAAGCTTATGAAAAAGATTCTTCTGCTTTTTGCCGCGTGCCTTTCGATGGCCGCCTGTAAGACGGAGGCGCCGAAATACGCCAACCGCGCCGAAGCCATCGCCGCACAGATACACGACCCGGCTTCGAAATATGTCGTCGTCGCCTGCCATCGCGGTGACTGGCGCAATTTCCCGGAGAACTCCATCCCCGCCATCGAGAGCATCATCCGTATGGGGGCCGACATCATGGAACTCGACCTCAAGATGACCAAGGACTCCGTCCTGGTGCTGAGCCACGACAAGGACGTAAAGCGCTGCACCAACTTCTCCAAGGTCTTCCAGAATGAGCCCGGCAAAAGTGCGAAGGTGAGCGAACTGACGCTCGCGGAAATCAAGCAACTGCGGCTCAAACGGGCACACGGCGTCGTGATCGATACGCTGCATATGCCCACGCTGCGCGAGGCACTGCTCTGCTGCAAGGACCGGATCTGCGTCAATGTGGACCAGGGCTACGACTATTATGACGCCGTACTGGCCATCACGGAAGAACTGGGCGTGACGGACCAGATCCTCATCAAGGGAAAGAAAAGCATCGAGGAAGTGGCGGCGCACGAGGCCGCCTATCCCCACAATATGATGTATATGCCGATCGTGGATATCCAGAAGCCCAGGGGGGAGGCTCTTTTCAACAGTTATCTGGAGCAGGGCGTCGTGCCGCTCGCCTATGAGGTCTGCTGGCAGAGCAACGAGGACGGGGCCTTCGCACAGGCCTGCGAGCGCATCCTGGCGCAGGGTTCCAAGATCTGGGTGAACACCATCTGGGCGACGCTCTGCGGCGGCGACGGCAATGACGACGATGCCGCTTTCGTCGCTTCAGACCCGGGACAGGTCTATCAGCAATATCTGGACAAAGGCGTATCGATGATCCAGACCGACCGTCCCGAACTCCTGATCGGCTGGCTCAAATCTAAAGGCCGCCACACGCTCTGAGCGAAGCCTTAGCGGGCCGCCCAGAACTTCTTTACGCTGTTCCAATCGTAGTAGCAGCCGGTCTTGGGAGCGAGGCCGTCGATGATTGTCTCCTTTTCGTTCCGCAGGAATTTGACCAGCACTTCCCCGCCTTTGTTGCGGTAGAAGATAAGTTGGACGTTGCAGGCCGGGCAGATGAAGTTGAAGTCCTGGAAATGCTCGAGCAGGTCCATCTCATCGCACTTCAGCACGGCGCCTTCCAAGGGAATGGCCCCCATCAGCGGCAGCAGGGCGGTATCGTGGCTGAAGCGAAGGGTCGCCGCGGTGGTGGAGCCTTTCCGGATCGCTTCGTCCGCATCTGCGATGATCCGGTCAAGAATCCCATAGCCCCTCGTAGTCACTTGCGGGCTGATAAAGCCGGGCATATTGATATTCCTGAGCCAGCTGATACCGTTGTTTACCCACAAGGCGTACAACTCATCCGCCGTATAGTATTTTCCCATACTGGGCAGGTGTTCGGGATCCGTCACCCGCCCTGTTTTGAGGGTCTTGTATGAAGACCTGGCAATGTAATAGACCGTTTTCCGGGAGACCTTTTCCGGATCCAGGAAAATCCTTGCGCCAAAGACGGAGAAGTCGTTCCGGTCCTTGTTGATTTTATTTCCCAGTTTCTTTAAATGTTCCCCCATGGCAGCCACTTCCTCCTGCTGGCCTTCACTGGCGGAATACCCCATCACCTCTAAGCGGATGGGATCTTTGCTCCCGGCAGGCACAGCCTTCTCTACCGAAAGGCCGGGAGCCCTTTCCGAAAGTTCGGAGAGGAAGGCGTCCATACTGTCCATCACGCGGGGAACGCCCGTCGAAAAGGCTTGGACCTGAACCCGCTTCGGGTCGGAGAAGACCTCGGGGTAATGGCGGACCATCCGTGAGCAGATCTGCCGGTGCTCCAGGGCGCCGAGTTCCGTAAGGGCGCCCTCGTGGCCCTGGGTAAGACGCAGCATCATCCGCACGTCCTCCATCAGGGCAATGCCTTCAGCGCTCAGCATTCCCTTCCCGGCATAGAAGGCCAGGGTGTCGATGACACGGAAATAATCCATTGCCTTATCCCCTATAAACCGGCTCCCGTGACGGCCGATATGGCTGATGTAGAAGGGACGGTATCCCTTGGGTGCCTCGCTCACCAGGGTATCCTGGGGGAAGTAGCCGCAAAGGTTGCCGGCAGAGAGTTCCGGATTCCTGGAAATAATATCCAGGGCCATCGGCCGGGGGCGGCTGTCGACGACGGGAAAAACCGTGAGCCGCAGGGTCGTACTGCCGTAGGGAACAAGTTCGATGTATTGCTCCGGGGCTTCCGGGACAGGAGCGACGGGCAGATCCGGCGTCAGCAACTCGCCCTGAGGGCCCCGGTCAAAGGTCCAGGAGATGGGATAGACGGGGATACGGAGCGCGGGGCCGGGCAGCGGAGAGGCCTGGACATCGGCTTTTACGGCATAATTCCAGGGGCCGGAGGGCTGGATGTCCCAACAGGGGAAGGCCTCGTCGTCAGCGGGATATTTCCCGTTCATATTGGCATAGCGAAGGGTATCCTTCGTGTAGGTGGCGGGAATGGCGTAACTATACACCAGCGGTCCTCTTTGGAAGTAGATGCCGCCGCCAAAGGCCGTCCGGCTTTCGACGGACATCGGCAACTGCAGTTCAATCCGGTCTCCGTCTTTCCATCGGCGGTCCAGCGTGACGAAACTGCCGCTTTCCAACAAGCCCTTCCACTCCTTGCCGTTTACACGGAGGCCGGCATTCCGGCACCAGCCGGGAATGCGGAGCGTCAGTTTTGCGGCGTGTGCCCCCTTGGCGGCCTTTGCACGGAAGACCACCGTTTCTCCATAGGGATATTCCGTCTCCTCCACAAAGGAAAGCTGCTCGCTGTAGAGGAATTCCGAAGGCCCGTACAGGGCAGCCACCGCCTCCCCTTCCCCACGCAGCCACATCCGCGCGGCGTAATTGGGGTAGAGCCGGTGGATGTTGCCGGCACAGCATTCGGTCTGGTGCGTCGGCCGGTAGGCCATCCAGGTGGAGCAGTAATTGTCCTTATTGTGATTGGAGGTTCCTGTCGCAAGGAACTGGTTGACGGAAGAATAGTACTGGAGCGCCTTGAAATCCTGCGTCACGCTGCCCGCGCCGGCATTAAAGACAATCTTTTCCAGCATATCGGCATAGCGGGCGTCCTGGAGAATTTCCAGGAAATAGCCCAGCGTCCAACTCATATCGATGGCGTTGCAGGTCTCGTGGCTGTGACGGATGCCGCGCCCCTGCAGCCATTCGGCACTGGTAAACAGGCCGTCCGGCAGACCGTCCTCCGCATAAAGGCGGTCCAGGGAACTGACGGCGAGTTGTCTGTACCAGGAATTTCCGGTGGCCGCATACAAGAGGATGGGGAGTTTGAGGATTTCACTCATCGTCACTCCGTGCATTTTGTACGGTGCTTCCGCCATCAGGAATTCAGGCGTGACACGGTCGTCGCGCTTGATATCTACGCCTTTCAGCAATTTTTCCCGATAACGGAAAGCGGAATCCGCCCGCGCCACCAGGGCTTTGTCTCCCGTCCGGGCGGCCGTCCAGAGCATCCCTTCCAGCGAGATGATGTCACGCTTCCTTACCAGCTGATCCAGGGGGATGGAGTGATAATGCCCGCTCAGCGCAGCCAGCACCGCAGGATCGGGCGCTTCGTCATAGGCGGCTTTCACGGCCCGGAAGAATACGGCGAAGGGCCAGGTATTGCTGATCACTTTGGAGCCGAGGCGACCGTTTTCCCAGGGATGCGAGAGCGTATAGGAAATCCCGGCTTCGCCTTTGTCGATCAACGCTTTGTCGTTCAAGAGATAGCCCAGACGCAGCAGGCCGTCCGTATAGTAAGCCGTCTGCTCATAGCGCCACCAGTCCTGCCCGTGCGTCCCCATCCGGGGTATCTCCCCATCCCAAAGATCCGTATCATACGGATAGGAAAGCGCTTCCGGATGACCGGTAAGGCCTTCTTTCTGGCTGATGAATTTTTGCTCCAGCCAGCCCGCAGGGCGGATATCTTTCAAACTCGTCTCCTGCCAGGTCTGGGCAGAAAGTCCTGTGCAGGACAGGATAAGGCTTAAGGCAAGTGCAAGGGAAGGACGTGACATAAAAGCGTGTTTATTCGTGAATCTGGAAAAAGGCAATCGTCAGGAGGGCGGCAGGCGCCATAAAACGGATGAGGAAGAGGATGGTCTTGAGCAACCAGGCGGGAACGTGGTGTGTGCCGCCGTTGGTGATTTCGTCAAACACCACCGCTTTACCCAACTTCCAGCCTGCGAAGATAACGATCAGCAAGCCGCCGATGAGCATGAGGAAGTTGGCTGACAGGAAGTCGAAGAGTTCGAATATCGTCTTGCCCAGGACCTTCCAGTTGCTGAGCGGACCGAACGAAAGGGAGCAGAGGCAGCCCAGTATCCAGACCCCGCAGAAGACCAGGGCCACGGCCACCTTGCGTTTCATATTGAACTGTTCGATGCAGAAGGCCACAATCACTTCCAGCATGGCTATGGACGAGGTGAGGGCGGCCAGCAGCAGCGCCACAAAGAAGAAGATGGCGATGACACCGCCCAGCGGCATCTGGCTGAAGATATGCGGCAACGTTACAAACACCAGGTCCGGACCTTCGCCGGGGCTGATGCCGAAAGCGAACACGGCTGGCATAATGGCACAGCCGGCAATGATCGCAAAGATGGTGTCGGCCGCCGCCGTCTGGGTACTCAGCGAGATGATGTTGGCATCCTTCTTTACATAGGAGGCATAGGTAACGACCGTGCAGGAACCCAGCGACAGCGAGAAGAAGGCTTGTCCCAATGCAGCCAGGAACGTCTGAGGCGTCACTTTAGACCAGTCGGGCTCGAAAAGGAAACGAAGACCGGGGCCGCTGCCGGGAAGGGTCGTGGAACGGATGGCGATGCCGATGATGATAAGGAACAGCAGCGGCATCATCACCTTGGAGAACTTTTCAATACCCTTCTGCACACCGCCAATCACAATACCGGCCGTAAGGGCCAGAAAGATGGTGTGACAGAGGATCGACGACCAGACAGAGCTGGAGAAAGAAGAGAACATCGTTTTCAGGTTCTCTTGACTTCCATCGGTAAAATCAAAACGGAGAGCCTTGAAAAGGTATTCCGTACACCAGCCGCCCACCACAGAGTAAAACGAAATGATGAGGACGCAACAAATGACGCCCAGCATACCGACAATGCCCCAATGGCTGCCCGGCGCCAGTTTCCGGAAGGCGCTGCGGGCACTGGATTGGCCGCGGCGGCCGACAATGAATTCGGCCAGCATCACAGGCAGTCCTGCCAATATAACAAAGCAAATATAGATGAGAATGAAGGCGGCGCCGCCATTCTGACCAACCAGATAAGGGAATCTCCAAAGGTTTCCCAGACCTACGGCCGATCCGGCCAAGGCCACCAGCACACCGAACGAAGTGGCGAATGAATCCCGTTTTTCGGGTTGGCCGCTTGGCTTTTTCGTATTATTCGTCATAGGGCTTATTACTGTACGTGATAAGGACAACTACAAAAGTAATAATTATCCCCTAATACACGCACGCATATACGCGCAAATTTGGGCCTAAAAAAGCCTTTATTTGAGCATTTTCTTGGCAAGAAGCCCCAGAAAGAATCGTTCGGAAGCGGTAAGTTTCTGAACTTTGACCTGATGAAAAGGAGAAAAAAGGAGTCATAATGCCCTCTGGATGTACCATGTGCTCTACCAGCTGAGCTATACCCCCGAAAAACAAAAAACGGAGCAACTGTGCAGCAGTCGTTCCGCTTTCGTAGGCCCGCGCGGATCTTCCCTGGGAAGCCTTTACCTTTGAGCATTTGAGGTAGCCCTGTGCTATTTCAGTTTGAATAAATCGCGGCAGAACCAGTTCATCGTCTTGGGGAAGCGGTCGGTTTCATTAAAGTCCGTGTCTCCCTTTACGTTGTTCACCTGAATCTCCAGGGCCGTTTCTCCGGTTGCGGAATTCACCACGCAGAAGGTTCCGTAGATGCTGATATAGCAACTGCCCGTGAGGCCGGGCCCCTGGCTTCGCTCAAAAGTATTTACCTTGAGGACGACTTTATAGGGAGCATCGCCTTCATTTACCAGCTTCAGGCCGGTGCTGTAATGGTTAAAGGACTCGAAGAACGCCTCATTCATCAGACGGACGCGCTCGTCGTAATCCTCTTCACACCAGGTCTTGAAATCTCCCTTGTTTTCCTTGGCAAAAGCGCCATTGTGAACAAAGCAGGCTTCAGAAAGGTCGATGTTCCAGGTGGCGGTAGCCTCCTGTTTGAGCACATCCAGACTACCCCGGGTCACCTTGAGGGGCTTGGCGGCAAAGAGAGATACGGAGGCCAGTAAAAAAACCGACACAAAGAGAAGTCTTTTCATAGGCAATCGATACGTTCTGCTAAATCTTTGTAAAGATACGCGATAAAAGTAATTCACGCAAAATTTGTTTGAGGAGCTGCGCTATCCGACTGCACCCCAGTGGGGTCCTTACAAACAAATAACAGTATTATCTAAGAAGAATGTAGCACACCGCATTGGTGGAAGATGTTGAGTAATTGAATACGTCCAGATGGTTGTCGGGCTCGAAATAGGCAGTGAATCCGCCGACGCTGAACGAGAAGGACTGCGGAGCCTTGTTGTAAATCAGGATTCCGTATCCGCTCCAGTAAGTTTTGTCCGGCTGGTCGGGTCCGAAAGACCCTGACATCGACATATTGCAGGTGCTCCCGATAGCGTTCATTCCCATCCCTGCGGTGGCCCAGGACTTCCGGGTAATACTGAAACTGCCTTCCCCGTTGAGGTCTTTGTCGATCTTCATGGTGAAGGACATCGTCTCGTCGGAGCCGCCCGTTGCGTAGTTGGAGTGACTATGGTGGGC
>JAEEGL015308450.1_pt1 | contig 20336 bp, 14 predicted proteins | sample 9134231 | NCBI WGS metagenome assembly JAEEGL01 (sample SAMN16246548, study PRJNA631951) | gut metagenome | biome: gut microbiome; feature: rumen; material: fiber-attached | host: Bos | place: Iran: Karaj | collected 2018-10 | reverse complement strand
TAACCCTTGATGATGCCATTCTTGACACCCCATGCTACAGCCTTCTTGAAGCTGTTGCCGGACAGATCGGATGCATCGCTGAACTTGCTGTCAACAGCATTCAGTTCCGCATTGCTGACCTTCGGCTGGCCTGCCAGTCTGTAGATGAACAGGATGAAGGCTTCACGTGTGCAGTCATCGCCTACGCCAAAGCTGCCATCTGCATTACCAGCGGTGATGCCCTTGTCGGCTGCCCAGTATACAGGCTTGTAATAATACTGGCTGCTGTCCATTACATCGTTGAACAGGACCTGTACTGCACAATCAGCCTCGTAACCATCTTCCATTTCAACATGGATCGTGGCTTTGCCGTACTTGACAGCGGTAACAAGACCATTTTCATCAACAGTAGCGATCTTCTCGTTGCTGCTGGTCCAGGTACCCGTACCGGTAGAACCATTGGAACCGACCAGAGTCAGCTGCTCGGTTGCCTTAGCACCGATCGTAAGCTCGGTCTTGTCCAGTTCATAGGTCGGCGGGATCGTGGAGACCGTCTTGGTGTCGGTATAAGCCTTGCCCTGGAAAGCCGCGGTCGCGATATAAATGATATTCGTTCCAACTTCGGTGCTTGTTACAGTCGCATCGACATTCTGCTCATCTTCGCAGACGGAGCACTTGAACGTCGCGACAGCTGCGGTGTAACCATCCGCATCATTGCCGGTCCAGGTCCAAGTCGGCTCGCCATAAGTATGAGCGATCTTGTCGATCGGACGAGTCTCTGTTACATCACATCTGGAGCAGGCATGGGTCTCAACACCCTCAGCGCTGCAGGAGGCAGGCGTAGTCACGGTCCACTCACCAAAGTCATGGCCAAGTGCATCGATGTCACGGGTCTGTGTCTCTCCGCAACCGGAGCAGGTACGAGTCTCGACACCCTTTTCGGTGCAGGAGGCAGGCGTGGTCACTGTCCACTCACCCCAGGTATGAGTATGAGTACCATCGACCTTCTCAAAGAGGTAGGTCCTGATGGTAGTGTCATTGTATTCATCGACAAAATTACCATTATTATAAACGACCTTATAAGTATTCTGTCCGCCTACATGCTGGAGCTGGTTGCTATCCGTGATGTATCTCCATCCGCGTCTGTTACCAGTAACATTGTAGCTCAGAGCAGAATAAACTTTGACGTCGCCCTGTCTGCCTTCCAGATATCCACCAGGGTTCGCATTGCTAAGGTCAAAGCCCTGTCCGAAATCGCCATATTCATCTGTAAGGATCGTGAATTCAGCACTGGTCTTCCAAACGATAGCGGTCGCGTTAGAGTTGATATAGATGTCAGATTTTCCATCTCCATCCACATCACCGTTCTGGACCGTAACAGAAGTGCTGCGCATGGCTGCACCATCAGAGGTTCCACCTGGGCTGGTCAGAGCATAGCCGCTGCCGGCAGTGTTCCTGTTGACGATCAAGTACTCTTTATTGGCAGAGAGCTTGTCGACCAGTTTGTAATTGGTGCCTTCACCAGGTGTCGGCGGGGTAACATCGCCAACGATCACATGAACGACGCCCTTACGTACATACTGGCTGCCGTACTGGTTCTCATTCTGGATCGTGACGTCGAAAGTACCTTCCTTAAGGCCCTTCACGGTGAACGCATGGGTTGCACCAGCTGCGATGTTGGCAGTGGCGTTGCCCTGAAGCTGGCCAACACTGGTGTCGCTGATCGTAGCGGTGAAATCATATGCATTGCTAGAAGAACCATTGGTCACGTTGATGGTAAGGGTATCACCAACAGCGATCTGAATGGTTTCGCTTGGGTTGTCAGTGGTAGGTTCGATATTGATTGTATCACCGGTCTGAGGCTCGACAGGCGTATCGCCGCCTTCACCAACGGTTACATGGATGACACCTTTTCTTGTGTACTGACTGCCGTAGGTGTTGCTGTTCTGGATGGTGATGTCGACAACACCGTCAGCAACTCCTGTAAACGTGAACTGAGTGGTAGCACCGGCAGCAATATTCTTTGTGGTGCTTCCTTCACTCGAAACGACGCCGTTCTTGCTGAACGTTGCGGTAAAGTCATAGGCGCTGTTGGAAGAACCATTGGTCACGTTGACGATCAGCGTATCGCCGACATTGATACTGATTTCTTCACGAGGATTATCCGTGGTAGGCGTGATATTGACGGTTTCCTCAACGGAAGGATTCTCATTATGGTTGACGGTCACTACACGGCTCGCAGAATAGTTGCCATTGGCAGCTCTGACTGTGATCGTTGCAGTACCTTCCTTGACGCCGGTCACGACACCAGAAGAGTTTACAGTAGCAATAGAAGTATTGCTGCTGCTCCAGGTCACAGCCGTATTGCTGTTCGCGTCAGAAGGAGTATATGCCAGATGAAGCTGGATCTTTCTTCCTTCATCTACAGTCGGGTTTGTTTCAACGATGGAAACACCGGTAGCCTCGACCGGATCCTGCTCGGTGATGGTCTGACCACTGGGTTCGGTAACATTAGTGCCACCGGCATTGTAATACGCAAAGGACAGCTGGTTTTTGCTGTTGATCGTCAGGACAAGACCTTTGCCCTTTACGGAAGCACTCGATCCATATTCAGAATCGGCCATACTGCCAGCAGCAGCATAGAAGAAATAGACTTTTGACTTATTAGCATCGTTGATATTCTCTCCCGGCAGGTAGACCTGGTCATATTCCGGGTCACCTTCAGAGTGGTTATGGCCCCACAGGAAGACGATCTTTTTGTCGTCCGCTGTGCCATACGTTCCATCCGAACCGACTGCAGCCGCATTGATCGCATTGAGCACAGGTACGGTATTACCAGTTCTATGCATACCATAATCATGCAACGGGAAATGCGTCAGAATGATGATGACCTTATCATTCGATACACTGTTCATGTAATTAGTAAGACTAGTGATCTGGCTGTCATCATATGCCCAGCTGCTGCCATGGGAACTATTGGTACCAAGGCAGTAAATGACATATTTGTCGCCGGCTACGGCGCGGCCTTCGGCATTTAACTTATACTTGGCCCGTGTATCAGGCGAATTCGATGTTGAAGCCATCTGACCATTCATGTACTCATGATTGCCGACGGCATAGACACCACTCATCCCATGACTCTTCTCAACGTTGTCCATAACAGTCTGCGTGTATGTCCAGAACGTTGACTGGTTCGTATCGCCTCCGCCCATATCGCCGCAGAAGCCCATGAGCTCGATGTTGTTGTTATACTTCGGCATGACATTGCTCAGCCAAGTAGTCAGACGGTTGTTGCCGATGTTATCACCGGTGTGACCATTATGAATATCGGAAGTAAATGCAAGGACAGTGGTTCCATCGTTGTCCGCCTGGAACTTCGGATAATCAAAATCGGTTACATCTTCTTCTTCAAGAAGTTCGGGCTCTTCTTCAGCCTCTTCTTCCTGAGGAGCTTCCTCGGGTTCGGCCTCTTCTTCAGTCTCTTCGACTTCTTCGACTTCGGCTTCTTCCTCTACCTCTTCAGGAACTTCCTCGGAAGGTTCTGCTTCTTCGGCGGGCTCTTCAGCCTCTTCCCCAGCAGCCTCTTCCTCTTCTGCTACATCGCCAGGCTCGGCCTCTTCGCCAGCCTCGACGTCGGACACTTCTTCCTGCACTTCGGTTGCCGTCTCGTCAACGACCTGAGTCTCAGATTCCTCAGCATATACCATGCTGGGAGCGGCAAGGCTCAGACTGTTGAGGATCAGAAGCACTCCGAGCAGAGCAGCGAAAAACTGTCTGATTTTCTTTGAGTTTTGTTTCATCAATTACTCCAGTCCTTTCATTAGTCTGTCAAGAAACAAAGGTTACACAATAGATTATATGATATCAAATAGCTCCCTCTTAATCAAGATATAATTTTATCATTTATAATATTATTTCACGGTTTTCCATGTATTTTTCTGTTTGCTTTTCGAAATCCTTTCTTTTTTGCGTCATTACTTTATCAAATTAACGCAATATTGCGCTAATATATTATCATTTTCGTATTAGATATCACTGTCTCACCGAGAGCATTCCTTATTGAATGTTGCCTGCCTCTATATTATAATTGCCCTATACGATTCTTTTCTTGGAAATGTGGTGATCCAACATGCGCTTACTCAAAAGTTCGGATGATGGCAACCGGATCCTTCGCGGCTCTTTTTACGTCAATATGTTCGCGGCCATCGTCTCGTCACTGACCACGTCCATCGGTTCTTTGATCGATGGTGTCATCATAGGTCAGTTTCTTGGCGTGAATTCCATGGCAGCTTTCGGTCTCGCCACACCGGTGCTGCTCGTCTTCGCGATCTTCGGCGCGGTCGTCGCTTCCGGAGCCCGCAACCGTTTCACCCGTCTTGTTGGCAAAGGCGATATGAACGGAGCCAGGGCGGTCTTCACTCTGTCCATGATCCTGACCGTTGGCATGTCCACATTCATGATGCTCATCGTGTTCATTTTCTCGACGCCGATCTGCCAGATGCTCGGCGCGACCGGTCATGCGGCACACCTTATGGAGAAGACCCGCAACTATCTGCTGGGCATTTCCATCGGTCTGCCGGCCATGAATGCCGCCCGCGTCCTCGCGGTTTATATGTCCATCGACAACGACCGCCGGCTGCCCGTCATGGCGGCCATGGTTCTGACCATCGTGGACATCGCTTTGGACGTCTTGTTCGCCATCAACGGTATGGATACCTTCGCCATGGGTCTTGCCACGAGTCTCAGCCATTATGCGGCTTTGTTCGTGCTGCTGACGCATTTCAACCGCAAAGATCGGCTGCTCCGACTCTACAAGGGCCGCCTGCAGTGGAAAAGCGCATGGAACATGTTGGTCAAAGGGCTGCCCATGGGCGTGGGACGCGTCGCCAACACGGCACGTTCCATCATCCTGAACCGGATCCTGGCCATCACCGCTTCCGCGTGCTGCATCGCTGCCTATTCCGTGCACCGGCAGGCAGATTCTCTGCTGAATCCCTTCGTCTTCGGCATGATGGACGTGGTCATCATGTTATCGGGCATTTTGGTGGGCGAGGAAAACCGGCCTATGCTCAAGCGGCTGACCAAGGATTACATGGCGGCCATCGCTACCTTGATCCTGGGGATCTCCATACTGTTCTGGTTCCTTTCACCTTTGTTCTCTTCCTTCTTCTTCCGGGATGATCCGGAGGCCTATGCAGATGGCATCCGCGCCGCCAGGGCTTATGCGCTTGGTATGCCGTTCTACACGGTATGCCGTTCTTATGAAGGATACATGCAGGGACGAGGCAAGACCAAGGCCGCCCTGTGGATCGCTTTCCTTTCCGATGGTGGATATCTGGTGCTTGCCGCATTCCTCTTTCTGCCCGTACTGCATGCCGACGCCGTGTGGTATGCTTTCCCCATCAGCCAGATATTCACACTTCTGACGATCGCGATCATGATCATATGGCAGAATCGAAAAGCCGGCGTGCATCCGCGTAATTTCTGGGATTGGATGCTGGCTCTGCCGCAGGATTTCGACGTGCCGAAGGAAGACCGCATCGACCGGACGATCTCCAGCCTGGAAGAGATCGTCGATCTGTCCCAGACCGCATGGCATTTCTGCGACGACCATGGGTGTGATGAAAAAAGGAAGTATGCCATCTCCGTGGCCGTGGAAGAACTGGCGACCCTCACGATCCTGAGCAATTTCCAGGAGGGGCGCCTCAACACCATAGATATGCGCATCCTGAAAAAAGGAGACGAATACATCCTGCGTATCCGCGACGATTGCAGGATCTTCGATCCGGTCAAGCAGTTGGAACTCTACAACGGCAACGTGCCGCTGGATCATATCGGACTGCAGATCGCTTTCCAGTCCGCTAAAGATGTGCAATATACCACGATCTTGAAACTGAACAACCTTGTCTTAAGAGTATAACGATCAAAACAGGAGGATCCGATCTATGCAGGAATATCTCAACCACTTCAAAACCTTGTTCGATCAAGTACCTCTGCCCGTGACTGTGACGGACATCCACAAGGAGGAAGTTATGCTGCCCTGCGTGGATGGTGTGCATCTGCGCACGCAGTACTTTCTTCCGGAGGGGATCTGCCCCGCACCGACCGTCGTCATGCGCAGCTGCTACCCTCAGCAGGAGCCACTGTTGGTCATGGAGGCAGAAGAATACACAAAACGCGGCTTCGGCTTCGTGCTGCAGTGGTGCCGTGGTACAGGCGGTTCCGAAGGTGAATGGGAGCCCAACGTACACGACCGCGCCGATGGTCTCTGCCTGATGAACGCTCTGCAGCAGGACGAACGCATCGGATCCATCGGCTATCTGGGGGATTCCTATCTGGCCTTCACCGGCTGGGTCATGGCCGACGCCGTTCCGGAAAAAGTCAAAACCATGATCCTGGGCGTGTACGGGTGCGATCGCCATACGTCCGCTTATAAAGATGGTCTGTTCCGTCAGGACATTCTCACCGCGTGGGCTATGGACAACGCCGGCCGCAAGGTGGATGCGGATTATATGGAATCCGCTGCCTATCGTCCGCAGGTCGAGGTCGATGAAGCACTGTGGGGCGGCAAACTGTCCTGGTACCGTGACTGGATCACCAATACGGACCTGGACAGCGACTACTGGTCCTCCGGATTTTGGAAAGAGTTGCGTGATATCCCCGGCAAGATCTACATCCCACTGTTCATCAAGGAAGGCTGGTACGATCATCATCTGGGCAGCGCACTGAACACGTACTATCACCTGCTTTCGGAAGCGTCAAAGGCCCACACCACCGTGCAGATCGGGCCGTGGAACCATGGGTATCGTCCGGCTGTCACCCACCAGGACCTGACCAACCTCAAAGATGACAGTGTCGAGACGCCGATGCTCTGGTTCGACCGGATCCTGCGCAAAGGTGAGCTGCCCGAAGCCGTCGTCCGCCAGTATGTGATCGGCGCGGACTGTTGGAGGGAATACAAAGTCGAGGATGCGCCAGCGGTCCAAACGGTTCGTTTTTGGTTAGGTGATTGGGCCTTGAATAATGCCGCTGCAGAAAAAGACGGCAGCGTCTCCTACGCCTATGACCCGGCAGACCCGGTGCTCTCCTATGGCGCAGAGTCGCTCTTCTCCACCATGTCCAAGGTCGGCAGCCTGGAGCAGCCGGAGCCTGACTGGAGGCCGGACGTGAAGAGCTTCCTTTCTGATCCTCTGGCACGGCCACTGGAGATCCACGGCAGCATCAATGTAAAACTGTTCGTGCAGACCGACGCAGAGGACACCTCCTTCACCGCCAAACTGATGGAAGTCTTCCCCGATGGCAAGGCCGTGAACATCCGCGGCAGCATCACTACCCTGGCCTATAGGAACGGGCGTACGAAACGCGGTACCTACACGCCAGGCGAGATCGTGGAGATCAACATCCAGATGTGGGATGTTGCCTGGAAAACACAGGCCGGCTCCCGCCTGCGTTTGGACATCAGTTCTTCCGACTTCCCACAGTACGCCGTCCATCCTAACTATCCCGGCATCTGGTCCATGATCAAAGAAACCAGGACCGCCAAGGAGACCGTATGGTTCGGGGCGGAGCATCCTTCCTGCGTCGAACTGCCCGTGATCGCGGAATAAACCATGAGGAGGTCCATATGAAACTGAATACTGCTACCTACAAAGATAAAGTCAACGCATGCTGGATCGGTAAGAATATCGGCGGGACCATGGGTACGCCTTATGAGGGCACCCGGGAAATGCTGGACATCCAGGGATTCGTTACAAAACCCGGCGAAGTCCTTCCCAACGATGATCTGGACCTGCAGATGGTCTGGCTCTACGCCTTGGAAAAAGAAGGTCCCTATCATATCACCGCTTCCCTCCTGGGTGAATTCTGGCTCAGTTTCATCACGCCGCACTGGAATGAATACGGTCTTGGCAAGATCAACATGCGGCGGGGTCTTGCGGCTCCGATGTCCGGTGATTATGAAAACAACTGGAAGGATTCCAACGGTGCCTGGATCCGCACCGAGATCTGGGCCTGTGTGACGCCTGGCGCGCCGGAAGCTGCGGCACGATATGCCATGGAGGATGCCAAGGTCGATCACGGCGCCGGGGAAGGTACCATCGCCGCTGCTTTTGTCGGAGCAATGCAGTCTGCTGCTTTTGTTCTGCCCGACGTCCGTTCCTGCATAGAAGTGGCCTTGTCCGTCATTCCGGAATACTCTCGCGTCGCACAGAGCGTCCAATTCGTTCTGGAGGCGTACGATCAGGGCATGGATCCGAAGGCGGCGCGCAATGCCATCCAGAAAATGAATGCCGACATCGGAGACGGCTGGTTCGAAGCGCCATCCAACGTGGCCTACACCGTACTCGGCCTGATCTACGGCGAGGGTGATTTCAAAAGATCCATGATCCTGGCGATCGATTGCGGCGACGACACAGACTGCACCGGTGCGACCGTTGGCGCGACCATGGGCATTCTGGGCGGAATGGCAGCGATCCCGACGGACTGGAAAGAATACCTGGGTGATGATATCGTTACGATCTCCATCGCGCGCGGTGACCGGGGGCGAAGCCTGCCGCACAGCTGCACGGAACTGACCCGCCGTGTCGTCCGTCTGGCAGCCGGTACCTTGATCGCCAATGAGGCAGATATGGAACTTTCCTCTGTCGGAACGGATGAGATCCCAGATGATGCCAAAGATCTGATGATGCGTCGCATCCAGGCTGACCGCCGCCTGCAGGCTGCCCTGACTGCTCTCAAACCCTACAGCCTGTATTTCGAAACGCCCCTTTATGAAGCTTTCGTCACCTTGGAAAAAGCCCCGGACATCCGTCCGCTCGAAGAATGCAGCATCCATATCGATTTCGTGAATAAAACGCACCGGCACGAGAATGAACCGCTCAATCTGTCCTTGCGCTGGCTGCTGCCTGAAGGTTTCCGCATCGTAAACGGCAGGAGCGCGATCCGCATCAACCAGGAGAACAACCACTCGAAAGATCACCTGGGCCGCGTCGATTTCGTGATCGCCGCCGGCGAGACCGTGCAGCCTGTCAACCGGTTGGTACTGGAAGCAGTTACGGACGGCCGTCCCACGATCCTGTACATCCCGATCACGCTTTTAGGATAAGGGGAATAAAGAACAAATATCGTTCCTGTAGAATTTTTCTGGCAACCCACAGGTTTTCCTGTGGGTTCTTCTAATTGACATTATCGTGCTATCACTTTACAATAATAAATAACACTTATTTTGGGGAGTCTTGCATATGAAGATCGTTGTAAAAGTCGGCACGTCGACATTGACCCATACCGCCGGTCACTTGAACATCCGCCGCACGGAGAAACTTTGCCGCGTCCTGTCAGATCTGAAAAATGAAGGACACGAGATCATTCTGGTCTCCTCCGGTGCTATCGGTATGGGCGTCGGCAAACTGGGGCTGAGAGAACGGCCGGAGGATATGCCCGGCAAGCAGGCCGCAGCCGCCATCGGGCAGTGCGAACTGATGTACATCTACGACAAAATGTTCAGTGAGTACAGTCACACCGTGGCACAGATCCTGTTGACGGCCGAAGACGTCAAAAACGAAGAACGGCATCAGAACTTTACCAATACCATCACCCGTCTTCTGGAATATAAAGTACTGCCGATCGTCAATGAAAATGATACGATCTCGGTCTCCGAGATCAAGATCGGAGACAATGATCAGCTGAGCGCGATCGTTGCCACCTCGGTGCAGGCGGACCTGCTGGTGATCATGACGGATATGGACGGTTTGTACACGGCGGATCCCCGCCTCGATCCCACGGCTACACTCATCGAGGAGGTCGACCGGATCGATGAGGATGTCTTAAAACTGGGCGGAGGCAATGGAACAAGCCGCGGTACCGGCGGCATGGCGACCAAGTTGGAGGCCGCCCGTATTGCGACGGCGGCCGGGATCGATACGATCCTTGTCCATGGAAGGGATCCGGAGATTCTCTACGCGGTCATGGAAGGGGCCCCCTACCGCGGCACCCGCTTCCCCGCTCACAAGGAAGGAGCATGATATGAGCAGTACTTTAGATCTATGTCAGGCTGCAAAGAATGCAGCATTGGGGATCGCTTCCCTCTCCTCTGAACAGAAGAACCAGGCACTGGCTGCCATGGCCGCTCAGATCGAGGCTGAGATCCCGCAGATCCTGGCCGCCAACGCAGAAGATGTGACCGCTGCCCGCGGTTCGATCTCCGAAGTTATGCTGGACCGATTGACTTTGACAGAAGCAAGGGTCCGAGCCATGGCAGATGGGATCCGAGCATTGATCCCGCTGCAGGATCCAGTGGGCTTTGTGGATGAAACCGTAGTCCGTCCCAACGGCCTGCGCATCGAAAAAGTGCGCTTCCCCCTGGGTGTCGTGGCCATCATTTATGAAAGCCGCCCTAATGTGACGTCCGATGCGGCCGCGCTCTGCTTCAAAAGCGGCAACGCCTGCGTGCTGCGCGGCGGAAAGGAAAGCTACCGCTCCTCTGCCGCCGTGGTCCACGCCATCCGCACTGCCCTTTCCGCACAGGGGATCTGCCCCGATGCGGTGGGACTGGTCTCGGATCTGACCCACGAAAGTGCTTACGAACTTATGACGGCCGTCGGCCTGGTGGATCTTTTGATCCCGCGCGGAGGCGCCGGCCTCATCCGCCGCTGTGTGGAAAGTGCCCGCGTGCCCTGCATCCAGACCGGCAGCGGTATCTGCACGATTTTCGTGGATGATAATGCCGACCTGGAACAGGCGGTACAGATCATCGTGAACGCGAAAACACAGCGTCCTTCCGTGTGCAATGCGGAAGAGATCCTGTTGGTCCACGAAAACATTGCCATGGACTTCCTTCCTATGATCAAAAAGGCTCTGGTCGATGACCGGCAGCAGAACGGTCTGGTTCCGGTGGAACTGAGGCTGGATCCGGTCGCGGCTGCTTTCATCGACGGCACGCTCGCCGGTCCGGACGATTTTGACACCGAGTTTCTGGATTATATCCTGGCGGTCAAGGTCGTTGGCAGCGTGGAAGAAGCGATCCGCCACATCGCGGCACATTCCACCGGCCACAGCGAAGCGATCCTGACTCGCGATGATGCTCATGCTCAGCTTTTCATCCAACAGGTCGACAGTGCCGCCGTATACGTCAATGCCTCCACCCGTTTCACCGACGGGGGCGAATTCGGCCTGGGCTGCGAAATGGGCATCTCCACACAAAAACTGCACGCCCGCGGTCCCATGGGGTTAAAAGAACTGACAACCTATAAATATGTGATCCAAGGTAACGGACAGACTCGGGTATGATCCTGTTGCTTTTAACAAGACCATGGCCTGGAAGGCCAAAACCGTATCGATCCACACAAGAACGCCCCGTGCGATCTGCACGGGGCATTCTTTATGTCTCATTATGTTTTACTCCAGCACTGTGATCCTTCCCTCGATCTTTGCGTCCAGACCTTGGTTCGTAGTGAAGTACTCTTCAATGATGTTGTTCTGTGAAGTAGCGACCACACGGGGCTTCATGTTCTGCTTGACCTCTTCCAAGGGGATGCCGAAGAACTCGTCGAAGTTCTTGAAATGGTAGGCCTGCAGTCCCAGTTTGAGCCGCATGTCGTCCGTGACCGGTGTGCCGTTGAAGCTTAGTTCCTCGATGGTGTGGGTGGACTTGCGGTACACGATCTTCACGCCTCTGGACACCTGGTAGAACTCTGTCTCACCGATCCAGGCATCGTCACGCATCAGGTGCTGAACGATACGGCGCCACTGCGCGCCAGTGACTTCGACCATATAGATGACGTCGTCGAACGGGGTGTTCTCCACCATGTCCTGGTACTCGATGACCGGGCCGAGTTCCTTCTTGCGGATGCTGCCTGAGCCAAACAGCATGATATCATAGCTGGCGTCGTCCACCATCACGTCCGCGTAGAGGTTGCCCATTTCGGTCTCCTGTTCGCGGCTGGGGTGCGTCAATTTGCGTGCCCAACGGGTGACCACACGTTTATACTTGGAATCGGTCTGCGTACGGTAGCTGTCGATCAGATCCGCCATGACCTCGTCCTCCGGCGCGGTCTTCTCATTGATCGGCACACACTTCCAGCGGAAATCCACGATATCACCGGCCTCCTGATCATACTGGATGTCGATCTGACCAATGATGCCGGAACCGGTGCCTGCCTGCACGATCGGGATCCCATTGACGAATTCCGGTTTCTCCATATATGTATGCGAATGTCCACCGATGATCATGTCGATGCCCCAGTCCGGATCCAGCAGCTCTGCCAGCTTGAGGTCGTTTTCATAGCCGATATGTGTCAGCAGCACGGTCATATCGGTGCGCACCGTCCGGTAATTGTCGCAGATGATACCGATCTCCTTCGCCGCCGCTTCGATATCGATGAACGTGCCGATGATCTTCTCCCCTTTGGTGGACGCCAGGACTTCTTCGGTCAGGATACCGATGAACATGACCCGCATGCCGCCCACATCGATATTGATATACGGGGTGAAAATGCGGGAGTTGTTCATGGTTATGAACAGGTTCGCGTTGATCAGCGGGAATTTGGTGCACTTCTCCAGGAACAGCAGATGCGCAAAACCATAGTCGACCTCATGGTTGCCGATGGTGGCCACATCCGGCCGCAGCGTGTTCATCAGGTCGATGGTGGAAAGGCCCTGGTATTCGGAATCGATCACCGAGCCACGGAACATATCTCCTGCCAGCGCATAGATCACGTTTTCTTTTTCCTGACGGATCTTATTGACATAACCGGCCAGACGCGAAAGTCCTCCGGTCTCCACGCCTTCCTCCACCTTCGGCAGGAAATCTCCGTGAAAATCATTGGAATGCAGGATCGTGAGTTTTTTGATACTGTCGTTCATAGTGCTCTCCCCTTTTTCGTTTTACACTTCTGTCCATACTGACCCTTCACGGTCGCTCTTCAGGCAAGCCGCGATGAATTTCACGCCACGGATGCCATCTTCGATGTTCGGGAAGTCCAGATCAGCTTCCGTCAACGCCTCTCCGTTGACCTTTTTCAGAACAGCTGCGGTAAAAGCCTTGTACATGTTGGCAAAGGCTTCGTATAGGCCTTCCGGATGACCGAAGGGCAGGCGTTCCATAGCCGCCACTTCCGGATGGATGTATCCCATGCCACGGTTCAGGATCTGCGTAGGCTGACCTTTCAGCGTCAATTTCAGAACGTTCGGCGTCTCCTGTACCCACTCGATGGCGCCTTTGGTACCGAAGATGCGCACGACCAGGCCGTTCAGATGGCCGACGCACACCTGTGATGAGCAGAACACGCCGTGGCTGCCATTCTCGAATTCGACCAGGATGTTCGCGTTCAGATCCAGCGGCTGGCCGTAGTTGTCCAGCATTGCGCAGACGCGTTTCAATTCCATGCCCGTAATGTAGCTGACCGTGTGCTCAATGTGTGAGCCGATATCGCCCACACAGTTGGAGCCGCCGGAGATCGCCGGATCCTTGCGCCAGGAAGACAGCTGCAGCATTTCTTTGTCTGTATTGCCGATATCGTCGACCAGGTATTCCTGGAAGTATTCACCGTTCACGTTGATGATCTCACCGATGACACCGTCGCGCACCAGGGCTCTTGCTTCATGGACCATGACGTTGCCCGAATGAGAATAGTTCAATCCGAACAGCAGGCCTTTTTCTTCCGCAAGCTTCTTCAGTTCCATAGCCTCCTCTGCCGTGAACGTCAGAGGCTTTTCGCAATAGACGTTGATGCCGTTCTCGAGGAATGCCTTCGCCGCCTGATAATGCGTGTTGTTTGGCGTGCAGATGCTGACCCAGTCGATGCCATCTGCACGGGCTCCTTCTGCTGCGGCCATCGTCTCAAAATCCGCATAGATCCGCTCCGGGTCCAGCCCATAGTGCAGACCTGTCGCCTGATTGGCTTCTTCCCTGCGGGAGAAGCAGCCGGCCACAAGCTCCACATTTTCATTCATGGCTGCTCCCTTGCGGTGCACGTCACCAATAAATGCGTTCAGGTCGCCCCCGACCATGCCATACCTTAGTTTACTTCTTTTCATGATCTTGCTCCTTTTGCATCAGTTGCGGTTTATCGTTTCTTATGCCTTTATTATATGCACTCATTTTCTGCTCGTCAACCAAGAACGCCGCATGGATTCGTACACTTTTTATTGAAAAAACATGTATGATATGATACAACAATTATGTTATCTTTTTCATGCGATCTGTCGATCTAAGGAATCACGGTTTACATGAATATAAAAAGAAATCGTTCGGCCGAACTTGTCAGCAACGTCTTCTTTCTCACTGTGTTCACATTCTTTCTGACCTCGCTCATGACGACGCTGGGAAGTGTGATCGATGGTTTTATCATCGGGAACACGATGGGAACGAAAGAGATCGGTCATCGGTATTCCTGCCATGGCGGCAATCAGCCTGCTCTCCATCGGTCTCAATCTGGAAGGAGCGCGCAGACAAACCCTGTACGCTGCCGCGGTCATGACCCTCACCAACATCTTTCTGGATCTGCTTGTCGTCTACGTTTTTCCACGCAGTATGTTCCTGATGGGTCTTACGACCTCTCTCAGTTATTACGCAGGCGTTGGCGTTCTGCTGACATACTACCTGCGCAAGCGCAAGGACATCCTTCTGATGCCCAAAAGCTGCAGGATATCTTTGCGGAGCATACAGCAGGTGGCATGGCGCGGTATGCCTTTAGGTGTTAGCCGCATGACCACAGCCCTAAAGGCGGCATATCTCAACCATCTGCTTGCCTCGAGCGTCACCGCTGTGGGTCTGGCCGCTTAATAACGTGCAGGTACAGATCAACTATGTCACAAATGCATTGTTCATGGGCGTTGCACAAGCCCTTTCATTGATGATCAGCGTGTACTACGCTGAAGAAAACCGCAGAGGCATGAAGCAGAACAACCTGATGATCAAGGTCGCACTGCAACCATGAAGATCTGATCACTCGACAAAAAAACTCCGGCTTAGTACCGGAGTTTTGATTTATTACGTCAAACATATGAGCCGACTGCCGTCAAGTCTCCCTTTACATCTGCAGATCCTTTCGGAACCGACGGTGCAGCGCCAGGGCGACCAGGAAGGTGATGATCTCGGTGATGGGCACAGCCAGCCAGATGAGTTTCTGGCTGTGTGTCAGATATGCCAGCAGCGCAAAGCTGCCGATCAGAAGTACGCACTGCCGCATCAGATTGATCATCAAAGAATATCTGGCGTGATCCAAAGCCTGCATGCTGGTGGACAGCAGCATGGCCACAGCGGCGAACGGCAGGGAAATGACGCACAGGCGCAGGCAGACCATGCCGATGGCGCGCATCTGGGCACCGGCACTGAACATCGTCAGGATCGCGCCGGGGATCAGCTCGAAGAGGACCATCAGCACGCACATGAGCGCGGCGCTGAACAGGATGGCTTCTTTCATGGTCAGTTTGACACGGTCCTTGTGTCCGATCCCGTAATTGTAGGACAGGATCGGTACCATACCATTGTTCAGGCCGAAGATGGGCATGTAGCAGAAATTCTGCAGTTTCATCCACACGCCGTAGACGGCCGTAGCCGTGGTGGAAAACATCAGCAGGATCTGATTGATCATAAAACTGATCATGGAAGAAAGGCCCATGGTGATCATGGAAGGCAGGCCGACACGCAGGATATCCCCAGCCGCTTTGGTCTGGAAAGCGGGTTTCAGCATCACGTGCCGCACCGGTTCATTGTACTTCCAGTTCAGGATGATGGCCAGGATCGCGGAGAAGATCTGCCCGGCCACGGGGGCGTAGGCCGCACCGGCGATGCCCAGCTTCGGGAATGGCCCCAGGCCGAAGATCAGCAGTGGATCGAAGATCAGGTTGATGACAGCACCGGCTGCCATGGACAGCATGGACAGCGTCGCCCGGCTGGCAGAAACCAGCAGCCTTTCATAATACTTGCTGAAGATGCTGCCGCAGGACAGGACCCAGTTGATGGTAAGATACGTGGTGCCCATCACGGCGATCTCCTCCACGTTCGTCTGTACCCGGTACAACGGCCCCGACACGAAGATGCCCAGCAGAATGAAGATCACTGTGAAGCCCAAGCTCATGCCCGTCATGGTGCGGATGACAGCGGACGCTTCGTCCCGCTTACCCATGCCCATGTACCGCGACCAGACCGCGGACACGCCGGTGGATGTACCGACCGCGATGGCCGTCACGATCTGCTGCATGGGGAACGCCAGCGATACCGCCGTCAGCGCGTTTTCCGAGATCCTGGCGACGAACATCGAATCCACGATATTGTACATGGCCTGGATGAAAAAGGAGATCATCATAGGCAGACTCATCCGGATCAGCACCTGGTGCACCGGCAATTCTGCCATCATTCTCATACGATCGTTTTTACTCATAGTCTTTCCTTTACTGCCGTGCTCCTTCTTGATAATTGTCCTGGAATCACGTATAATCCATTTTATCATATCTATTGACTGAAAAGCAAGTTTCCAGGGAATATAAAGGAGGCAGCCATGCATCTGATCGGTACACAGCAGATCGAAACGCACCGGCTCATACTGCGCCGTTATCAGCTTGAAGACGCGGAGGACATGTTCCATAACTGGGCTTCGGATCCGGAAGTCACCCGCTTTCTGACCTGGCCTACGCACACCAGCGTGGATGTCAGCCGCCGTATTTTAAGCGACTGGATCCCCCGATATGAACAGGGTGATTATTTCAACTGGGCCATCGTCTGGAAAGAGACAGGACATGTGATCGGCAACATCGCCGTCGTAGATCTTCATAAAGCCACAGAGGCAGCTGATCTGGGGTATTGCCTGGGCCGTGCCTGGTGGGGCCGCGGGATCATGCCCGAGGCGATCCGCGCCGTCCTAGACTTTCTGTTCGACTTGGTCGACGTCAACCGGGTGGCTGCCTGCCATGCGGCAGACAATCCGAAGTCCGGGCGTGCCATGGACAAGGCAGGCATGCATCTGGAAGGCATTCTGCGCGGAGCTGGCCGCAACAACCAAGGTATCTGTGACGACGTCTGGCACGCGGTGCTTCGTTCGGATCGACAGCCGAAGGAAGCGCATGAAAAAGCCGCAGTCGTTATACGCATGGCACGGCCAGAAGAACTTCCACGCGTCAATGAACTCCGCCGTCAGGTCAATGAACTGCACGTCGCAGGCGAACCGGAGATCTTCAAGCCCGGTTTCCCGGCAGAGCTGGAAAACTATATTTACGAGGTCTTTGCGGATCCTATGAAAAAGATCGTCGTAGCAGAGGCTGATGGCCAGATCTCCGGTTTCGCGGTGCTAAACCACATCATCCGGCCGGAAAACCCATTCATGTACGAACGCGATTATCTGGATATCGACGAATTCTGTGTCGACAAAGCCATGCACCGCCGCGGTGTCGCTGCCGCGATGATCGACTTCATCCGAGACTTTGCGCGCGCACAAGGATTTACGCGGCTTGAACTGAACATGTGGGAATTCAACCGGGAAGCACTTCGTTTTTATGAGGCGGCCGGTTTCACCACCTATCGCAGATACATGGAAATGCCATTATAAGAAGGGACATCGAAAATGAAACCAGCAGGGAAACGATACCCTGCTCTTCTTCTCGTCCTCCTGATGATTCTTTCGATCGTCGGCTGTGGAAAAAAGGCAGAAGAAAAGCCGATGGAAAATGTATCTTCCACGGAAGGGCCTGCTGAAGAGGCTGCCGCTCCTGTTGAAAAGAACGGCGAGATCTACATCCTGTTCACGAACGATATCCACTGCGGTGTCGATCAAGGCTTCGGTTTTGCAGGGCTCTGGCAGGTCCGCGATACGCTGGAATCTCAGGGGTATGAAACCTTGCTGGTGGATTGCGGCGATGCGATCCAGGGTGAGACCATCGGCGTGCTGACGAACGGCAGTATGATGATCGACTTGATGAACGCCATGCAATATGACGCAGCCATCCCCGGCAATCATGAATTCGACTATGGCATGCCCCGCTTCCTGGAGCTTGCGGAAATGGCGGAGTTTCCTTACATCAGCTGTAATTTCAACCATGAGGGCGAACTGGTCTTTGATCCGTATGTCATCAAAGAATGCGCGGGCTTGAAGATCGCTTTTGTCGGTGTTGCAACACCAGCCTCTGTTACGAGTTCCACTCCCACGTTTTTTCAGAACGAAGCCGGAGAGTTCATCTATGATTTCTGCCCCGGCAATAACGGAAAAGACCTGTACGATGCGGTCCAGAAGGCTGTAGATGCCGCCCGTGCGGAGGGTGCCGATCTGGTATATCTCAAGGGGCATCTGGGCCTGAAAGAGAAAAACAGTCCTTGGACGTATGCTGAAGTGCTGGAAAACACCAATGGCATTGACGTCATGCTGGACGGTCACACCCATGATACGGAGCAGGTCCAACCTGGGTGATTTCTGTGCTGATGCGTACCGCATCGTCTCCGGCGCCGATATCGGTCTGGTCGGCGGAGGGGCTGTCCGTGTCACGATCCCCAAGGGCGACATTGCTTTCAATGACATCATCAGTGTACATCCTTTCGGCAACGAAGCCACTATGATCCGCTGCAGCGGACAGCAGATCCTCGATGCGTTGGAATGGGGCGCAAAGGCCTTGCCCAGTGAATTCGGAGGATTCCTGCAGGTCTCCGGTCTGACCTACGAGATCGACGTTGCCGTCCCCAGCAGCTGCACTTCCGATGAAACCGATCTCATGAATGGTATCGAGGGCGAACGCCGAGTGAAGAACGTGTACGTCGGAGATGCGCCGATCGATCCGGAAGCATCCTATACGGTCTGCGGCAACAATTATACACTGCTCAACCATGGCGATGGCCACACGGCGTTCGATGGCGCCGAAGTGATCTCCGAATGTCTGATGCTCGATTACCAGATCCTGGTCCAGTATCTCCAGGAAGATCTGCAGGGCGAGATCGGAAGCCAGTATGCGGATCCCTATGGAGAAGGACGGATCACCATCATCGACTCGAAAACCCCATAATAAGCAAAAAAATAAGGAGGCAGCTTCTTCAAGAAGCCTGCCTCTTTTTTTTGATTTACAGATCTTTCGCAGCCGGGAATCCGTAGGCGCTGTCCGCTTTTTCCACGGCCCTGAGGATCGCCTCGCTGATCACTTCGGCCGCTATGGTACCGACCATGTCCTGATCGGCCTGTACTTCACCCACGGAGACCGCATAGATACTGTCACCGTCCGCCGATGTATGCACCGGACGGATCGACCGGGCGAAACCATCGTGCGCCATGCCGGCGATCTTGCAGAGCTGTGCTTTCTCAAAAACCGCGTTCGTTGCCACGACGGCGATGGTCGTGTTTTCCGTGAACCGGTTTTCTGTCACATCGATCCGTGCACGCAGCATTTCTGAAGAGCTGCGCATGCTTTTTTTATCCTCCGACAAGAGGCCGGCTGCCTGTCTGCCGGTCTTCCAGTCGAAAACATCTCCGACGGCGTTTACGACCACGACCGCGCCTATCTTCAGGTCTCCCAGCTGAACCGCGTAGCTGCCGATCCCGGTCTTCATGCAGAAGTCCATACCTAAGACCTTGCCGACCGTTGCACCGCAGCCCGCACCGAAATTGCCATCCTGATAATTGGGCTCTTCCAGTGCGATTTGAGCCGCTTCATAGCCCATATTGGCATCCGGCCGCACAAAAGGACTGCCCACCGTCAGATCGAAAATGTCGGACTGGCAGACCAATGGCACTTTGGTGATCCCCACCTCAAAACCGATGCCCTGCTCTTCCAGGTACTGCATGACACCGCCGGCCGCATTCAGGCCAAAAGCGCTGCCGCCGCCAAGGACGATCCCATGGATGACTTTAGCCGCCATCAGCGGATTCAGCAGCTGACTTTCCCGGGATGCCGGGCCGCCGCCGCGCACGTCCAGGCCGGCGCGCATGCCTTCCGGGCAGATAAAAACGGTGCAGCCAGTGCCCGCTTCCACGTTCTCCACCTGACCGATGTGCAGGTTTTCTATAGATGTAATGGGTATTTCTTTCACGGAATGTCCTCCTTTACGATTCTGGCTTGCTGTTCTCCAACCGAAGCAGTTTTTCTTTGATATCGATACCTCCGGCGTATCCTGTCAGTTCCCCGTCTGCACCGATCACCCGATGACAAGGAATGATCAAAGAGATCGGATTATGGCCGACGGCGCCGCCTACAGCCTGGGCGGACGTACGCTCTTTTCCGGTCTCCGCCGCCACGATCTTCGCGATCTGTCCATAGGTCATGGTTTGTCCGTAAGGGATCGTCAGAAGGATCCGCCAGACGGTTTCGCGGAAAGGTGTCGACCGGAATTTCAATGGCGGTGTGAAGTCCGGTTCTGTCCCGCTGAAATACAGGTCCAGCCAATGATC
>JAEEGL014124675.1_pt1 | contig 20337 bp, 15 predicted proteins | sample 9134231 | NCBI WGS metagenome assembly JAEEGL01 (sample SAMN16246548, study PRJNA631951) | gut metagenome | biome: gut microbiome; feature: rumen; material: fiber-attached | host: Bos | place: Iran: Karaj | collected 2018-10 | reverse complement strand
TTACGAAGCCAGCCCTGTGACTAGACATAGGCACCCATCTTCAGGATGTTCACCTCGCCCTCGGTGAGGTACCTCCACTCGCCCTTGTTGAGGCCCTTCTTGGTAAGGCCCGCGAAATAGACGCGGTCCAGGGCCTTGACAGTGTAACCCAGGGACTCGAATATCCTGCGGACGATGCGGTTCTTGCCGGAATGGATCTCGATGCCGAGCCTGCGGTGGTCGGTGGCGTCGATGTACTCGAGCTCGTCGGCAGTCACTTCGCCGTCGCTGAGTTCGATGCCGGTGAGGATCTTGTCGTAGTCATCCTGCGAGAGTTCGCGGTCAAGGATCACCTGGTAGATCTTCTTCTTGTCGTACGAAGGGTGGGTGAGACGCTCTGCGATCTCGCCGTCGTTGGTGAACATCAGCACGCCGGTAGTGGCCTTGTCGAGCCTTCCGACGGGGAACACGCGGACCTCGCAGTTCTTCAGCAGGTCCATGACGGTCTTGCCGGCATGGGGGTCGCTGGCAGTCGTGACATAGCCCTTGGGCTTGTTCATGACGATATAGACCTTCTCCTCGCCCTTGAGGCGCTCGCCGTTGAAGCGGACGTCGTCGGTGAGGACGTTGACCTTGGTGCCGAGTTCGGTGACCACCTCGCCGTTGACGGTGACGACTCCTGCCTGGATGAAGGTGTCGGCCTCGCGCCTGGAGCATACACCGGAGTTGGCGATGAACTTGTTGAGGCGGATTTCATTCTGGATGGGGGTCGCAACGTAGTCGTTGTCGGAGAACTGGGTATTGTTGATGTTCGGCCTGCGCTCGATCATGCGGTTGATGCCGGATTCAGCGCTCTCGTCGAACTGGGCTTCGAATTTCTTGCGGCCCTTGCCGCGCTGTGCGGGCTTGGGCCCGGAGGGCCGCTGGCCCGCGAACGGCTTGCGGCCGCCGCCGTAAGGACGGTTGCCACCCTCGCCGTGGGGTCTGCCTTCGCCGTAGGGCTTGCTGTACGGCCTGCGCTCGCCGTCGCCGTAGCTGTGGCGCTCGCCGTAACCGCTGCCCTGACGCTCTCCGTAGGGTTTGTTGTACGGCCTGCGCTCGCCGTCGCCGTAGCTGTGGCGCTCGCCGTAGCCACTGCCCTGACGCTCCCCATAGGGTTTGTTGTAAGGCCTGCGCTCGCCGTCGCCATAGCTGTGGCGCTCGCCGTAGCCGCTGCCCTGACGCTCTCCGTAGGGTTTGTTGTAAGGCCTGCGCTCGCCGTAGCCGCTGCCCTGACGCTCTCCGTAGGGCTTGTTGTAAGGCCTGCGCTCGCCGTCGCCGTAGCTCCTGCGCTCGCCGTAAGGCCTGCTTTCCGAATTGTTGTAGGGACGTCTGTCATTCTGGCCGTAGCTGCGGCGCTCGCCCCCTTCATGATTGCTGTTCTGAGTCCTGTCGCTTCCCGCGAAAGAGACTTTCTTTCTCGGCCTGAGCTTCCTGCCTTCGGCAGAATAGCCGCCATTCTTGTTGTCTTCCATTTTTACTGTGCCACTTGGGCAATTAAATGATTATTCGTGGTTCACACCACTACTTCAATGTGAAAATATAGGTAATAGTACCTTGCTGCAATGCAGGAGCATCCGCCTTCTGGTTGAAATGCGCTTTCATCGCAGCATTCCTCGCGGCGGTCCATAACTCCTTGTTGGTCACGGTAGTACCCTCGGCTCCGGCCTGGGCCTTCGTGACATTTCCATAGTTGTCCACCCAGATCGTCACCACTACGGTGCCGCTCTCCTGGACTCCGTATGCGGGCCTGGGCAGCGTGCCGATCACGTTGCGGCCCTTGAGGTGCGCGTTGGGCGCGCCGGTGCTCACTCCCTTGTCGGTATTGCCTTCAGGATGGCCCGCCTTGAAACCTTCGGACGCTTCTGACGCCGAATGGGGGGCTGTGAGTGAAGTGTCCTTCTTCGCCATCCCCGGGAAGGCCGCCCTCGGGTCGAGCTTCGGCTCCTCGGGCGGGACCGGTACCTCCACGTCCCCGTGGGGGTCCGGTGCCGTGGCCGGTGTCAGGTTCTCGGAGGTGTGCGCCTCATAGGGCGACTCGCTCCTCTGGACCAACTCGACCGGCCGGCTCAGGTCGATCTCCTCGGCCTGCGGCTCCCTGCCGTCGCGGTGCTGTATCACAGACTCGACCTCCTCCGTGAAATCTATCACGAAGGTGTTCTCCTGCGGCGGAGGATAAATGTACTTGAATCCCGTGAAGGAGCAGAACAGGACGGCGCACAGCGTGATGGCCAGGGTCAGGCCGGCCCCGATCATCCTGGAGGTTTTCTCCTGTTTTTCCCTTTCGCGGATGTACTCTTTCATTTGTCAGTCAATTGTTTGCAGCTGAATCCAGCCGGTCGGCCCGTCATTCGGGCTGGGTGGCCAGTATAACCTTGTAATGGTTGCGCTTGGCGATGTTCATCATGGCGACGATCTCCTTCACCGGGACGCTCTCGTCGGAATAGATCGAGAAGGTCGGATCCTCCTCGCTCTGGAGGAGTCCCACGATCTCGTCCTCGGCCTGCTCGTAAGTGACGGGCTGCTCGTTGCCGTTGATGTGATAGGTGTAGATGTCGTCCCCCCAGTCCTTGATGGAGACGCTGACGGTGGCCTTGGCCGATACCTGGCCCGTGCTCTTCGGAAGGAGGAGCTTCAGGGCGTTGGGGTTCACCAGCGTCGAGGTCACGAGGAAGAAGATGAGCAGGAGGAACACGATGTCCGTCATCGACGACATCGAAAGCTCCGACAGCACCTTCGTGGTTCTCTTGATAGCCATGGTCTCAGCTGTTTATTCGTCTTCGCCTGCAGGCTCGTGGAGGAGGTCCATGAACTCGATCGTGGCGCTCTCCATCTTGAAGACGAGACTGTTGATGCTGGAGGACAGGTAGTTGTATCCGAAGAAGGCAAGGATGCCGACGATAAGACCGCCCACGGTCGTGACCATGGCGGTGTAGATACCGCTGGACAGCAGGGTGATGTCGATGTTGTTGCCTGCCTGGGACATGTTGAAGAAAGCCTGGATCATTCCGATGACCGTTCCGAGGAATCCGATCATAGGGGCGCCGCCGGAGATGGTCGCCAGGGTCGAGAGACCCTTCTCGAGACGCGCGACCTCGACGTTGGCGGTGTTCTCGACCGCGGTCTGGATGTCGGCGAGGGGCCTTCCGATGCGCCCGATGCCCTTCTCGACGAGGCGTGCCACAGGCGCGTCATATTTCTCGCAGAGGGTGATGGCGGACTTGATCTTGCCCTCGTGGATGTAGTCGCGGATGTCGTCCATGAAGTTCTTGCCGATCTTGCCGGCCTGGCGGATCATCCACCACTTCTTTCCGAAAATGTAAAGGGCGATGATGGAGAGGAGCAGGAGCACGAGCATGAGCCATCCGCCCTTGGTCGCCATCTCGATGAGCGAATAGGACATGGTCTGCTGCTGAGGCACCGCCTGGGCCATCACGTCGACGGCCTCTGCCGCGGCGTTGTCCACAGCCGCGGCCATGGAGTCAATCTCTGTCTGAAGGATGTTGAAAAGCATATCTGAATGATTTTTGATTATCTTGTTAATATCCGGTCATTCCGGCCAGCAGGTTTCCTGCAACAATTGCGCCTGAGGCCACATTTTACTTCAATTTACAAAGTTAACCAAAATTTCCGAATAACCCGCTTTCCACCTTTTTTCTTTAGAAAAAAAGCCCCTTTTCCCTTCCTCTCCCTATTCATCCTCCTGCCCTCCCTTCTCCCGTGTCGGTTTCTTTTTCTGTCTGTCTTTCTCCCGCGTCTTCCTCCCGCGTCTTCCTCCCGCGTCTTCCTCCCGCGTCTTCCTCCCGCGTCGTTTCTCTCCTACCCCATCCCTCTCCCGGCTCATCCTTCAGGAAACGCCCGAAGGTTGTGGCGGTTTTGGGCGCATCGTTCGGGAAACGCCCGAAGGTAGCGGTGGTTTTCGGCTTAACCTTCGGGAAACGCCCGAAGGTTGTGGCGGTTTTGGGCGCATCGTTCGGGAAACGCCCGAAGGTAGCGGTGGTTTTCGGCCCATCCTTCGGGAAACGCCCGAAGGTTGTGGCGGTTTTGGGCGCATCGTTCGGGAAACGCCCGAAGGTAGCGGTGGTTTTCGGCTCAACCTTCGGGAAACGCCCGAAGGTTATGGCATTTGGGGGATATCAGGCTGGGACTGAAAGGTCACGGTGCGCAAAACTGCTTCTTTTGCGCACGTGGATGGCTCGGGAGGGATATGGCGTCTGAGGCGACGTCAGGAGCGGGATCGGATCAGTACTCGACGCGGGAGAGGAAGAGGGCGTGGCCCGGCACGGACTCGCCGGCGAGCGAGCGGAACGGCGTGCCGTCCGCGGCGTTCCGGACCCTTTCGGGATGCGCCCCGGCGTCGAAGTCGGGAGGGAGGATGAGGGCGGCGAAGTCGGAGACGGAACGCCGCCCGCGGCCGACCTCGACGAGGGAGCCGGCTATCGCCCGGACCATGTTCCTCAGGAAACGGTCCGCCGCAATGCGGAAATACAGGTAGACCGGCTCGGAGGAAGCGGTGTCACCGGAGTCGCAGGTATCGCCGGAACCTTCTGGGCGGGGGGCGGCGGGGGCGAAGCCCATGACCGCCACGTGGTCCGGCGTATAAGGAGCCCAGAAAGCCTCGTAGACGGTGCAGACCGAGGTGCGGTTGTCGCTGCCGGCCTTCTCGAAACAACGGAAGTCATGCGTCCCGGCCAGCAGGGCGGCCGCCTCGTTCATCGCCTTGACGTCCAGTCCCCAGGGGCAGTAATATGACCTCGCTTCGATGAACGGGTCTTTGGTCCTGTGCAAAAAATAAGTATATTCGCGCCTCGTTGCGCAGAACCTTGCGTGAAGGTCCCCGTCCACTGTGCTGACGGAATGGACGACGATGCCACGCGGCAAAATGGCATTTAATTTGTAGCCGAAGGAAGGCGTGTCTATGACTTTGTCATAGTCGAAATGCGCCACGTAGCCTATCGCGTTGACTTTCGAGTCGGTACGTCCGGCTCCGACGACCTGCACGGGCTCCTTCAGGAGTGTCGAGAGCGTATGCTCGAGACATTCCTGGACTGTCACGGCATTGGGCTGGAACTGCCAACCGCAGAAATCCGCCCCGTCGTACGAAAGTTTTATGAAAAACCGCATGGTGGCATGGAAATGGTGTCCGATGCAAAAATATTAAAAAAAACGATAGAATGGAAAGTGTAAACATCAAAGAGCTCAATGACCGCATCCAGAAAGAGAGCGCGTTCGTGGACATCCTCTCCCTGGAGATGGGCAAGGTCATCGTAGGACAGAAGCACCTCGTCGAGAATCTGTTCATCGGCCTGCTGGCCGGCGGACACATTCTCCTGGAAGGTGTCCCTGGCCTTGCCAAGACATTGGCCATCAACACTTTGTCCCAGGCTGTAAACGCCAAGTTCAGCCGTATCCAGTTCACCCCTGACCTCCTCCCTGCCGATGTGACCGGTACGCTCATCTATTCCCAGAAGAACGAGCGCTTCGAGGTCCGAAAGGGCCCCGTCTTCGCCAACTTCGTCCTGGCCGATGAGATCAACCGTTCCCCCGCGAAGGTCCAGTCCGCCCTGCTCGAGGCCATGCAGGAGAAGCAGGTCACCCTCGGCGACGAGACATTCAAGCTCCCCGAGCCCTTCCTGGTGATGGCTACCCAGAACCCCATCGAGCAGGAAGGGACATATCCTCTCCCCGAGGCCCAGGTGGACCGTTTCATGCTGAAGGTCGTCGTCGACTATCCCAAGAAGGATGAGGAACGCCTGATCGTCAGGATGAACAATTCCGGAGAATTCCCGAAGGCCAGCCCCGTCGTCAGCCCCGAGGACATCATGCGCGCCCGCCAGGTCGTCCGCGATGTCTACATGGACGAGAAGATCGAGCGCTATATCGTGGACATAGTCTATGCCACCCGAACTCCGGGCGAATATGACCTTGCCGGCCTCAAGGACCTGATTTCCTATGGCGCTTCGCCGCGAGCCAGCATCTCCCTGTCGCTGGCCGCAAAGGCCTATGCCTTCATCAAGCGCCGCGGCTACGTCATCCCCGAGGATGTCCGCGCCGTCTGCCCCGAGGTGCTCCGCCACCGCATCGGCTTGACTTATGAAGCTGAGGCCGAGAATGTTACGACCGAGGAGATCATCTCCCAGGTCATCAATGCAGTGAACGTGCCGTAATGGAGAACACCCAGGCGACAGACCTTCTGAAGAAGGTCAGGAAGATCGAGATCCGTACCAGGGCGCTGAGCCACCAGGTCTTTGCGGGCGAGTACCACTCCGCCTACAAGGGCCGGGGAATGGCTTTCAGCGAGGTGCGCGAGTACCAGTACGGCGACGACGTCCGCAACATGGACTGGAACGTCACCGCCCGTCTCCGCACGCCGTACGTCAAGGTCTTCGAGGAGGAGCGCGAGCTCACCGTCATGCTGCTCGTAGACGTCAGCCGTTCCGGCCTTTTCGGCACGGACACGATGACCAAGCGCGAGCTCGTCGCCGAAGTCGCGGCCGTTCTGGCCTTTTCCGCCATACTCAACAACGACAAGGTCGGAGCCCTCTTCTTCAGCGACCGCATCGAGGAGTTCATCCCTCCCAAGAAGGGCCGCAGCCACCTTCTTCATATTATCAGGGAAATAATCGGCCTCAAGCCCACATCCGACGGCACCGACATCTCCGGGGCACTGCGTTTCCTGACCAATGCCATGAAGAAGAAGTGTACCGCGTTCCTGCTCAGCGACATGCTGGACGTCGACGCCGAGGGACGCCCCCGCTACGAGGATGCCCTGAAGGTCGCCGTGAACCGCCACGACCTCTCCGTCCTAAAGGTCTACGACCCGCGTGAAAGGGATATCCCCGATGTGGGAGTAGTCCATGTAAAGGATTCGGAGACAGGTGATTCTGCCTGGATCGATACCGGCAGCAGGAAGGTGCGCGAGGCGTATTCCGGCTGGTTCAGGACGGTAGGGGAGAACGAATCGAGGCTTTTCAACAAATACCGGACGGACAACATCGACATCGCCACGAGCGACGATTACGTGAGCCGTCTGATGCTATTCTTCAACAGGAAATGAGAAAACTTGTCATAGCTGCAGCCTTGGCGGCCCTGCTTCTGCCGCCGTCCTCCCGGGCCCAGGGCCTGAAGGAGGTGGAGGGCTCGTTCCTCGAGCCGCTGCAGCAGAGGGATTCCATCCTGATAGCGGACCAGCTTCGCTACGGCTTCACCCTGGAGGATGTCGCCGAAGGCACTGAGTTGCGCATGCAGGACTACTCCCAGGCCTTCGGCGACACGCTGGTCGTGGTCCGCAACTGGAAGGCCGATACGCTGAAGACCGTCAGGAACGGCCGCAAGGGCCCCGCGCGCTACAGCCTGCGCTGGGATGTGGTCCTGGCCCCCTTCGAGGCCGGCACCTATCATCTCCCGCGCATCGCGGTGCAGCGCATTTCCCCGGACGGGACAGTAGATACGCTTCTCTTCGAGCCGCACGACATGGAGGTTACGACCATCCAGGTCGATACGACCACCTATGTCCCTCACGACATCAAGGGACAGATGCGCTACCCCCTGACTTTCAGGGAAATCCTTCCTTACATACTTGGCATACTGCTCCTTGGCTTCCTGGCATGGATTATATGGAAGCTGGTCGCCAGGCGGCGCAAGGACGAGGCCGACCTTCACAGGGATCCGCCTTATATCGTAGCCCTGAAGCGCCTGGAGAATTACAGGAGCGAGAAATACTGGGCACCCGACAAGCAGAAGGCATTCTATTCCGGCATCACCGACACCCTGCGCGAATACATCGCCGGCACCTTCGGGATCGACGCCTGCGAGATGACCACGGCGGAGATATTCGACGCCCTCAAGGACGACAGGCGCCTGACGCCGGAGCTCCACGGCAGCACCAGGGAGCTCTTCGAGCTTGCCGACTACGTCAAGTTCGCCAAGCACATCGCAAGCGATGCGGAGAACGCTGCAGCCCTGCCGCAGTCGGTCCGCTTCGTTACAAGTACATACCAGACGACCCTTGAGGAAGAGACCTCCGGGATCGGTAAAGAAAAGGAGGCCGAGTGATGTTCTTCGAGTATCCAAACCTTCTCTGGCTGCTTGCGGTCCCGGTGCTCCTGATCGGGCATTACCTGTACCGTGAGCTTACGGGGCGCACGCCCCACCTGCGCGTATCCACGGCTGTGCCGTGGAAGCGCCTGGGGCCCGGTGCCCCGGCGGTCCTCCGCCACCTTCCTTTCGCCCTGCGCATCGCCGCACTCTCGCTGATCATCGTCGCCATCGCGCGTCCCCGTTCCTCTTCGGAAATGGAAAAGATCGACACCGAGGGTATTGACATTGTCCTGGCCATGGACGTGTCGACCAGTATGCTTGCCCGGGACTTCAACCCCGACCGTATCAGTGCCGCCAAGGACATAGCCATCGAGTTCATTGCCCAGAGGCCTTCCGACCGCATAGGCATCGTGGTCTTCGCCGGTGAGAGCTATACCCAGTGCCCCCTCACCACTGACCGGGCGACGCTCATCAATCTCATGAAGGAGGTGCAGACCGACCTCATCGAGGACGGCACGGCCATCGGCAACGGCTTGGCCACTGCGGTGGCCCGCATGGCCGAGTCCGATGCCAAGAGCCGCGTCGTCATCCTCCTTACCGACGGTGTCAATAACAGCGGAGAGATAGCTCCTTTGACTGCCGCCGAGATTGCAAATACTTACGGAGTAAGGGTTTATACCATCGGAGTAGGTGCCAACGGCACCGCGCCGTATCCGGTGATGACTCCCTGGGGAGTGGACATCCAGAGGGTGGAGGTCGAGATTGACGAAGACCTGCTCAAGTCCATCGCCGAGACCACCGGCGGCAGGTATTTCCGCGCTACGGACAACACCAAACTCGCCGAGATCTACTCCGAAATCAACCGGATGGAGAAGGCCCGCACGACCATCGACAGCTTCCCGGTATACAAGGAGCTGTTCATGCGTTACGCCCTCCTGGCTCTCGCCTGCCTTTTGCTCGAGTTCCTTCTCCGACTTCTTTTCAGACGCCTGCCATGATCTATTTCGCCCAATACAAGTACCTTCTGCTCCTGCTGCTGGTGCCGGTGATACTCATCGCGCACGCGGTGAAGCTGCGCCTGCGCCGCAAGCGCGTCGAGCGCTTCGGCGACGCGGCGCTGGTCGATGAGCTGATGCCGTCATACTCCCGTGCGAAGGGCTGGGTCGGCACTGTGCTGTCCGCCCTCGGGTTCTTCTTCTTCGTCATCGGCCTTGCGCGTCCGCAGATCGGCGCCAAGCTCAGCGAGCACGAAGCGAAGGGAGCAGAGATTATGATCTGCCTCGACGTCTCCAACTCCATGCTGGCCGAGGATTATTCCCCGAACCGTCTGGAGCGGGCTAAGCTGGCCATTTCCCGAATAGTCGACCGCCTGCAGGAGGACCGCATCGGACTCATAGTCTTCGCCGGTTCTTCGTTCGTTCAGCTGCCCATCACCACCGACTACGTGTCGGCCAAGATGTTCCTCAATTCGATAGACACGGGCTCCGTGCCCGTCCAGGGCACCGCCATAGGCGATGCCGTCCTAACGGCCGCCCGGAGCTTCAGCTCCCAGAGCGAGAAGAGCAGGGCCATCATCGTGATCACCGACGGCGAAAACCACGAGGATGATCCCGTCGATGCGGTCCGCCAGGTGGCGGAAATGGGCATCAAGGTATATACCATCGGTGTCGGCTCGCTCCGGGGACAGCCCATTCCCAAGGACGGAGAGCTGATGAAGGACAGCGAAGGCAACATCGTGGTTTCGAGGCTGGACGAGGGTACCCTGCAGCAGATGGCCGATGCCGGAGGCGGGGCCTATGTCCACGCAGGGAACGAGGAGTTCGGCCTCAATCCCATCCTGGACGACATAGGGAAGATGGAGGCCGAGCGTTTCAATTCCGTCGTATTCGAGGAATATGACGAGCAGTATATGTATTTCTTCGCGCTGGCGCTGGCATGTTTCGTCCTCGAGATGCTCGTAGGCGACCGTCGCGCCCGCAGAAAACTGTTTCAGTAAGATATGGACAGGTCATTGATACTCGGCGCTGCGCTCCTGCTGCTGTCCGTCGCCGCCTTCGGCCAGACGGACCGCCGCGAGGTGCGCGCCGGCAACCGCAAGTTCAGTAAAGGTGACTTCAAGGCGGCCGAGATCGACTACCGCAAGGCGGTGCTGAAGGATTCGACCTCCATGGCCGGTACGTACAATCTCTCGAATTCGCTGTACAGGCAGCAGGAGTACGAGGAGGCAGCCGGGGCCCTGGCGCCGGCTGCGCAGGCTGCGGCTGAGGTCGCGGCCCTTCCTGACCCGGCCGGCAGGCCGGAGCGGAAGGCCGTCGAAGCCGCGGCCGACGTCTTCTACAACTCCGGCGACGCCGCCCTTCAGCAGAAGGACTATGCCGCCGCGGTGGAGGCCTTCAAGCAGTCCCTGCTCCGCCGTCCGGACGATATGGACGCCAAGGAGAACTACATCTACGCCAAACTGATGCTCCAGAACCAGCAGAACGGTGGAGGCGGTGGCGGCCAGAACGACCAGAACCAGGACCAGAACCAGGACCAGAACCAGGATCAGAACCAGAACGACCAGAACCAGGATCAGAACCAGGATCAGGACCAGAACGACCAGAACCAGGATCAGAACCAGGATCAGAACCAGGACCAGGGCCAGTCTGAGCAGCCCCGGGAGCAGAGGATATCTCCCCAACAGGCCCAGCAGATGCTCGAGGCCATCCAGGCCAAGGAGCGCGAGACCCAGGACAAGGTGAACAAGGAAAAGGCGGCTGCGCTCAAGTCCCGCCAGAAAGAGAAGAATTGGTAGCATGAAAAGACTTCCCCTCATATTAGCGTTGATGGCGGTTGCATCGGCCGTCTTCGCGCAGACTTCGATCAAAGTGCAGGTGCCGAACGTGGTGGCCGTCGACGAGCAGTTCAACATTTCCTTCATCGTGGAAGGGGAGAATGCACCGTCGGACTTCTCCTGGTCCCAGGGAGATGATTTCCAGCTTGTCTGGGGTCCTCAGAAGGGCACGTCCACCAGCATCACGATCGTGAACGGCAAGCGCACCCGTTCCAGCCAGCACACATATACCTATATATTGATTCCGCGCAAGGCCGGAACATTTACCATTCCCACGGCCACGGCCAATGTGAAGGGCGAGCAGATCCAGTCGGCCCGCACCACCATTGAAGTGGTCTCAGGCGGTGCATCTTCCGGGAATGCCTCCTCCGGAGGGCAGTCCTCCGGCTCCGCGCAGGGCGGCGGGAGTTCCTCCCGCGCCGCCTCCACCGGGGAGATAGCCCGCGACGACCTGTTCCTGCGTCTCAGCCTCAGCCGCACCAACGTCGTCGTAGGTGAGCCCATCACCGCTACGCTCAAGCTTTACCAGAGGGTCAACATCGCCGGTTTCGAGGATGCCAAGTTCCCGACTTTCAACGGCTTCTGGAGCCAGGAGGTCCTTGCTCCGACCACTATCGACTTCAAGCGCGAGAGCTACAACAATTCCATTTACAATACCGCCGTCCTGCGCAGTTACGTGCTGATCCCCCAGCAGTCCGGCGACATAACCATCGACCCGGCGGAACTGGTATGCCTGGTCAATGTCAGGACGGGTTCGAGCCGTTCCAACAGCATCTTCGACAGTTTCTTCGAGGACGACTACAGGACCATCCGCAAGCGCGTCGCCTCCGAGTCCTACAAGGTGCACGTTTCCAAACTTCCGGCCGGCGCTCCCGCCTCCTTCGGCGGGGGAGTCGGCTCCTTCAGCATCAAGGCCGCGCTGAGCAAGGATTCACTGCGCACCCACGATGCTGGGTCGCTCATAGTAACGGTTTCCGGAAAGGGCAACGTTTCCCTGCTGGAGGCTCCGAAGATCGCTTTCCCTCCCGATTTCGAGGTGTATGACGCCAAGGTCACCGACAATACCGACAGCTCCACAGGCCGCACAAGCGGTTCGAAATCATTTGAATATCCTTTCATCCCCCGCAGCCACGGCACTTTCACGCTCGGTCCGGTGGAGTACAGTTACTATGACATCGATGCCGGCCGCTACGTGACCCTGCGCACAGATCCGATAACGGTCGATGTCGCCAGGGGCAACGATGCCGACGCCCCGCAGGGCGGGCAGATGGTCCAGGGTGCGGTGCGCCGCGACGTCAAGAGCCTCGGTTCGGACATAAGGTTCATCGCGACGAAGAAGCCTTCGCTGTCGAAGCAGGGTAGCTTCTTCGTGTTCTCCGGTGCTTTCTGGGCGCTTCTGGCGGCGCTGGCGGCGGCCGCCGCTGCAGCATACATGCTGCTCAGGCGGCGGGCGGCGCGCCGCTCAGACGTGGTCGGCACCCGCAGCCGCGCGGCTACCAAGATGGCGCAGAAGCGCCTGTCCGTGGCTGAGGGCTACCTGAAGAACAACCGCTACACCGCTTTCTACGAGGAGCTGCACCGCGCCCTGCTCGGATTTGTCTCCGACAAGCTCAATATCGATCCGGCCGACATGACCAAGGAGAATATCGCATCGTCCCTCACTTCCGGCGGCGTTCCGGAGGCCCTCGCTTCCGAGTTCACCGGCCTGCTTGACGCTTGCGAATTCGCGCGTTACGCTCCTGATGCAGGACACGATGCTATGAACGCACATTATGAAACGGCCGTGAACGTCATTTCAATGATAGATTCGAGCATGAAGAACAAGAATGCTTCCGCGGCACGGAATGCTGCCGTTACCGCCCTGCTTGTACTGCTGGTGCCTTTCTGGGCCTTCGCTGCCCAGGCTCCGGCCGATTCGCTGTGGAATGCCGGTACTGCGGCATATTCGGACGGCGACTGGGGCGGAGCCCTTGCTGCCTGGCAGGAGATCGAGGGTTCCGGCCTGGAGTCCCCCGAGCTATATTATAATATAGGTAATGCTTTCTTCAAGTCCTCGGACTATGCCCACGCCATCCTTTACTATGAGCGGGCACTGAAGTTGGACCCTTCGTATTCCGATGCCAGGTTCAACCTTGAGTTCGCCGGGGAATTCGTCCAGGACCGTATTGAGAGCGTTCCGGAGTTCTTCCTCAAGACATGGATCCGCAGGATGGGATACCTGTTCCCGTCGGATGTCTGGGCGGCGCTGTTCCTCGTGCTGCTCGCCCTGGCGCTCGCGGGCGCGCTGCTGTTCCTGCTCGGAACAGGCGCGGCCAGGCGCCGGACCGGCTTCTTCGCCGGCCTCGCGGCGCTGCTGCTGGCCTTCTGCTGCCTCGGCTTCGCCGCCTCGCAGAAGGCAGCCTACAACCGCGCCGACAGCGCCATAGTCACCGTCCCGGTCTCGTCCGTCCGGAGTTCTCCCGGATCCGAGGCCGCCAAGGACCTTTTCGTCCTGCACGAAGGCACCAAGGTACGCATCCTGGACGAGGTCGGCTCCTGGTGGAACATCGAGCTCTCCGACGGACGTCAGGGCTGGATCCCTTCCACGGACCTTGAACTCATCTGAACACGAAAAAGCCCCGGAAACTCTTCCGGGGCTTTTCCATCAGGTGGGAGATAGCGGATTCGAACCGTTGACCCCCTGCTTGTAAGGCAGGTGCTCTAAACCGACTGAGCTAATCTCCCTTCGTTTGCGGACTGCAAAGATACGCCATTTTTTGCATCTTCCAAAAAAACCTTTCCCGTAGGTGGTGGAGAATTACAATAGACGCACGTATTACAAAAAAGTTATAAAAATGTTGAAAAAATTGTGGGTGTCATGCAACGAATGGAGTGAAAAACGCATCTTAAAGCCGTACAACCCTTCTCAGGAGGGGTTTGCCTATGAGAAAAATTTAATGGAAGTTATTGCAAAACAGAAAAAAACTCCATAACTTTGTGCGTTGAGTATAGTACCCACTGTGCGGTATTGTGCCCTGACGAACACAAGTTATTGTGTTCCAGCATGTAAAGGTTTGAAAACAAAGTGAAAGAATACTATTATAGTTTAACTCTTTAATTTTTAATCTATTCGTTTATGAAAAAAATCTTTAGAATGGCTTTGGTGTTCGCCCTCGCGGGTGCGACACTGATGTACACAGGCTGTACGAAAGATTATGGCGAGGAGATTGACAAGCTTGATTCCAAGCTTAGCAATGTCGAGTCCACTCTTTCCGACAAGCTTACGTCTCTCGAAGGCCAGCTCTCGACCCTGAAGTCGACTGTCTCCGCTCTCGAGTCCGCCTACAAGGCCGCTGATGATGCCATCAAGGGTGATGTTACGAAGCTCCAGGGCCGTATCGCCGCCGTTGAGGACGCTATCAAAGACCTTGACAAGCTCGCCACCAAGGAAGAGCTTAAGGAGGCCAAGGAAGCTCTCGAGGCCAAGATCGCTGCCGATCTCGAGTCCCTCAAGGGAGAGGTCCTTGCCAAGATCGATGAACTTCAGGCACAGATCGACGCTCTCAACGCCGCTCTCGAGCTGAAGGCCGACGCCGACAAGGTTTACACCAAGGTCGAGGTCGACGAGCTCCTTGCCAAGTATTACACCAAGGACGAGATCAATGAGTTCCTTGACAAGAAGGCTGACAAGGATGCCGTCTTCACCAAGGACGAGATCGAGGCTTTCCTTGCTGAGAAGGCTGACAAGGCTGCTGTCTACACCAAGGAAGAGGTTGACGATCTCCTTTCCAAGTATTACACCGCTGAGAAGATCGACGAGATTCTCAAGGAGTACTACACCAAGGAAGAGATTGACGCTCAGTTCAAGAACTACTTCACCAAGGCTGAGATCGAAGAGATGCTTGAGGCGTACTATACTGCCGAGCAGATCGACGAGATGCTTGAGAATTACTACACCAAGGAGGACATCGACAAGGCTCTCGAGGCCTTCAAGGAGGAAATTGACGGCAAGCTCGCTGAGGCTCAGAAGAAACTCGACGAGGCTGTCGAGCTCCTCTCCGACGAGCTCCGTAGCATCGTGTTCCTCCCCGACATCTACTTCGCCGGTGTTGAGGCTACTACCTATGACTTCGGTTCCTTCCTCGGCTTTGAGATCTACAAACTTGGTGCGGATGACATTTACAATTTCGACTACGGTGATCCTGACGGATATACTTGGGCTACCTTCCCTAAGGGTGCCAAGGTTCAGGCCGGTATCCTCTATACCCACGACGCTTGGGGCAACCCGATTTACTACAAGATTGATTCCGAGACCGGTGACTATGTCCGCGATGAGAACGGCAATCCCGTTCCTGCCAAGAATTCCGATACCAACAAGGATGTCTACTATCCCGGCAACTTCGTAATGGGTCAGCTCGGCAAGGCCAGGTATAACCTCAATCCTTCCTCCTTCAATGTCGCTGACGCTGAGTGGAGCCTCCTTGGCCGTGATGTCAGGTATGTCGTGAGGAGCGAGGAGAGCATCTGGACTCCTATCTTCAAGGGTATCGAGAAGGGTTCCGACGGTGTCGCTACCGTTTTCTATGAGATCGAGCATCCCGAGTGGCTGTTCAGCTCCGTCGTCGGCGGTGTCGTCGATGGCGTCATTTCCTGGGTCAATATCATCAGGAAGATGTTCTTTGACGAGGAGGGCCAGTTCCCTGGTCTCCGTGAGGGCAGCGAGTACAACTGGTATGAGTACATGCAGAAGTGGGCTCTTGCTTTCGAGTATGAGTTCAACAACATCCCTACCATGCAGCTCGTCGGTACTCTCAGCGATGGCCGTACCATCAATTCCGACTGGCATGCAGTCACTTCCTTCGAGGAGGTTGTTTCGCACCTTGCTTTCCGCACTGACAATCCTTGGGTTGCCTACGACGACTGCGGTCTCAGCGGCGATCTCGATAAGGATCTCTTCTATAGCGCTTACAGCGTTCTTGATTATGATCCCAGCGTTCAGGTGAAATACAACGGCGGTCCTGTCGACCTCGCCAAGCTCATCTCCATCCACACCTTCGACTTCGAGAGCGACAGGCCTTATGGCAACTATACTCTTGAGGAGTTCAATGCCAAGTATCCTGGCTTCCACTATGAGTTCGAGCTTGTTCCTTATACTCTCGGTGATATCATGACTGGTGAGGAGTATTATGGCAAGATCGAGGGCACCGAGTTTACTCCTTGCCGTGTCAAGTCCGTTGGTGGCAAGCCTGTCAGCGTAGTTATCCCGAAGAACGACGAGGCCATCGAGGGTATCTCCGCCGTCGGCCGCAAGCCTATGGTCATCGCTACCCTCGTCAATGACGAGACCGGTTATGTCCAGACTGTCGGTTGGTTCAGGATCCTTATCGTGAAGGATATCAAGGAGCCTCGTATCTTCGAACTTCCTGAGCTTCCTAAGGTTCCGTTCATCTGCAATGGCTTCGAGCTCGCAACCACTTGGTTCGACTTCTCCGACTTCGTGCTCGAGGCTCTCGGCATGGATTACAAGCTCTTCACCAAGACCTACACCTTCGAGGGTGTCTGGGGATACTTCAATGAGATGAAGAACGGCAAGCTTGTCAAGTCGTTCGACAAGATCTCTGTTCCTGAGGAGTCTGACGACGAGACCTATGGCGAGCTTGATTTCGAAGACGCTGTCAACGGTGACATGTACTGGGGCGAGTATCAGTACTACGAGGATTACAATGGTTCCGGTATCAACAACGCCTTCGTATGGTATGTCGATCCTCAGGGCCTTGGCGAGGATTCTTCCAACACTATTTACTGGCGCTTCACCAACGGTGAGGAAGTCGTCTACTTCAAGATGACCGCCGATGTTGCTCATAGGGCCAAGATGGACTTCGTGACCAACAAGATCAACAAAGAGTGGTTCGACGATATCGACGGCGAGGCTCTCAACACTGTCCGCCTCAACGTTCCTGTTCCTACCGCTGACAAGACCGATCCTGTCATTGGTGGTAACGTGCTGAAGTTCCAGAGGGACATCAATCACTGGTTCGTCGGTTATAAGCCTATTCTTGCTCTCGATGAGGAAGCTTCCGATCCTGTTTACAAGAACTTCTTCAACGCCAAGAATGGTACCAACCCTCACAACAAGGGTTACAAGGATCCTGATGCTCTTCAGGGCTTCGACGATCCTGAGCTCTTCACTCATACCAACTTCTTCTTCGATTCCAAGCAGCCTCTGATCGACAAGCAGTATCAGCTCGCTTCCAACTGGTGGGGTACTTATACTGTCACTATCGAAGATGCTGATGGTAATTCTCAGTCCGTTGACGTTGAGCAGGGCAAACTCCTCTATGTCGTTGACTCTAAGAAGAGTATTCCTGTTGCGATCGATGGCGACATTGACAACATCGTCATGGTCCCTCAGCCTCTTGATGACAATCTCGTTGCCTGGATCATGCCTCGCTATATCGATGAGGATAACTGGGTAGAAGGTGATGTCACCACTGAGGATGCATTCGGTGGTCCTCGTATCAGCGACACCCTCATCTATCTCCACACTCCTAAGGCTAAGGAGCTCATCAACCTCTGGAGCTACAAGGAGACCGACCAGGCCAAGATGCTCTATGCCAACATCGTTGCAAAGAACAGCTATGGCTCGTGCGAGATCGCTCTTCCTGACGGCAACTTCCACGTACGCTTCATCCGTCCTCTGGATGTCAACTTCAAGGATCTCGATGTTGCTGAGGAGTCCGCTGTCGACGGATGGAATGTCCTCCTCGCCAAGTTCCTCTCCGATATTACCGACTGGAACAACCAGGAAGTCATTGTCCGCAGGCCTGAGTATGATGCCAACGGCAAACCTAAGAAGGATAGCAAGGGTAACATCATCTACACCGACTACTACATGCCGAATGTCATCAAGACTGTCGATATGTTCGCTTACTATGGCTTCATCAGCCTCAAGATTGACCTCGCTGATGCTGAGATCAACAACTGGAACACCTCTGATCCCGCTGCTTGGGGCAAGGTTTCCGAGAAGGTTCCTGAGGCAAGGCTTGCTATCGGTACTGTCGATGAGGAGACTGGTGTCTTCACTCCTACCACCACCACGGTCTACACTCTCGAGTTCAATGGTGACCTCACCGGTATGGACGGCTACTATCTGAACTACAGGAATGACGAGGCTTACTCTGATACCTTCAGCCTCAAGATCCCTGTCGAGATCGAGTACGCTTGGGGTACCCTCAAGGAGAAGATCCAGGTCAACGTCAAGGAGACCAGCCAGACTACTCCCGGTAACTGATACTAGTTATATCTAAATTTGAGAAAGGGCGCGTCTTGAAGGCGCGCCTTTTCCAAATAAAATAATCATATCGCATGAAAAAACTCTTAATTCTGCTTGCTGCTTTTGCTGTTCTTGTTTCCTGTGGGCCCAAGTATTCCGGTTCTAACGGAGAAAAGACCCAGAAGGATGCCGAAGCCGAGTTTGTCTCTTCCCTGACCAAGGCTGACAAGGATGCTCTGATGTCCCTGGCAGACGGGTTCATGGATAAGTTGCAGGCAGGCCAGGTAGATGAGGCCTTGGATATGATTTACGTCCTCTACAACGACGTGCTGTACAAGAAGTCAGATTCTTATACGGCTGAGCTTATAACAAGGTTCAAGGCGTTTCCCGTGTATTCCTACGAGCTTGATTACTGCGCTTTCTCCACAGAAGGGAACAATGACCTTTCTTACAAGTATGCCTTTGCTCCCGTCAGGAAGGGCGAGCCTGCACAGACCATGAAGCTTATGCTCAATCCGGTCTATGTCGACGGCCAGTGGTACCTTACCTTCAAGGAAGTCGGTCAGTCCAGCAAGGCTCTTCCCAAGGAAAAGCAGATACATGATCTTGCTCCTGCACCTAATGCCCCCCGCCTCAACAAGCGTTCCGAGTAGCGGACTTTAGATATTGATTACTAATAAATTTATATTTATGAAAAAAGCTATACTTATTCTTGCTTCCGCATTGATGATGGGTATCAGCGCTTCCGCCCAGGAGTTCAACCCCCACTGGTTTATCCAGCCTCGTGGTGGTGTTGGCCAGACTGTAGGTGAGACCGCTTTCAAGGACCTCATCAGCCCTGCCGCTGACCTCGCTATCGGTTATCAGTTCAGCCCTGTCTTCGGCCTCCGTGGCGACTTCATGGGCTGGCAGGCTAAGGGTGCCCAGAACGGTATTAACGGAGCCACTGAACTTTATAAGTTCAACTTCGCCCAGGCCGCCCTCGACGCTACCTTCGACATCTGCAATATCTTCAATGTGAATGTCGACCGTTTCCTGAGCCCTTACCTCTACCTTGGTGTCGGCGCTAACCTCGGCTTCAACAACAAGGAGGCCCAGGCTCTCGCCGCCAAGGGTGCGAGCTTCCAGTATCTGTGGGATGGCACCAAGTTCAGCCCGTCCGGCCGTGGCGGTCTCGGCTTCGATTTCCGCCTCTCCGACGCTGTCAAGCTCAATCTCGAAGGTGGAGTGAACGTCCTTTCAGACCACTTCAACTCCAAGAAGAACGACCGTGACAAAACCCTCAAGCAGGACTTCCAGTACACCGCTCTCCTTGGTGTTAAGATCGCCCTCGGCGCTACCAAGAAGGCTCCTGCCCCGGTGGTTGTCCCTCCGGCACCCGCTCCGGCTCCCGCTCCCGCTCCGGCTCCGAAGCCCGAACCGAAACCGGAACCGAAGCCCGTCGTTGTCGAGCAGCCCGCTCCCGCCCCGGCTCCGGAGCTCCAGGAGAATATCTACTTCATCATCAACAAGTGGAATATCCAGGCTTCCGAAGTTGCCAAGCTTGACGAGATCGCTGCCTTCATGGCTGCCAACCCTGATACCAAGGTACAGCTCACCGGCCACGCCGACAAGGCTACCGGTACCGCTGCGAGGAACCTCTTCCTCTCCGAGAAGCGTGCCGAGGTTGTCACCAACGAGCTCATCAAGAGAGGTGTCGCTGCTTCCCGTATCTCCTCCTCCTTCAAGGGTGACACCGCGAACCCGTTCGCTACTCCTGAGGAGAACCGTGTTACTGTTTGTTTCGTGAAATAAGTTTCATTAAACAATAGAGCATTAATAGAGAAAAGAGCCGGAGTGGATTCATCCACCCCGGCTCTTTTCGTCTTTCTCCTCCCTTCCTCCTTCCCCTTTCTCCTCCTTTCTCACTGCTTTCTCACTGCTTTCTCTTTATGCAGCCATATCCTTCTACCTCCGGTCGAAGGAAGCAGGCTTTTTCGGCAAAAGCGGGTACATCCTTCCACCTCCGGTCGAAGGAAGCAGGCGTTTTGCGTAAAAGAGAGCACATCCTTCCACCGCATGTCTTACCCTGAAAAAAGTTGACTCCCAAACAAGAGCTAACTATGTTCGTTAAGCATTCACAAAAACGCGATCTCTATTACGACCGTGTAATTGAGATTTACAAGCAGACAGGTTATGGCAGAAGGAAACTTTC
>JAEEGL013870451.1_pt1 | contig 20337 bp, 10 predicted proteins | sample 9134231 | NCBI WGS metagenome assembly JAEEGL01 (sample SAMN16246548, study PRJNA631951) | gut metagenome | biome: gut microbiome; feature: rumen; material: fiber-attached | host: Bos | place: Iran: Karaj | collected 2018-10 | reverse complement strand
TTCTGCTGTCTCATTCACGCTTTGACGTGCAGAGTGGTTGCGCCCCATTCCCAATTCAAGTATGTTCTCCCTGAACCAAGCTTGATGCTGGCGACAAGCCCTTCTGTAATCACTGTCTCCTCCATCATGTGCCTTTGCCGGCTGTAATTCCTTGGAGGAAGCGAGAAACTCAACCTTTATGTCATTTCTTATTTCTCCCAGGTTATAGATGATTCTGTTAAAACTCAATTTGTCGTACTCGGATGAATATGCGAGAATGAACATTATCTTTGGGCGTTCTGAGAAATTGTAACTGATAGGCGAACCTGCAAATAGCTGCAACTGGGTTTTCTGTCCGATGATACTTTTAATGTCTTGAAGAAGACTCTGTCTGACATATACGTTATTGATGATGGCTTGCGACAATCTCACATGATCCTCAATACCGGACCTGCCTTCAACAGCTCCCAAGCCGCATTTCACCTCTGCGAGATAAATTTCATGCTTTCCCTCTTCATTGGGTTTATTGCTGACGACGAGCAAATCTACCTTTGTCTTTGCCAGCTGATGCTCTACGGGAATCTTTGCTTGGTCTGGTGCCCATTCCATATCAATGGCAAGGCACTCTCCATTAAAAGAACTATGTGCAGCCTTGTATTGCTGCTGAACGATGAATTCGTCATGCGGCTTATAGCTTTTGCAAAGGGCCTTAGCATCTTCAAAATACTGTCTGACCTTGCGCATGTCCTGCAAATCGGATGGTTCGGTAAGCCGTATTGTCAATGTCAAGTCATCTTTCCTGTTACTATAATACCGTGAGTTGAGCATCGTGATAGTGTCAGAGGTGTTTTTTCTGTGTGATATTCTAAGAATCAAGTTTTTCTGGCAATATATCATCACTTCATCCTTCACTCTGATTTCAAAAGCCAACTCTTTGTCGGCCTTCACATACTGAAGGAAATCATAATAAACACCTCCCATGAGATATTTAGATATACTTGTAGATGACAAACTTCTTGACATAGTTAAGTGGGCTCAATCTAAAAACTCTTACATAATCATTCGTCATTCATCATTCGTCATTCCTTTTACTATTTCTGTTAGTTCGTCAATGCCATCTATGATATAGTCAGCTCCAGCCTCTTCAAGTTCCCTTCTTGTTCCGTTTCCATAGGTAACGCCACAAGTCTTAGTTCCAGCATTCAAACCCATCAGAATATCCACGTTCATATCACCCACAACAAGCGTTTGGCTTGCATCGAAACCTGTAGCGGCCAGCGTTTTCAGAACTGGCTCAGCGCTGGGCTTTGCATTCTCCACGTCATCAGCTCCTACAAGATAAGAAATGTACTCCGATATCTCCAAGTCATGTGTCAGTTCCGAAAGAGACCCGTGATAGCGCGAGGATGCTATTGTGAGAGTATATCCTTGCTCCTTCAGCATTGCAAGTGTTTCCTTCACCTTCGGAAACACTTGGGGCTTCATCGTCAGCAGGTTCTCTTGGAAGATTCTCCTGTAGGTGTCGGCACAGAGTTGGATTGTCTCTTTGGCTTCATCTGGATATAACGCCTCGAAACAGCCGTCAAGGGGCAGTCCAATTTTGGAAGCACATTCATAATCCGTGCGGCCTGCCAACCCCAGTTCTGCAATGGTCATTTGCATAGTCGCAACGATATTCCGCCGGGTATCTCCCAGCGTACCGTCAAAGTCGAATATAATCAGTTTTATCATAGCTGTTATTGGTATAGGATTATCCTATTATTGCCAGTTGAACAATGATGACAGCCGGGGTAGATAGGGACAATATGTAGGAGGCTCAGTTCTTTCATTTACTATCCCAATAGGTCCTCAGCAGTTTCTCTGCCAGAGGTACATACCACTTACGGACTTCATCTGCTGTCGGAGTGTGACCTCCTGGGAAATAGAACGAGTGGTTGTAATGCTTCAAGAATAATGGTTCAAAGTGTGCCAACGTGTCTTTTTCTCCGAACAATCCCCAAATACGGTCTTTGAAGCTGGGATGGCAGTTGCTGAACTGAATAGCCTCCATTTCTGCAAACTCTTCAATCAAGGTCTCATCTATGACGAAGTTTTGCCTACCGTCCTTTCGAGGTGACTTGTATTGATGCTCGCCAATACGCTGTTTCAGAAACTCCGTCATCTGGAAGTGTGGATTGCCAAGTAAGGCAGGAACACCCATAACAGGAGCCACCATCTGAGCATAGAAGGAACCACAGCTATTGCCGATCAAGAGGTTTGGCTTCTCACGGTCAATCAGTCCACGAATAAAACCGACAGCCTCTTTCGGGCGCATCGGCAAGTCAGGTGTGATCACATCTGCTTCACCCTCGAAAGCCTCTTTCAATGCAACAGCAGGTACGCATTGACCACTGGCATAGAAACCGTGAAGGAACAAAATCTTCTTCATCCTCATTCATCCTTTGACATGTGATTGCCCACCCTTTTTCGCTCGGCTTTGCTGCTTCACTCGTCGAAGAACTGCCTTGCGGCTCCTAACAGGTAGAGTTCTTGCTTGAGCAAGCGCCCCGAGGGGTTGAGCGGCTCTACATCTTTTATTATAGCATGTTTTCCAGAATCTCAACAGCCTTGGTGATGTCCTCTTGAAACCGTTTGTGGTCTCTCAGAAAGTCAGCCCTGCCATCAGAAATGGTATCAAGTAGTTCCTGACTCATGTCATCTGCATACGAGGCAATAGCAATTTCAATGTCATCCTTCTGCCAGTCAAGCGTCGAATGAACATAGATTCTCTGCTTCTGATGCAGAAAACTATAAGCTGTCTCTATGCAGTCTTTCGTTATCATTGACTTCGTCTTCCTCACTCACGACTCGGCAATCGACTTCGACTTCGTCTTCCTCCTTCGCACCTCGGCCATTTGTGCAAGCACATGGCACTCGGTTCGGCATCGGTTGACTTCGTCTTCCTCCTTCGCACCTCAGCCATTTGTGCAAGCACATGGCACTCGGTTTGACGTCGGTTCATGCAGCATGATTGCTCTAGTCCATCAGTCTTTCCTATATCAAATCGGCTACAAAGTTACTCTGTTTCCATTAGAAACTCGATAAAATAACACATTTTTACTTCAGAGTTGAATGTTTTTCCCTATTTTTGTGTAATTTTGTCGGCAAATTGAACGAAGAATGGTGTAGCACCTCAACAAAAAAGCCGAGTGAATCAACTGTTGGAAAGGAGCTGTTTGCCTCTGGTGAGACGTTCACCCAGTCAAGCAGGCTCACGGATCTTCACTTGGAACAAGGAAGGTAAGAAGACAAGGGAGGTAAGACGACAAGTACAAGAACAGCAAGACAATGAAAGGTAAAATAGTTGACATAGCAGGGAAAGAATGCCATCTATACAAAGATTCCAATACTGAATATCTATTCATCCAGCCTATAGACGCGCACGACCTGGAGGTGTTGGAGCAGGAAGTGGAGATTATCAAGGAGCTATCCGATAAGCAATTCTCCCTTGTAGCTTTTATGATAAAAGACTGGAATCAGGAACTTACACCTTGGTCAGCACCTCCCGTATTCGGCAAAATTCCCTTTGGCAGCGGAGCAAAAGACACTTTGTCGTTCATCACAAGTCAGCTGTTACTTCAAGTTCAAGAAGGAACTCCACATGTCATACTTGGCGGCTATTCTCTGGCTGGACTGTTTGCATTATGGGCATCCTACCAGACAGACAAGTTTGAGGGCATTGTTGCTGCTTCTCCCTCTGTTTGGTTCCCAAAGTGGCTAGAATACGCTACAGGCAACAAGCCTCTTGCAAAAGCCATCTATCTCAGTCTTGGGGATAAGGAAGAAAAAACAAAGAACCCAGTAATGGCACAAGTCGGGAATGCCATCCGTAAGCAGCATGAGCTATTGAATTCACAGATTAACAATACAACACTCGAATGGAACCCGGGCAACCATTTCGTTGATTCTGAAAAGAGAACAGCAAAAGGCTTTGCTTGGGTAATGAACAGCATCGGTTAGATAATGAGTGAATTTAGGGAAATGAGAAGAAAACGCCAACAGCTTTCAGAAGAAGAAAGCATTGGCATATTGTAGAAAGCTTCATCTGGGATGGCACTTCTATCACTTTGACAACACCACCAACCGTATCATCCTTAACCGTTCTTCATACGATTTCGGGAAACCCAAGTGACGTCTGTTGGGAGTCCTGAAGGTTCCATCGGTTGGCAAGGGCAGAACGGGCATCGACGGATGGTAGATGGTTGATACAATAGAGGTGAAGGCAAGAAGTTATAGAGGGAGGAGCTGAAAGTTATAGAGGGAGGAGCCGGAAGTTATAGAGGAAGGAGCCGAAAGCTATAGAGGAAGGAGCCGAAAGCTATAGAGGAAGGAGCCGGAAGCTATAGAGGAAGGAGCCGAAAGATGCAGAAGATTTGAAGGAACGGAGCGGAACATAAGACTTGAAAGAGTGCTGTGTTCGCTTGACGGCCCAAGGCCCGTCAAGCGAACACAGCGGTGGAATCTCATGAAAAGGCCAAAGGTTTTGCTTGACGGCCCTTGGGCCGTCAAGAGAACATATTGGAGGAGGAAGGAAAACAAAACGGAACAGCTTGAAGAAAGTGAAAGAACATATAGTCGATAGGAGCGGTATGTAAAGTTGTTAAAAGCGGGGCATTACATTCATGTGCGAGAAAAACATATTCACGCGCGCGTGAGAGATTTAATTTTTGCTACATTACTACATTCTCATTTCGTTAATCCACTGAATACTAAACCAAAACGTTAAATCGAAGATGTAGTAACCTCTCTTATAATGTAGTTGTGAGCGTGAATTTGATGTTAAATAGTGTTGAATCGATGGTGTTTTGATGTAGAGAATGAAGAATAATGGAGTTGGATTCTTTGGAAGAGATTCTATGGAAGAGAGTCCTTAAACTAATCAAGACGAATGCTTTACAGCGCGGCATATAACCTGCTGGCGATGTTCCATCATGGGCCATATCGTGTGCTACTATTAGACAAGCTTCTCTTCTTAGGTTATAAGGTTATGAGGCAGCTGGGCGCCCCCCTCAGGGTCGGTTTACAGGGAGCGTTACTCTCCGGGGGTACTGAGCACCCCCGGTTCTTCAAGTGTGAAGTGTCTCTCCGAGCCGAGCGACAGAGCGGAGACCGCGCTGCGGTCTTGTGGGCGCAACGTGTTACAGTATTAACCTGTAAGCGAAGCGACCTAATAACCTAACAACCTGAAAACCTAACGAAACTTTGTTAAAAGCCTTAACAAATCATCAGTTTTCAGCAGGAAAATTTGTCATATATAAATAATAGGTATATCTTTGCGGCAATTTTTGTTAAATTTGCAAAGAAAAACGAACAAAATGGTCGGTATGAAACTCCCCGAAGCCTCTGCCATACGCGTTCTCGGCCAGTGGCTTGCCTGCGCCGTGATGGCCTTGGGCGCCTTGACCGCTTGCGAGGGCTATGACCTTGCAGAGGAAGACCCGTCGTGGCTCGGTTCCAGCATCTATGACTACCTGCAATCCGAAGGCAGGTACACCACTACGTTGCATTTGATTGACGACCTTGGCTATGCCGAGGTGCTGTCGAAGACAGGTAGCAAGACGCTGTTCGTGGCCGATGATGCCGCCTTCGGCCGCTTCTTCCAGCGCAACCGCTGGGGCGTCACACGCTATTCTGACCTGTCGGAGGCCCAGAAGAAGCTGCTGCTCTTTGGCAGCATGATCAACAACTCGTGCCAGGTGGCCTACCTGAGCAGCAGCGAGGGCCCGGTGGAGGGCGACTGCATGCGCCGTTTGACGGCTACCAGCGAGTATGACTCTGTCTCTGTGCTGACTCCGGCCCAGATGCCCGACAACCCCTATTGGTCCCGCTACCGCAGCGAGGGTCGGCGCATGGTGTGCATGACGGACTTGACTGCGCCGCCCATGGTTCATTTCATAGAGTCTTTCCTCACCAACAAGTTCATCACGAACGAGGACTGCAACTTCCTCTTCAACCACGAGGGCGCTCGCCAGGCAGGTGATGCCCACGTCAACGGCACGGCCATGGCGGAGCAGAACATCAAGTGCAGCAACGGTTTCGTCCACCGCATGGCAGAGGTGATGACTCCGCTGCCCAATATGGCCGAGCTGATCGGTCAGAAGCCCAACACGCAGGGATGGGCCCGGCTACTGAACCGCTACTGCGCTCCCTACTATGCCGGCGACGATGCCACGCGCGAATATAACCGCCTGTATCACGCGTCCATCGACTCTCTGTTCCAAAAACGTTTCTTCTCTGAGCGCAGCCAGCGGGGGCAGCCTCTGGAGCTGACGCCCGACGAGGGTCCCGTCAACGGCTTGCTGAAATTCGACCCGGGATGGAACCAGTTCTACTCCTCTACCACCAGCAGCACGCCGGTCAACGTGGCACTGCAGGAGAATATGGGCGTGATGCTGGTCCCGAGCGACGAGGCACTGAACCGCTACTGGGAGGAGGGTGCTGGCCGCGTGCTGAAAGACTACTACCACAGCTGGGATAACGTGCCGGACAAGGTTATCTCGAAGATGCTGAATGTGAACATGCTCAATTCCTTCACGAACTCTGTTCCCAGCAAGTTCCACACGGTGCTGAACGATGCCAACGACGAGCTGGGGCTGAAGGAGGAGTTCGTGGATTCGGTGTATATGGCCTGCAACGGTGCGGTGTATCTGACGAACAAGGTGTTCAATCCGGTGGCCTACGTCTCGGTGACATTCCCCGCGCTGGTGGATGCCTCGATGAGCATCCTGTACTGGGCTGTAGAGCAGCTGGGTTTCGACGTTTATCTGAATTCCCAGAACACCTACTACAGCCTGTTCATCCCCAACAACGAGTCGCTGCTGCAATACATTGATCCCTGTTCCTTTGGCAAAACCCAGACGCAGCTCTTCCGCTTCCGCTATGACGCACAGGCGCTAACAGAGCGCGAGCGGGTGAGAGCCAGTATATGGAACTACGACACGGCTACGGGTGAGGTGACCGATTCCCTGGGCGAGGCTTCCTACGCACAGATCACCAACCGGCTGGAAGATATTCTGAACACGCACATTGTCATTGGCGATGTGGAGGACGGCAACACGTTCTACCAGACCAAGGGCGGCAGCATGGTGAAAGTGACAGATGCCCAGAAGGGTGCAGCGGGCATGACCGTTCAAGGTGGATGGCAGCTGGAAAACGGCAGCGAATTGCATATCGCCAAGATCTATGACGAGTCGGTGGAGGGTAACGGCAAGACCTACATTCTGGAGAATGCCCCCATCATGACCGCCCGCAAATCCGTGTTTGACATCCTGAATGAGCACGAAGCGTTCAGCAGCTTCCGCGACTTGCTGCAGTTCTCGGGGTTCCTGGAGACCAAGCACGTGATAGGCACGAGCGAGCATGCCACTGCCAGCCAGAACATTTCACTTTTCAACACCTACCGCTATACCATCTACGTGCCCACGAACAGCGCCATTGCGGAGCTGCAGTCGCTGGGCAAGCTGCCGACGTTTGAGATGTGGGAGAACGAGCAGGACGAGGCAGTGAAGGACAGTCTGGAAACGGAGATCCGCAACTTCGTGAAATACCACATACAGGACAACGCCTACTATGTGGGTCAGGGTGCTGTGAGCGGCGAGTTCGAGACGTCGGCCTACAAGGTCACGGACGGGAACCTCTCCTATTATAAATTACGCACGCGCGTGAGCAACGACGGCATCGACATCACCGACGGCACAGGCCACACGTGCCATGTGGTGAAGACGGCGGGTCTGTATAACCTGATGGGGCGAGAGTATCAGTATGATTCGGGCGACGCCACTCGCGCCAGCAATCTCTACACGTCCTCCTTTGCCGTTGTGCATCAGATAGACGGAGCCCTCATGTACAAGTGAGTTTAGGGTTTAGAGTTTAGTGAGTTTAGAGCTTAAGGATAATTCGTTTAATTCGTATAATTCGTTGTTGAGCGTTTAGAGTTTAGAGGACAGTTAACGTGTTAACGTGTTTAGGGTTTAGAGTCAAAAAAAGTGAATCATCAAGATGAAAAAGATATTTGCTCTCTTGTTTCTTATCAGTTGCCAGTTTACAACTGTCTATGCGCAGACGGCGGGCACCATGATACATGGTGTCGTGCAGGATGATATTGAAACCCTGATGGGTTGTAACGTCTTGGAAATCGACAATTCCAACCGTATCGTGGCCGCCACACAGACCGATATCAACGGTAATTTCTCTTTCCGCATCGTTGACCCCAAGCATAAGCTCAAGATTACCTTTGTGGGTTATGAGACACAGATCATCCCCATCCGGGGCACCAGCTACCAGATTACCCTCAAGGAGAAAACCATGCGTGAAGTGCTCATCAAGCAGGTGAAGGTCTCGCAGTCCAGCGGTTTGGCCATTCCGGAGCGCGAGCTCTCCACGGCACATCAGACCCTTGACGCCAAGGAGTTTGAAGGTCTGGGCATCACCAGCGTGGACGAAGCGCTGCAGGGCCGCATTGCAGGTCTGGACATTGTGAACAATTCGGGTAATCTGGGTTCGGGCACCAGTATGCGTCTGCGCGGCGTCAGTTCCATCAATGGCAACACACAGCCGCTGATTGTGGTGGACGGCAACATTTTCGAGAGTGACTATAACAGCAACTTCGACTATGCCAACGCCACGGAAGACCAGTTTGCAGAGTTGCTGAACGTGAACCCCGATGACATCGCCACCATCACGGTGCTGAAGGATGCAGCGGGCACGGCCATCTATGGTTCACAAGGTGCCAACGGCGTCATCGAAATCAAGACCAAACGCGGCAGCCGAGGTGCTACCAAAGTGCAGTACTCCTACCGCGCCACCATCACGCACCAGCCCCAAGGCATCAATCTGCTGAATGGTGACCAATACACGATGCTGATGAAGGAAGCCTACTACAATCCCACGCTGAGCGATGCGGCTTCCAATATCAGCGAGTTCAATTATGACAAGTCGTGGAGCGAGTATGAGATGTACAACAACAACACGGACTGGCGCAAGGCCATCAGACAAACGGGTTTGTTGCAGAAGCACTACGTCAGCCTCTCGGGTGGCGGTGAGAAAGCCAACTTCCGCATTGCCGGAGGCTTTGACCACCAGACGGGTACTGTCATAGAGCAGAAGCTGGACCGCTTCACTACGCGCGTAGCGCTCGACTACTTTGTGAGTGACCGCATCAAGATTGTCACCAACTTTAATCTGACCTACACGAACAACCAGAAGAACTACAGTGACCTACTCGGCATTGCCTACCAGAAGATGCCGAACCTCTCTATCTATGAGCAGGACAACGAGGGGCGCAACCTACCGGATTTCTACCACATGCTGAACAACTGCTCACAGGAACTGCGACGTGATCAGTTCACCTACGTCAACCCCGTGGCACTGGCCAAGGAAGCCTCCAACGACGAGAGCACCTACCAGATTCAGCCTGAGTTCCAACTGGTATATAACCTCTTAGGTGTCGATAACGATAAGACACAGTTGAAGTACGAGGGTAAGATTCTCTTTAACATCTTCAATAAATACAACGACACATTCTATCCCTCCAGCCTCGTCACTGCCGGATGGGCAGATACCAACAACAACCGTTCCACCACGTCTGCCCACAAGAGCACAGCCATCACCACCACACACCGGCTCACTTTCGTGCCTCAGTTCCACAACCGCGACCACTCATTCATGAGCATGGCACAATTCCAACTTACGGACGGTTCCTCCAAATCCACCGGAAGCAGCATGTACGGTCTGCCCGGATCCATCAAGAGTACGACGGCCGAAGGCATCGTGAACGGCATGAACACCGGCTCCGCACAGTGGCGCAGCGTTTATCTGACATTCTCTGCCCACTATGCTTATAAAGGAAAGTATATTGCCGACTTCAGCGTGCGCCGCGACGGTTCCACCAAGTTCGGCGACAATAGCCGCTGGGGTAACTTCCCAGCCCTCTCCTTTCGCTGGAACGTCAGCGACGAACCGTTTATGAAGCGCATCAAGTGGATCAGCATGTTATCCGTGCGACCCGGATGGGGTATCGTGGGCAACCAGCCAGGTGGTGAATATCTCTATTTCTCCAAATACACCAACACCGCATCCTACAATGCCAACACATCTGTCTATCCCAGCAATATCCGCCTGAGTAGCCTCAAGTGGGAAGAGAAGGAGACGTGGAATGTTGGTTTTGACCTCGGCCTGTGGGACAACAAAGTGACGGCAGATTTCAACATCTATCGTCAGGAAACCACAGACCTGTTGATGCTCAACCGCGGCATCCCCACCTCCTCGGGATTCACGGCCCTGAACTATCAGAATGTTGGCGATATGGTCAACAACGGATGGGAGTTCAACATCAATGCACAGGACGTGATCAAGATAGGAAAATTCCGTGCCAGCTTCAATGTCACCTTTGCCAACAACAAGAACGAGATCACGAAGATGGACCCCACCGTGCTGGCTTCTCTGAACAAGGACTTTGACAAGGCAAATGGTTCCTACCTCACGCGCGTACAACTGAACAACGCTTTCGGCAGCATCTATGGATTCCGCTACAAGGGCGTCTATCAATACAGCAAATACTCACCGGTGGAAGTGCCGGACGTCAGCGGACCCAACGCTCCAGTTGCCCGGGACGCACAAGGCCTGGTGGTCACCGACAAGAATGGCTACACCATTCCCATGGTGTTCTGCTATGAGAGCGATGACAGGTCTTACATCTATGAGTTCAAGGGGGGCGATGCCATCTACGAGGACATCAACCACGATGGCAACATCAACGAGTTGGACATCGTTTATCTGGGCAGCTCGCTGCCGAAGGTCACGGGCGGATGGGGCTTCAAGTTGAATTATGGTCGCTGGAGCCTGAACTCACAGTTCAACTTCCGTGTCGGCAACAAGATTATCAACCGAGCCCGCATGCTGGCCGAAAACATGTATAATAACAACAACCAATCCACCGCCGTCAACTGGCGATGGCGTGTCGAGGGAGACGAGGCTCCCATTCCTCGTGCCTTGTACCGTGAAGGTTACAACTGGTTAGGGTCAGACCGCTTCATGGAGAAGGGTTCGTTCATGCGTCTGAACTACACTCAACTCAGCTACTCCCTTGACCCCAAGGTTATTAAAAAGTACGGCCTCTCACAGCTCAGTTTCTACGTCAGTGCCAACAACTTGTTCTGTCTGACAGGCTATTCTGGCGCCGACCCCGAGGTGGGTTATGGCAGCTACGGCGTGACATCGGATAACGCCCGGACACCAAACGCACGCTCTGCAACCCTGGGAATCACAGTCCAATTCTAAAATGCAATGATGGTATGAAGACAAAGAAACCCCATAACAGCCAAGTCCCGTTTGTTGCCTTGTTAAGGCAACTCCCGTCTGTTGTCATGTCAAGCCAAGTCCCGTCTGTTGCCATGTTAAGCCAGCTCCCGTCTGTTGCCATGTCAAGCCATGTCCCGTCTGTTGCCATGTTATGGCAACTCCTCCTCCTTTTGCCTTTGCTCGCGAGTTGTGATGACTTCCTCTCCATCGAGCCACAAAACGACATCGTCCTGGAGAGATATTGGACACAGGAAGCCGACGTGAACAGTGTCTTGAACTCCTGCTATGCCCAACTCGAGAGCAGCGACTGCATCAACCGCATGGTTGTCTGGGGCGAAGTTCGCTCAGATAACATGACCACCGGTTCCGGCACGCCCTATGCCCTGCAACAGGTGTTCAAGGAAAATATTCTTGAAACAAACGCCTACACGAACTGGCAAAGCTTCTACCAGTGCATCAATCGCTGTAACACCATCATGTTCTATGCACCCATCGTGAATGCCAAAGACCCCAACTTCACGGATTCTGAGATGAAAGCAACCATCGCCGAGGCAACGACCCTGCGCGCGCTATGTTATTTCTATCTCATTCGTGCATTCCGTGATGTGCCATACATCACACTTCCCTCCAAGGACGACAGTCAGGACTACCAGCAAGAAGCCATGCCATTTGCCCAAGTCCTGGACAGTCTGGTGGCAGACGTGGAACGGGTGAAGGACGATGCCGTGCGCAGTTATGGCGAGAAGTCGGTGGAAAACACCTGCCGCATCACACGCTGGGCGGCCTATGCCCTACTGGCAGACCTTTACCTGTGGCGTGGCGACTGGCAGAAGTGCATCGATTACTGCGACCTTGTGATCAATCAGAAAATCAGGGAGTATGAACGCGAGTACGAAGAAAATCCCACCACCATTACCACAGAACTCTATGGCCGTTACCCACTCATCTCGGAATCCACAACCAACAGTAACTATGCAGGTAACACCTACACCGAGGTCTTTGGTACAGGCAATAGTTTCGAATCCATCTTTGAATTAAACTTTGTCAACAACCAAACGGTCACCAACTCTGCCGTTGCCAACTTCTACGGCTCAAGGACATCGGCTCAGACAAGACAAATCGGAGTACCGACCTTCCTCTATGAAGAAATCGTCTCGGGGCAAAACGCCTATTTCAGGAAGACAGACTGCCGATACCTTGAGAACTTGATGGAGGCCAACAACAAGGTCTATGTGACAAAATACGTCAATCAGACGGTGTCATTCCGCACAAGCACCACCACCGGTGCGGCTCCCACTGTCAGCAGTTCTCCCCGTTCCAGAGACTACGCCAACTGGATTATTTATCGCCTGACAGACGTCATGCTGATGCGTGCCGAGGCAGAGGTGGAACTCGCTGGAGACGTGGAAGCAGGAGCTACACTCACCGAGGAGCAGGCGCTGCACTATCGCAATGCATTCTCCTGTGTCAGTGCCGTATGGAAACGCGCCAACAACAAGCGCACCGCCATGTCTGACACCTTGGTGTTTGAAGATTTTGCGACCTCTCGCATCGCCATGGAAGATTTGGTTCTGGATGAGCGCCAGCGCGAACTGATGTTCGAAGGAAAACGCTGGTTCGACCTCGTGCGCCTTTCACGGCGAGAAGGAGAGAACAGCCGAATGATCAGCAAGGTGCTGCCCAAGTTCCAGGAGAATGCCAGCGCCATTCGCATCAAGCTTTCTTCACAAGATGTCCTCTATTGGCCCTATAACCGCGAAGAGCTGAAGCAGAATCCCAACTTGAAGCAGAACCCAGCCTACGAGACAGATGACACCAAACAGAACTTATAAACGCTCAACAACGAATTAAACGAATTAAACGAATTATCCTTAAACGCTAAACCCTAAACTCTAAACTCTAATCCCACTAAACTCTAAACCATAAACACTAAACAACGAATTAAACGAATTAACCTTAAACACTAAACACTAAACTCTAAACCCACTAAACCCTAAACAAAATAATGCAACTCAAGATAAATAACATATCATCCCGTTCTGTATGTCGCCATGCTATGGCGACATCATTACTCGCTCCCCTTTTCGCCTGCCTCTTCTTGTCTCTTTTCTCATCCTCTTGCTCCGACGAGCCTCTGGAAGAGAACTATTATACTTTCACCGGAGAGATGGTTAGCGACTACCTGACCCACCGCCCCGAAACCTTCAGTGAGTTCACCGAGATCTTGCAGCGTTCCGGACTGTTCGGCATGATGGCGAGCTACGGAACCTACACCTGCCTGGCACCCACAAACGATGCCATCAACCTATATCTGCGGCAGCACGGCAAGAACAGCGTGAAAGATCTCTCGCAGGAAGAATGCGACACCATCTCTTGGAATCACATCATCCAGGCCACCTATTTCACAACGGATTTGAGCGATGGCAATATCCCCACGCCCAACATGAACGACCGCTTCCTCACTTTCTCCTGTGACAGCGATGCCGCAAAGGGAGGCAACGTCATGTATTACGTCAACATGGCATCGAAACTGATTCTGCGGGATGACTCTGTGGAGAACGGTGTCGTGCACACACTCGACCATGTCATTCAGCCCTCGAGTGCGTATCTGCCCGAACTGCTGCGCGAGGACAAGAACATCAGTCTCTTCACAGAGGCACTCTTCCTCACAGAACTCTGCGACAGCCTTTATGAGTACCTGGACAATAAATACTCTGTTGGCCTCGACTCTATCAACAAAGGCATCATTTTCCACCGCACAGGGGCTAACTACCGCATGTACTACCCCGCTACACGCATGAAACGTTTTACTGTCTTTGCTGAAACCAACAAGGTCTTTGCAGATGCAGGCATCAATAACATCGAGCAGTTGATAGCGTATGCCAAAGAGGTCTATGAAACGGTCTATCCCGAAGACAAGGGAAAATATGGAGAAAATGAATACACCCACCGTAAGCATCCCCTGAACCGCTTTGTCGCCTATCACATTTTGCCTTACTATGGTGCCATCAACGATTTCACCGTCTCTGAGAGCGGCATCGACTACAAGACCACTTGCGCCATGCCGAACCTCATCGACTGTACAGACTGGTACACAACCATGATGCCTGGAACCATCATGAAAATGTCATCGCCTTCGGAAGGACTTTTCATCAACCGAAAGGGCGTAGCCGCCAACTACAGCGTTCGCGGCATCATGGTCCGCACACCCTCGGAGATGAACACCATCCATGATCAAGAACTACAGGAAGCAGGCCTGCCTGTTGACACCCTCAACCAGCAGGCTCTCAACGGCATCTATCACTACATCGACAACGTACTCACCTATAACACCACCACACGTGACGTGGTATTCAATGACCGCATCCGGTGGAATGTCATCACGATGAGCCCTGAGTTCCTGAATGCGGGCGGACGCGGCAACACCGACGGCCAGCATTTGATGGGTTTCAAACAGGTTGAAGGCTGGGACTTTCACGGTGTCAATCCCACTCTGGCCCTGCGCGAGCGCAGCGTCTGGAATGCCACCTACGCCGATGCCGTTGACCTGATAGGGCAGTTCGACATCAGCTTCAAGCTGCCGCCCGTGCCCGCCAACACCTATGAAATTCGCTTTGCTTATGGCTCTGGAACAGACCGCGGTGTGGTACAGATTTATTTCGGAGAGAAGAACAATATGCAACCCATGGGTCTGCCCATTGACTTCCGCATCTGGGGGGGAGACCCCACCATCGGTTGGGTGGCCGACGTAGAGGACAACGAAGAGAACCGAGCCATAGACAAAGCCATGCATAACCGTGGATACATGAAAGACATGGATTCCTGGAACCAAGGCGGCGTCAACAACCTGCGTGCCAACAGCGGTAAATTCCGCAAGATTCTGACGACCCAGGCACTTGACCCCACCAAGGAATATTGGTTGCGCATCAAGCTCGTCATTGAGAACGCCGAGGCAGAACTGCCCATCAACTATTTCGAGTTCTGTCCCAAGAGTGTCTATGCAGGCCTCACCGCTGAGGACACGCATTGAGAATGAAACACATAAATAAAAAAATGAGAATTGACTATTCAAGCCATGACCTTCGAGCAAAATAACACCTCCCGCGGTTCGGTTTGCAGCCGTATCACGGCCACAGCCCTCCTTGCCATCGCCACAGCTTTGCCCTTCGCCTTCAGCAGCTGCTCCGATGTCTGGGATGACCATTACGAGCAAACAGACGCCAATCCGTCAAACACGCTCCTGCAACAGATCCAAGATCAGACACAGCTGAGTGAGTTCCTCGCCCTGCTGCAGAAAACCCACGTCTATAATAACAACCACGCCACCAGCGTCACCTTTGCAGACCTGCTCAATGCCGACCAGACCATCACCGTTTGGGCACCTGTCAACGGCTCGTTCAATGCAGATTCTCTGCTGAAACTGTGTGAGACCGCACAGGGCGATTCCACCGTTGGACAGCACTTTGTCATGAATCATATAGCCCACAATCTTTATAACATGAATGGGCAGACGAACCAGAACGTGCTGATGTTAAATAACAAATATCTTCCTCTGAGAGCCACTGCACTCTATAACGCCGCTGTTCTTGACAACAGATGCAACTTGCCGGCCAAGAACGGATTGCTGCATTTGGTGACAGACGATGCCCATTACACCTACAATGTCTATGAGGCACTGACGTCGATGCAAGAGTTTGCTCATTTCGGCCGTTTCCTTTCACATTACGAAAAACAGGAACTGGATGAGGAACGCTCCATACAGGCGGGTATCGTCGATGGACAGAAAGTCTATTCTGACTCCGTGATGGTCAAGGAAAATGCACTCTTCCGCGTCTTCGACCAGATCATGTCAGAGGACTCCGTCTTCCTCATGCTGGCCCCCGATGCCGCCATGTGGCAAACAGCCTATGACGAGGCACACAGCTATTTCAACTATGGTTCCTTGCCAAAGGCAGATTCCATTGCCGAATACTGGACTACCATCTCTCTTATGGGCGACCTCATCTACAACCGCAATATCCAACATATACAGGATTCACTCTTCAGCACTTCATACAAACCTTTCGAATGGCCCTATCACGTCTATCGCCATCCACTGGCTGCAGGCGGCATCTTGACAGCTGATAATATCCAGGATTCGCTGTTGTGCTCCAACGGATACATCTACCGGCTGAAAAAATGGCCTTTCACCCCCGAAGACTTATACTTCCATCCCATCATCACACAAGGTGAGCGTGAAGCCAGCCTGCGCGCATCCAAAGACTGCACCATGAACTATCGTGCCGTGTTGGCCGATTCTGTCTCCGGCAACGCCTATCTTGACATCGTACCGCGCACGGGCACCAGCAACTGGACAGCCACGTTTGAGATCACCAACACTCTCTCGGGAACCTATGACATCTGTGCCGTCATCCTGCCCAAGACAGTATATAACACCAACTCTCGCGACTTCAAGCCTAATAAGTTCAAGGCTACGCTCAACTATGTGGATACGGATGGACATCAACAGGAAGAGAATTATACGACCGAAATGACCAACAATCCCTATGTGGTTGACACGGTGGTGATTGGCCGCTTCACATTCCCGACCTGCAACTATCAGCAGACGGAGACGAATGTGAGCTTGCAGTTACAGTGTTCCATCTCCAACCGTCAGACCGCCTATTCTCGTGAAATGTACCTCGACTGTATTTACCTTAAACCCGTTTCCGCGGCTGCAGCTGCAGAAACTAAGTCAAGAAAGGAGGCTCGCAAATGAGACATGCCATCGTCCTTCTTGCTTTCGTGGCAACACACCTCAGCCTCGCCAGCCAAGAGCTGACAGAATACAAGGGACAAGTCATCGATGCCGCCACGGGTTCACCAGCTTCCGGCGTCAAAGTACAAGCCTACAACAACCCGCTCTATGCAGCAATGACCGACGAACAAGGCTGTTACACAATCCAGTTGCCCGAGTTCGTCAACTCGCTGACCTTCTTAGCCGACGGCTATGTTATGGTGCAACAAGCCATTGGACAGGAGCAACAGCAACCTCTGGTGAAAATGTTTTCGTCCAAGTTCGCCGAAACCTATTCACCTAAGACACTGGCCATCAGCCGCAGGACATCGCAGGCGACCTACGACAACAATGACCTGAGCATCGACAACCAGATCCAGCGCAATCTGGGAGGCGACATGCTGACGACCCTACGCAGCGGGCAACCGGGAACAGGCGTGAAAATGCTCATGAATGGCATCAACTCACTCAACGCAAGCGCTCAGCCCCTGGTGGTCATTGATGGAGTGATACAGAATATGCAACTGGGTTCACCCTCCCTGCACGACGGTTTCTTCAACAACATTCTCACCGGCATCATGGTGGAAGACATAGAACGCATTTCCGTCCTGAAAAACGGCACTGCCATCTACGGTGCCAAAGGAGCCAACGGAGTGGTGCTCATAGAGACCAAGCGCAACAAGTCTATGGCCACCAAGATTGACGTGAGTATCGGTGGCAGCTATGAGCTCACGCCCAAACAGCCGACAATGATGGATGCAGCACAATTCCGTGTCTATGCATCCGAATTAATCGGCACCACCGGTTCCAAAGCCAACGCCTATAAATTCCTGCAGACAGATCCCAACTATTATTATTATAATATGTATCACAGCCAGACCGATTGGAACGACCATATCTATCATGAAGCTTTCACACAGAACTACAGTATCAACGTGCAGGGCGGTGATGACGTGGCCAATTACAATCTCTCTGTAGGATATATGGGGGCAGATGCCACCATCAAGGATTTTTCGTTCGAGCGTTTCAACCTTCGCCTGAACTCAGACCTGGTCCTGGCTCCCAAGGTGAAAGCCAGATTCGATGCCTCCTACTCCGATGTAACCCGCAACCTGCGCGACGACGGTGTGAAGGAGGATGTCACCACAGGCATCATCTCATCACCCACGTTCCTCGCCCTCATCAAGTCGCCGTTCCTATCGCCCTATGCCTATGACAGCAATGGCAACGTTTCCCACTACCTGTCCGAAGCGGACGATTACCTTTCTGACGTTGTCACTGCCCGACGGGACTATACCACATCGCTGGCGAATCCGCTGGCTATTCTCGACAACGGCGAGGGAACAAACAAGAACTATTTCGGCAACCGCATCGTCAACCTCTCTGTCACCCCGGTATGGGACATCAACAAGCGCTGGAGTCTGGCCAATCAATTTGCATTCCAGCTGGTTAACACCGATGAAAACTACTACCTTCCCACCGATGGTGTGCCCAACTACGAGGTGAAGAACATTGGTTCCGTGGAGAACGCTGTCAGCGCACTCGCAGGCAGACAGATTACGGTGATGAACGACATCTACGGCACCTACCGTCTGAACCGACAGGGACATAACCTCCAGACCCGTGCCGGCCTGCGTTACCTTCGTGACACCTACCGCCTGAACACACAGATTGGTTACAACACAGGCAACGACAAGACGCCCAATATGAGCAATTCCCTACAGTTTAAGCAGACCGACGGCCTTGATAATGAAGACGTGGATCTGACCTATTATCTCACAGCAGACTACAACTATGCTGAACGCTATTACCTCTCAGCTGCCGTAGCACTGGACGGCTCCAGCAAGTTCGGCGTCGATGCAGAGGAAGGCATGAAAATCGGCAACTACGCCTTTGGCTTCTTCCCCTCTGTGGAGGCGGCCTGGGTGATCACCAACGAGAAGTGGTTCCGACCTGCCCGAGGAATAGACTATCTGAAACTGAACGCAGGGTTCGACCTCGTGGGCAACGACGATGTGAACAGCACGGCCTCCCGCACCTACTTCACCGCCAGCCGTCTGCTGAACAGCATTGTCGGCCTTTCTATGTCAAATATCGGAAACACACGCTTGCAGTGGGAAACCACAGCTCGCTTCACCCTCGGAATCCAGGGCTCGTTCTGGGACAACCGCATCTGGGCAGCCTTCAACTATTTCCGCAGCCACACCCACAACCTCCTGTCACTCGGGACACTCTCCTATGTATCCGGCATCGAAACCAACTGGGTGAACGACGGTAGTCTGGACAACCACGGTTTTGACTTCAGCACCAACATCAAACTGCTCTATACCAAGAACTGGACTTGGGACATCAGTGCAAGCATGGGTCACTACAAGAACGTGCTCCGCAGCCTGCCCTCGGGACGCGATGAGATGACGACCGAACTCTACGGTGCCACCATCCTCAACCGGGTGGGGCTACCTGCCGGACAGTTCTACGGCTACAGAACAGACGGCGTTTTCTCCACCGCAGACGAAGCTGCCACCGCAGGTCTCTACCAGCTTAGTGAAACGGGTGCTCGTCAATACTTCACGGCGGGTGACATGCGCTTCGTGGATACAAACGGAGATCAATGCATCAGTACTGCAGACATGCAGGTGATTGGTGACCCCAACCCCGATTTCTATGGCACATTCAGCACACGCTTGACCTGGCGGAATCTGGCACTGTCTGCTTCATTCAACTACGCTGTCGGAAGTGATATCTACAACTACCAGCGCAGTATTCTGGAGTCTGGCTCCTTCTTCTACAATCAGACGTCCGCCATGCTATCCCGCTGGACGCATGACGGGCAGCAGACCAGCATACCACGCGCCTCATTCCTTGATGCCATAGGCAACAGCCGTTTCTCAGACCGCTGGATCGAAGACGGTTCCTATCTGAAACTCAAGAATGTCACACTCTCCTACCGCATCCCCATCAGCAACACCTACCTTCATGGAATCACCATTTGGGGAGCTGCCAATAACCTGCTGACCTTCACCAAGTATCTGGGTTGCGACCCCGAGTTTGCATAGTCACATGGCGTCATCGGGCAGGGCATTGACCGTGGATTGCTGGCCGTTGGCCGCAGTTTCGCACTCGGCGTGAAGATGAACTTGTAGTTGATAGTTGGAGATGAGAGTTTAGCTTTTGGATTTAGAGTCTAAAGATTAAAGAAGATAAATATAACTCAACTTTTGCAAGCTCAGTTTCGTTAGGTTTCA
>JAEEGL012876162.1_pt1 | contig 20337 bp, 17 predicted proteins | sample 9134231 | NCBI WGS metagenome assembly JAEEGL01 (sample SAMN16246548, study PRJNA631951) | gut metagenome | biome: gut microbiome; feature: rumen; material: fiber-attached | host: Bos | place: Iran: Karaj | collected 2018-10 | reverse complement strand
TCTTGGACATGGTTGACACGTTCACCACTTGCGGCGGCAACGTCACCTCAGACGGCGGCGATCCAGTCACCGCACGGGGCGTCTGCTGGTGCGCCTACCCGAACACCCCGACCCTCGCCGACAGCCACACCGTGGACGGCGCTGGCACGGGTGAGTTCAGCAGCTTCATCACCGGACTGGAACACGGCACCGCCTACCGCGTGCGGGCTTACGCCACCAACAGCTACGGCACAGCTTACGGAACCGTGCGATCTTTTACCACTAAGGGGGTACCCACGGTAATCGTAAACCCTGTCACAGACATCACGAGCATATCCGCCTCGTGTACGGGTTGGGTCACTCAAAACAACGGTTCAGCACAAATCGAACGAGGTATTTGCTGGAGCACCCAGCCCAATCCCACCATTGCGGACAACCATATCGCTGCCAGCACCACGGGTGTCGGCTACTACACTTTGCCACTCACTGGCCTCACCCCCGGCACCACCTATCACGTGCGGGCTTACGGCACCAACGGTGTCGGCACGGGCTACAGCGACGAGGTGACGTTCACCACACTCACCCTCCCTACACTTATCACGGACACCGTTACGAACATTGATTTCTATTCGGCCACATGTAGCGGTGAGGTTCTCAACAATGGCGTGCCAGCCATCTCCGAACGCGGTTTCTGCTGGAGCACTACGCATAACCCGACCATTGCCGACAATCACTGCATCGACAGCACTCTGACCGGCACGGGGTTCGGCACTTTCTCCGTTCAGCTCACTGGCTTGGCGACGGGCTTCCACTACTACGTGCGGGCATACGCCACCAACAGTTCCGGAACAGCTTATGGTAACGAAGTGGAGTTCTCCACCGCATACACCTGCGGAAATCCTGTAACTGACATCCAAGGTAACATCTATAACACGATGCAGATAGGGCAACAGTGTTGGATGGCTGAGAACCTTCGTACCACCGCATACGCCCCGAACCTCATCAACGCGCCCTCGCTCAGTCACCCTACCTCTTTCAACTATACCGCATGTTTCATGAACGCCTACTATTACTATCCAAACAATGATACGGCAAATATCTCCACATACGGTCTGCTCTACAACTGGCGTGCCGCAATGGGCGGCGCAAGTCCCAGCAACAGCACACCGAGCGGAGTTCAAGGTATCTGTCCCGAAGGGTGGCATCTCCCAAGCCAAAACGGATTCAACACTCTCATACAACAAATCGGAAGTTCATCCTTTTTAGGGACCATTCTTCCAGGTGAATATTTTGCAGGAAACAATGGCCATCTGGGCTTTGGCACATGGGCATACTTCTGGACCTCAACATCGACTGACAACGTATATGGTGATGCTTGCGGAGTGAGCTGCAATGGGTCGAATCCAACCCTTAGCCCTTATGAAGAACAAGGTCGTGGATTCTCCGTCCGCTGCCTGCGGGATTAAAGGAGAAATTACAAATCTGATGGGAATAATATCTTACCGTCCCGTCAAGTCATGATACTTCCGGCAAGCGGTGGCGTAGGTGATTTGTCGGTCGGTGATGGCGTTGCGGGCCTGCAACAGGAGCGCGTTGGCTTCCAAAACATCCGTAATCGTGTTCATGCCGGCCTTGTAGTTCAGCTCGGCGAGGCGGTAATTCTCCTCCGCCATGTCGAGAGCGGCGGAATCCGAGCGCAGCAGCGACTCTGCCTCCACCATCTGGTTGTAAGCCTGCATTTCCTGCAGTTGCATCTTCTCGCCCAACTCTTTTTGCTGAAGTTCCACCTCACGGATTTTCCATTCGTGCTCCTTCATCTTGTGGGAGGTCTCCCACCATTGGGTCAGCGGCACCGAAAGACGGGCGAACAGTAACACGTTGAACTTGGCCCTGTCCATAATATTCCCGTAGGTGGCCAAAACTCCGACACCGAGCTGCGGCAACGCCTCCCCGACGGTCATCTTCTTATACAAACTTTCCGCCTTCACTTGCAGCTCAAGAAGTCGTTTTTCCGGACGCGAAAAAGATCCTTCTTCCGCCGGAGCATATTTTCCGACATCGAAGAGGTTGTTCTCCAGCACAAGTCCGCCTTCTGGATAAGGAATCCCTATTTGGTGACACAACAAATGCGAAGCGAGAAGGATGCCGTTTTCCAATTGCATTTCTTTGGCTTTTAGTTCGTTGCGCTTTAAAGCCACAAGCAGCTTGTCGCTGCGGGTGATAAGACCGGCTGCCAAAGCTTTATCGACAACGCGATCAAGGGAGTCGATTAATGTCAGGGCCGCCGTCACCGTCGCTTCTTTCTCCTGAAGTCCCAGCACCAAGAAGTAGGAGGCCTCCACCTCTTCCATGACATCGCGTTCCGTCACCTCCGACTTCAGTTCCGCCGCCTCAACACCTAACTTGGCCAGACGGTTGCCATTCACAATACGACCGCCGGCAAACAACGGCACCACGGCCAGCGCATTGACGCCCTGTCCTTTCTTCAGCGCGTTAACCTTGGTTGGCACATCTCCGCCGAACTCCGGCTCGTTCAAAATCTGGATTACCGCAGCGACAAACTCTCCGAAATCCCCGTGGTTGTTGAGATCATCCACGCTATATTCAACGAGGGGGCGCATCGCATAATAAGCACTATAGCCCAATGAAACCTGCGGGAAGAACTTGGTGAAGACCTGCGCCTTCACCTCACGCGCACGTTCAATTTCATACTGGCTATACAAATATTGCGCATTATTGGTCCGCGCCAAGACAAAGCAGGAGTCCAATGTCAGCTTCCCGCCCTGCGCAAAACACTGAATCACCAACAACAATAAAAAAGCACTTATCGCAAATCTTTTTATCATATTCATCTAATCATCTAATTCTCTTATCCTCTTACCCCTCATTCTTGCTCGCATTCCTCGCATCCCTGTCATCCAATCGTTGGAGGAAGCGTTTGTTAATTTTGTTCCGGTTTTGCTTATCCCGTTCGCCTGCATCGAAAGCGAGGCAGTAGGCCACCGGAAGCACTGTCACCACCAACGGGAAGGTGAGAAGGGTACCGAAGCATATCACCACGCCCATCGGCTCCCAAAGGAGTGTTTTGGCAATAATCATCGGGACAACACCGAGTGCGGTCGTGGCAGAAGTGAGGAATATAGGGCGCATACGCCGCAATCCCGTCTCGTAGGCGGCCTCCTGAACCGAGAGATGCCCTTTCTGCAGCAGCTCCCCTGCGTGGTCGTACATGATAATCGCGTTCCGCACGATGATGCCGATCAAGGAGATGATGCCCAGCATGGCTGTCACCGACAGATCCTGCCCGAAGAGCCACAACCCGAAGGTGGCGCCGAAAATGCACAATACCGACACGGAAATGGACAAAATGGAAATGCCGATTTTTCCGTAATGGATGATCAACACAATGAACATCACGAGAACGGCAGCAATGATAGCGTTGACGAGCGACGGCATGGTATCTTTCGTGACTGCCATGGAGCCGCCCTCCTCGATGGTGACATTCTCCGGAAGGTCAAGAGTTTCAATGTACTTGCCCATCTTCTTGAACTCCGCGAGCTGTCCTGCACCGGGAATCACATCCGCCATCACTGTGATGCAGCGTCGGCCATTACGGTGAGTGAGGTTGTCGTGGCTGAATGATGGCCGCAACGAGGCCACTTGCCGTAACGGCACCCATGTACCGGGATGCGCTGTGGGCACCAGCATGTCGCCAAGTTCTTCAAAATCAATGTTATGAACACCTTCCGTATAGATTTTCGTCGGAAGATTATAATCATTTTCCCATAAAGAGACCAAGTTGTTGCCGGACAGGGCGCCCGCCAAATAGACAGACAGCTGCGCCTGAGTCACCCCAAGGCGGTTGGCCTCGTCTATGTTCATATCCACCTCCACAATCTCCTCCGTTTCGTCATAGTCGGAATGCACGAAGCAGAGGTTCGGATCCTGCTTCATGAGAGCGATGAGCGAATCGCGCAACGGAGCAATCTGTTGGTAGTTGTCACCGGAGATGTAGTATTCAACCGGTGCGTTAACCACTTGGTAATCCATCTGTTTGAAACGGATTTGTGCCTTCGGGAAATAGTTCTCGTAACGGTGAGGGTACTCGTTCATTATCTCCTTGGTTGCCTTATCCGAATTGGTAAGCACGATGAACTGCGCGTAGGCATCTGTTGGCACGGCCATGGGCGCGTAGGTGATATGGAAGCGCGGCGACGCCATCCCGATGAACGCGGTCACGGAACGCACCCGCGGGTCAGCCTGCAAAATCTTTGTGAGGGAGTCGGCGACTTCAGCCGTCTCCTCCAAGGAACTACCCGAAGCAAGGTGGATCTCCACGGCAAAGCTGTCGCGCTCAGCCTTGGGCAACATCTGGATGTTGATGCGCGTGAAGAGGAAAATGCCCAACACCACAAACAGCAACGCCACCGCAATGGTCGCCCACTTATGGCGGAAACAGAGGTCGAGAAGACGTTTGTAGCCCCGCTGCAGCGCATCGAAGAATGCGGCTTGGATCTTCTCCAAACGGGACTGATGGCCGGGATTTGTACGTTTGATGACTTTTGCTGACAAGAATGGGATCACCAAGATGGCATACAGAAAACTGCACGACAAGGCGATGAAGATGGTCCACGGGAACAGCTGCACGAAATCGCCCATATTGGTGCCCTGCAGCAATTTCAACATCGGGAAGAACATGAACGACACGGAGCAGGTGGCGATGAGCATGGAGGTCATGAGGTTACGGGTGGATACCGCCGCCGAAGACCACCGCGAGTATCCTTCATTCAGCCGGTCCGTGTAGCCGTCAATCACCACAACGGAATCGTCCACAATCATACCGAGCACCACAATCAAAGCCGCCAGGGTCACCGTATTCAATTCAATACCAAATAAATACATGATCGCCCATGTGGCGGCGATACAGACGGGAACCGAAGTGGAGGAAACCAAGGCCGTGCGCAGCGGGAAGAGGAAGAGCATCACCAGAATCACGATGACGACAGCTTCCACAAGATCTTTCAGGAACGAAAGCACCGACCTGTTAACCACCACGGGCTGGTCCGTGATACGATGTACCCGGATGTCGGGCGGAGCGGTCTTCAAAAAAGCGTCGATGATCTTGTTGACTTCGTTGCCGAAAGAGACGATATTGTTGCCCGGTCGCATCTCCATGGAGAACATTAGGCAATGGTTGCCGGAGACCGACTGGTCGGAATACTGGATGTACTTTGAATCCTCCTGATAGCGACGTTCCAGCCGTGCGACATCGCGCAGCCGGATCGCCTGTCCGGTCACGGGTTCGGAAAAGACAATCAGTTCCGAGAGCTCATAGATGTCGCTATACGGCACATTCACGTGGATAATGGCGTTCCCGTCTTCATTGTCAACAGTACCTGTGATGGTGCGCAGGCTGTGTGCGGCCAGCTCGGCGGTGATCATGGAGGGTGAGACGGCATACTGCGTCATACGCATGGGATCCATGTAGATGGCGATCTCCTCTTTTTGCTCACCCACAATCTTGATGTTGCCCATCGTGGAGATGGTGCGGAGCCGCTCGGCCAACCTGTCGGCGAACTCACGCAGCTCCCGCGACGACCGCTGGTCACTCTCAATGGCCAGAAGCAGCGAGGAGGCGTTTCCGAAATCATCAAGCACAGCCGTGGCCAACACTCCCTGCGGCAAGTCGGTCTGCTGGAAAAGTATCAGTCCCTGCCGGATGCGCGACCAGGTCATCTTCGCGTCCTTGGCATCATTCACCAAAGTGACGAAAACCACCAACATGCCGTCTTTAGAGTACGAATAGGTCTTTTTCTTGTTCACATCGCCGAAGGTGAACAAGTACTGTTCCACAGGTTTCGCCACCCGTTCCTCAATTTCTTCGGCCGTCGCACCGGGATAGACCACCGCGACCACACCCTGACGGATGGTCACGTCCGGAAACTCGTTCTTCTTGAGTTTCGGCAGCGCGATAAAGCCGAAAATCACAATAACGGCCATGAAGAAGAACACCAGATTGTTGTTCCTCATGGCTGCTTCCACCAAATTTCTCTTCTTCGCCATGGCCGCCGGTTATTTTCCTACGTGATAAGACACCTTCGCACCGTTGTAGAGTTTTTGGTATCCTTCGGTGATGATTGTGTCGCCGTGCCCCAGTCCGTCCGTCACGAGCACACCGTTCTCGATGAACTCGCTCACCTCGATTTTCTGACGATAAGATTTCCCGTTGCGGAGTACCCAGACCACCATGCCGTCGGACATGGTCTGCACGCACGAGGAGGGGACGACTATGCCCGGATTTGCGGAGTTCTGCAGTGCGAGACGTATTTTCACCACCATGCCGGGCAGCACATCTTTCATGTCTGAGGACATTCTTGCCTTGATGTTATAAGAATGTCCTAACGGGTTGGACAGAAATGATTTGTCAAAAATGGTAAGCCGACACTCCGCATTGTCAAGAGCGGGGATGGTGGCGGAGGCGGAGGTCCCGATTCCAATTTGCCCGATCTCTTTCTCTGGCACCGAAAACTCAACCATCAAGCTATTCATATCCACAATCTGGCAGACGACATCTAACGGGTTCAGTTGCTCGCCGATGACATGGTTCCCCATACTGATGACACCGTCTTGCGAAGCATACAACGTACAGTCATTCAAATGTTTCCGTGCGGAAATTTCGGACTGACGGGCTTTTTCGAGGTCGGTTTCCATCTGCACCCAGCGCACATCGCTGATACCCTCGCCCTCATGGACCTGTTTCAGTCGCCGGTAGCCGTCCTCCGCCTGCCGGAGTGTGGCCAGTGCCGCATCGTGGAGGCTCTTGGCCGACGTTTCATCAACCTTGGCGATGAGGGTTCCTTTGCGCACCCGCTGCCCGTTATGCACATAGACGGCCGTCAGCGTGCCGCCTAACGGGAACGAAAGTGAAACCTGCCGTTCGCTGCGCACCGTGCCCACGTAATTGCGAAAATCCTCCTCATCGTAATCCCCCACTACTTGCACTCTTACGGGAATCGTCGGGTCAAATTGTTGTTCTTTTGCAGCCTTCTTCCCACATCCGACCATCACAAAAACCAATAAAACGAATAATAAAAGATGTTGATATTTTAATCTCATTTTACTAAAAAAACAGAATGGCAAAAATACGAATTTTTGAGACTGAAAAAATACTACCTTTGCCAATCCAAATATGGAGGTATTCTCACTTATACCTAACTCTATGAATAACAACATTGTAGCAAATGAATCCCAACTTCCCGAGGTGGCACAGAAACTCTTAGAGGCGCACCCGCAGGAGCGCGTGTTCGGCTTTTTCGGCGAGATGGGCACCGGCAAGACCACCCTCATCAAGGAAATCTGCCGACAACTCGGTGTGGAAAGCGACATGACCTCCCCCACCTTCGCCATCGTCAACGAATACTGGACACACAACGGCGAACCACTCTACCACTTCGACTTCTACCGCATCGACGAGCCCGACGACGCTACCCGCATCGGCTTCCAGGACTACCTCTACAGCGGCAACTACTGCTTCATCGAATGGACCGACAAGGTGGAATCCCTCCTCCACGGCGAATACACCCCCGTTTATATCGAGCGTATAGATGACCAAACCCGAAAATTCACTTTCTAACCGTTAATACACATCTCTACCAAGCTCTTGCCCCTGACGGGGCTGCTCAAGGAAAAAGCAAATTTCATATAAACCCTCTAAACCCTGAATCACAATAACCATTAACCATTAAACCTCAATAACCAATAACCCATAACCAATAACCATTAACAAATGAGCTCCGAGTACATCATCCTCCAAGACACCCCGCACGTGGAAACCCAAGCATGGGAAGCCGCCGTGGAAACGCCCACACGAAAGCTCACGCTCGCGTTGGCCAAGCCCGAGAGCGTGCATCCCGACAGCGGGTTTCTCACCCCGAACGCTGTGCGAACCTTTATTGACCAGAGCGTCAAAGTGTTCGCGCAATTCGGTTTCGCCAACCACAACCCCTTCTCCGACACCGACTACGCGGATGCCGGTGCGGAGTTCACCCACCACTACGCCGATTTGGCCATGCTGAGCAACCTCGTCCTCAAATTCGACGCTTTCACCTTTGACCAAATGGCACTGTCGAAAGAGAACCAAATTCTATTCTCCGCACTCCCTCCCGCTGATCTTTCGCAGGAATACATCGAGGCCGTCAACGAGAAGAAAATCACCATGATCTGTCTGGATTTGCTGCAAAACGACGAAGGGATTCCTGTCATCGACAAAATCCGCAAGGAGACCCTGTCTGAGGCGGGCTTCCAGATTGCCCTCTCCAACTTCCTGTTCCCACTCGTTGACACGCTCGTACACGCGCCCTCCATCGCCTACGCGCTGCAACGCGCCCCCGAACTCATGTCGGCCATCCTCTGTCATGACGGAACCCTCTGCCATCAGCCCACCGCCGAACAGCTGCACCTTCCATGGCGCGACATCGTTTCGCTCTGCTGGAACCTGAACTGAAAAAAAATCGCACACTATCCCAAAAAATTGTATATTTGCGGCGTTATTTTATGACTAATCATTTTTACAAATTCATCTTTAAATAAACAAGACAAAATGGGAAGAGCTTTTGAGTACCGTAAGGCAAGAATTTTCAAGAGAAATGCATATTTAGCTAAGACATTCACTCGTCTGGGCAAGGAAATCACGATGGCTGCCAAGGCTGGCGGTCCCGACCCAGAACAAAACTCCAAGCTGCGTCTGCTCATCCAGACGGCCAGAAACGAGAATATGCCGAAGGACAACATCGATCGCGCCATCAAACGCGCCTTCGAGAAGGACATGTCCGATTACAAGGAGATGGTTTATGAAGGTCGCGGACCTCACGGCATCGCCATCCTCATCGAAGCGGCCACGGACAACAACCAGCGCACCGTCGCCAACGTCCGCAGCTACTTCAACAAGTTCGGCGGCTCCCTCGGCACCTCCGGAATGCTGGACTTCCTGTTCGACCACAAGAGTATCTTCACCGTCGCCCGCACCCCTGAACTCGACATCGAGGAATTCGAACTCGCGATGATGGACTTCGATGCCGAAATCGACGCCGATGATGAGGAAGTGATCATTATGGCCGAATACAAAGCCTTCGGACCCATCCAGAAATATCTGGAAGACAATAAGTTCGAAATCAAGAGCTTCAAATTCGACCGTATCCCGAAGGAACTCAAAGCCCTCACCGAGGAACAACGCGCCGAAGTGAACCTCCTGCTCGACAAAATCAACGAAGATGAAGACGTCACCAACGTCTATCATAATATGGAAGAGCCGGAAGAGGCGGAATAGCTATTAGCTGTTAGCCATTAACCATTAACCATTAACTATAACCAGCTTCAATAACCTATAACCAATAACCTATAACCATTAAAATCATGTACTATTACAAATTCAAGGTGTTTTACGACGAGGTGGAGGACTTCGTGCGCGACGTGGATGTGCTCGCGAACAGCAATTTCGAGGACTTCCACCTGTTCCTGTACCAATGTCTTGGATTGCAGGGCAACGAGTTCGCCGCCTTCTCCATCTGCGACCAGAAATGGAACAAGCAGAAGGAGATCACGCTGATGGACACATCAGAGGAAGAGGATATGGCGGAGGAACCGGAGTATGACGATGAAGATTCGTTCAGCACGAAGTCGCGGCTGCCGAGGTTCGTCATGAAAGATGCCATCCTGAAGGATTTCATCACCGACCCACACCAGCACATCCTCTATGAATACGACTTCATCGACCCGAAGACGTTCTATATCGAATTCCAAAAGGTGGCTCAGACGGACAAACCCGAGGAGTTCCCGCGCTGCACGTACCAGAAGGGCACCCTTCCCGTGCGGCTCACCGCAAAGGATCTCCCGCAACCCGATGTCGATGAGGCATCGCTGCTGTTAGAGGAACTGGAGGATGACGAATACAACGACGGCTTCGACGACGGTTACAACGAGGAGGACTACACCGATCTGAATGAGTTCTCCGACTTTTAGCAGTCCGACCCTTTACATCGTGACCGGTCCGACTGGCGTGGGCAAGACCGCCTACACCATTGAACTGGCGCAACGCTGGCAGGCGCCGATTATCTCGGCCGATTCCCGCCAGTTTTACAGAGAGATGCGCATCGGAACAGCCTACCCCACCGAGGAGGAGCTGTCCGCTGCGCAACATTTTTTTGTCGGAATGCTCTCCATCCATGACTATTACAATGTTTATATGTACGAGCAGGACGTGCTCAAGCTGCTCAAGGAGCTGTTCCAGAAATACCCTGTGGTCATCATGACCGGCGGGAGTCCACAGTTCTTGGATGCGGTGTGCCATGGGGTGGATGAAATGCCCGACCCCGACCCGAGCACAAGGCAGTTCGTCATCAACCTGTTCCAGAACAACGGAGTGGAGGCACTGCACGCGCAACTGCGACTTCTGGACCCCGGATACGCCGCCATCGTCAACCCCAACGATTCCAAACGAATGATGCGGGCCTTGGAGGTATCGTTGCAGACGGGAAAGCCCTATTCTGAACATCTGCATAAAAAACAGGTAACCAGAGACTTCAATATCGAAAAGTACTACCTCAACCGTCCTCGGGAGGAGCTCTTCGACCGCATCAACCGGCGGGTCGATAAGATGATGGCAGACGGGTTATTGGAGGAAGCTCGCTCGTTACAGCCTTACCGCCATCTCAACCCGCTGAACACGGTCGGTTACAAAGAGCTGTTCGACTATTTCGACGGCAAATGCACATTAGAACAGGCGGTGACGGACATCAAGACGCACACACGGAGATATGCAAAGCGGCAGATCACGTGGTTTAAGCGGGAGTATGAAGAAAAGGTGGTGAAATAATATGACGATGTCATGCTGTATAACAACAAACATTCATTGTTTTGACACAATGGCATCACGACTCTCTTTTACTATTCCACTCATTCGCATTTCACTTCTATCATGACAAATTCATTTAATCGGCCAATATATCAATAAAAATCGTACTTTTGCGGAAAATTCGTGCTATGGGATTATTTTCATTTTTCAAAAAAGATAAAAAAAACGAAATTAACGAAGAACAAAAGAAGGAATTGAACGAGGGTTTGCAGAAATCCAAGGAGAATTTCTTCAAAAAACTGGCGAAAACCATCGTTGGGAAGTCAAAAGTCGATGACGAGGTGCTCGACAACCTTGAAGAAGTGTTGGTCACATCGGACGTAGGCATCGAAACCACCCTCAAGATCATCGACCGCATCGAAAAGCGGGTTTCCAAAGACAAATACTTGGGCACCAACCAGGTGAACATGATCCTGAAGGAGGAAATCGCCGGATTACTCCTCGAAAACGACCTCGAAAAGGAGAACGACTTCGTGATTCCGGAAATGGATACACCCTACATCATCCTCGTTGTGGGCGTGAATGGTGTGGGCAAGACCACCACCATCGGAAAGTTGGCTTACCAATTCAAGAAGCGCGGTTATTCCGTCACACTCGGCGCCGCCGACACATTCCGCGCTGCCGCCATCGACCAGCTCACCGAATGGGCCAACCGCTGCGAAGTGCCCATCGTGGCTCAGAAGATGGGATCCGACCCTGCTGCAGTGGCCTACGATACCGTGAAATCCGCCATCGCCAACCACAGCCAAGTCGTCATCATCGACACCGCCGGCCGCCTCCACAACAAAGTCAACCTTATGAACGAGTTGGTGAAAATCAAAAACGTCATCCGCAAACTCGTTCCCGAAGGCCCGCACGAAATCCTGCTCGTCCTTGACGGCTCCACCGGCCAGAACGCTTTCGAACAGGCCAAGCAGTTCACCGCCGCCACCGAAGTCAATGCATTGGCCATCACCAAATTGGACGGCACCGCAAAGGGTGGCGTGGTCATCGGCATCTCCGACCAGTTCCAAGTACCCATCAAATACATTGGCGTTGGCGAGAAAATCCATCAACTCCAAATATTCAATCGTGTCGAATTTGTCGATTCCCTGTTCCCCGACAACTGGTAGCCATGCCCAAGAAAATCGTTGTTGACCAGAATTCAGGTTTCTGCTTCGGTGTGATCAACGCCATCCGAACGGCGGAAAAATACCTTATGGAGCACAACACTCTATATTGTCTTGGCGACATCGTTCACAACAGCGAGGAGGTGCAACGTCTGTCGGATATGGGACTGCAAATCATTGACTACGACCAGTTCAAGTCTCTCAAAGACACCACCGTACTCATCCGCGCCCACGGAGAACCGCCGGAGACATACCGCATCGCCGAAGAAAACAACATCCAACTGATTGATGCCACCTGTCCTGTCGTTCTCAAGCTGCAAAAACGCATCCTCGGCGAACATCGGAACAACACATCCGGGAAACAAATCCTGATTTACGGAAAAAAAGGCCATGCCGAGGTTGTCGGACTTTTAGGACAAACCGAAAACACCGGCATCGTTATTTCCTCCCCTGACGACATCGAGTGCATCGACTTTGGCCGTCCCGCCATCCTCTATTCCCAAACCACCCAAAGTCTGGAAAACTACCGAAAACTAATTGGCACAATCCAGTCTCATTACTCTTTGGCGGGACATGCCGACTGGTTCGAGCACGAGGACACCATCTGCGGGAAAGTCTCCTCTCGCGCCAAACAGATTGCCGATTTCGCCGCCAGCTTTGATGTCATCCTCTTCGTTTCTGGCGAAAAAAGCTCCAACGGATTATACCTATATAATATATGTAAAGAACACAACCCGCGCAGCTTTTTCCTGACCAACGTTGAACAACTGCTACAAATTGACCTGTCGCAAGCAGACAGCATCGGCATCTGCGGAGCGACCTCCACCCCCATGTGGCTGATGCAGCAAGTTGCCGACAAATGCGCCGAATTTTGAGAAATCCTGCCATTTGCCCCTTTCCCTTTATTTAATTTTAACTGTCATCTCTTAATTTTAAAATTAAAATTAACTAATTTAAGTTAATTTTAAGCATATTATAAAACATTATATCACTGTTTTTCAAGTGAATAAAAATTTTTTATTTTGATTTTATAAATATATATTGATTATTCGTTAAATAAATATATATTTGCCGTGGTTTTGATTATTGATTGATTCACCTGAAAAAAAAGAAATGAAACAAAAAATTACACACATTAAAATAGGACTGCTGGCATTGTTACTAATGTCCGGAATCATGTCAAAGGCCTTAGGGCAAAACGTATTGTACGAAGAAAACATGGGGACACCAACCTCCAACACTCTCATCCAGAACTACACAGGTTGGCAAAACAGTACAGTATTCTACATAGGCAACGGCACATGCGATGTTCGAACATCAAGTGCTTCTACGGGTTACGGCGGCGCATCTGGGGGCGGGAACATTATGATCAACGACACAGTTAAGTGGTTCCAGATTTCAGGAATCAACACCTCAACAGCAACGAACACCACAGTGAAACTGTATTGTGGCCTCCGCAAAACAACGAAAACAGAGAACGGAAATCACTTGTTGGTGGAGTTTTCCACGGACAGCATCGTCTGGACAAGTCTCCCGCTGGAGGACACGCTCCCCACTGGCACCGGCTCAACAGGCTGGCATCGTGCCTGCTTCCCAAATCTTCCAACACACCCGCACCTGCATATAAGGTTTTCCAGCACCGCGAACGTTGAGTTTCGCATCGACGACATCAGCATCACCGACGGCGACGAAGTTGTATTGGAGACCGTGGAAACACCGACCTGCACACCACCGGCAGGCACCTATTTCGAGCCACAAACTATCATCCTCGAATGTTCCACGCCCAATGCCATCATCCGATACACGTTAGACGGCTCCAATCCGGACGGTCAGTCAACTCCCTATTCTGGGCCAATAGCCATTGATGCCAGCAGTACCCTGAAAGCGTTTGCGGAGAAAGACGGCATGTACAGCAGCGGGATCCTTTCCGCACAATTCATCATATTAGACACCAATTCCCTTTTGACGCTTCCCTTTGACATCTCACAAAACAGCGAATCGGAAAGAGCGGAGGTCAAGACAATGCCAGGGTTTCGCAGTAACAAATTAGGCTCATCATACGCGGACGGGGCAGCCAAGTTCGAATCGAAGAATGCGGGACAGGCAATGCTGATCGCGCACCTCGACAGTGATCCCGGCAGTCTCTCGTTCGACCTCAAAGGCGCAAAAGGAGGCAATCCGTCCACCTACAACGGCATCTTGTTTGTGGTCAGCGAGTCCGCCAACGGAACGGAGTGGTCTTCTGTGACGACATTAGACGAAAATGACATCAGCACATCGTCTTATTCGCATTTTGGAAGCTTTCCTTTGTCTCAAAACACACGATACATCCGCTGGTTATTGGCTGCGGCCAACAGCGGGAACACTCAACTTAACAACATCGTGATCACAAAACGTCAACAGGGAGATGAAACCGGCATTGACGCCCATGGCGACAATCCGAGACATGAACCATACCCCAATCCATCCAGCGAATATTTCCAGTGGAATATTTGCGATGCGATGACAACGGTGAAACTCACCGACATGAACGGCAATTTGATCAGCATTTGGGGAAATGTCTATCCCGGTGACCAGCTGTACATCGGAGGGATAGCACCCGGATGCTACCTGCTCACAGCACAAGACGAAATGAACAGACGGGTGACAAAGAAACTAATCATCAAATAACGTATGAGAGGAGGTGTTCTATAAGAAAAAAAAGAATAATGTACGTGTCTTTTTAATGTTTTGAAATGGTAATCTAAAAACCGGCCTGTATATCGGGGAGGGCGGAATGATAAAACATAATTATTTCATTTTTCATAGTAGTTGACATCGTTTTCTCGATTATATTTTGTTTTATTGGTTAAATTTTCCTCAAACTATCAGGACAAACTCCCCCTTTACAGGTTGGTTTTCAAAATACTGGACGGCCTCCGCGAGAGTGCCTCTGAAGGTGAAAGCATGGATTTTGGTCAGTTCCTTGGCCACGGCCACGGGATGTTCTCCGCCCATGATCTCTACCATCTTCTCCAAAGTTTTCAGCAGCCGATGTGGAGATTCGTAGAATATGACTGTCTCTTCCATCTCGGCGAAACGTTTCAGCAAAGTCTCCTTCCCTTTTTTGTGAGGCAGAAAACCGTAAAAATAAAAGCTGCTGCATGGAAATCCCGACTGAATAAGTGCGGGCACGAACGCGGTGGGGCCAGGCAAACATTCAATCTCGACATTCTGTTTCAACGCTTCGCGGACAAGCAAAAATCCGGGGTCTGAAATTCCGGGGGTTCCGGCATCGCTCACCAAGGCAGCAGTCTCAACCTGTTGGATCATGCGGATATAGTTCCCAACCTGTTCGTGTTCGTTGAAAATGTGGTACGCCATGCAGCGTTTGCCCTCTATCTCGTAATGCTGAAGCAGGTTCTTGGTAGTCCGTGTGTCTTCACAAAGAATCAAGTCCGCTTCTTTCAGCACACTGAGAGCGCGAAGGGTGATATCTTCCAGGTTTCCAATAGGGGTCGGTACGATGAATAACTTGGCCATAATGAGAGGTTCTAAAACAATGAAAGACGGCCATTTCAACCGTCTTTCTTTTCAAGTGCCCAGAACAAGAGTCGAACTTGCACATCCGTTCGGATACTACACCCTGAATGTAGCGCGTCTACCATTCCGCCACCTGGGCTTAACTTTGATGATGCTCTCACATCATTCTTTTTTTTTCGCTTCTATCAAAGAACGAAATCTTTCATATTTCCTTCTCAGAATCGAAGTTTCAGAAAAATAATGCTTGAAATCCATTTCACTCAACGTTTCCAAGTCGTCATTTTTGAGCGGCAAAAATAAGGATTTTTTCGATATGTTCAACGGATTGGCGTTTTTTTTCTTGTTACGAGGACAAACCTCCTGGCAGATATCACACCCGAAAGTATATTCTTGATCCGCTAACTCATTGTAATTCGGAGTTTTATCTTCCGTATTATGGTATGAAACACACCGTCTCGCATCCACTTGGAATGGAATTTCAAGAGCATTTACAGGACAACTTTTCACACAGATTTCACAATCCCCGCAGTCCGATTTTGGCAAAGATTGGTCATATTCGTCGCAAAACCGATCCACCAAAAGGACACCAATGACGAAAAACGATCCATGCTGGTTATGTATCAACCCGTTTTTACCCATATACCCTACCCCGGCCTCCATAGCCCATCGTTTCTCGGAGATAGCGGAACTATCCACCGTGATTTTATATTTTACTGAAGAATAATTATTTACAATCTTGTCCGCCAACTGCTCCAAGAGATTTTTCACCAAGATGTGGTAATCCTGAATCCAGGTGTAACGCGCGGTGCGATACTTATCAGATTTTGGCTCGGAGTCAGTCAAGTAATTGTAAGTCACCACAATAACCGATTTACAACCTTGAAGCAACGATTCCGGATTGAAACGGTTGCCGATGTTGCGCTCCAAATAGTGCATATCGGCATGGTAATCGTTTTCGATGGAATGCCGGAACTCCGTTTCCGCCTCCTTGAGCACCCGCGCCCGCGCAATACCACAGTCCTGGAAGCCAATTTCCGATGTCCACGACTTAATCCGTTGAGAACTAAGCATTTCAGGAATCATATTCACAAGGAGATACGCTCAAATTTTTCCGGAATCCTGATGCTGGTGACACCCGGCACATTCAATCGGATGACTTTGATTTTGCCCCGAACCTCAATCACGCGGTTCAGTTCTTTGAAAACGAACTCCGTGAAGAATGAACTTACGCTATCTACAGGTGCAAACGCTGAATATTCGTACGAGAGTTTTTTACCCTGTGGCAGCTTTTCCGTTTCACCGTTAAAGAGTGCCTGAACCGTCTGGAAATCAAAGGAAAACGGCAAAAATCTGTTAATTGGCGTGTAGGTGTCGCAAAAGTACTGCCGTGTCAGTTTGTTGACATACTTGACGCTGTCGGGAGTGAACACGGCACGCATCACCTCAACTCCGTAAGCGTGGATGTTCAGGTAGAGAATGCTGTCCGTACGGTTGACCATGTAGAAATTGCAGGTGCGTGTGCCGCCCGTGTCGATGATGTCGGCCTTGCCCCGGTAGGTGATCCAGTCGTAGCCCGTGGCCATGGGAAGGACGATTGTATCTGCAACAACAGCTACAATATCAGCTTCTTGCGCACGCAATCCAACGCTGAAAAAAAACATAATGACCAACATTATAAATATGCGACCTGTTCTATTCATACTATAACGATGATTTTGACTTTTGAGAGATATCCACTATCAACTCCCTAATCCCTACTAACTGCTAACTACTAACTAACTGAACATAGACGATACATGTCCCGAAAAGTTTTATTATTCTTTTCGAAAATTGTAACATCTTAGTATATTGCTATTTGCATTCGGTCTCAAATGCATCGCCCCGCCAAGGCACTGCCTGAAATCTTTACATTTCCGACAGATTCCCGTACGCATCCACACGCGGTCGCGCATGAGTTGGAAACGATTGTCCCACACATCCAACAGATTATCCTGATAGATGTTGCCTTGCACAAAGCTGCGGTCAATGTTAGGGCAGGCGGAGATGCCGCCGTCAATCAGCACACTGCCGATATTAATGCCCGCACGACAGAAGAAATAGCTGTCTCGGACATGTTCCTCGTACTTGCCTGTATAGGCTTCACAGCTGAATGTCAAGTGGATACGGTTTTCACGACGAGTGTCGGCCATAAACTGCATCATCTGTTCCACCTGTGCGCGGGAAAGCTGTAGCTCGTCATTGTGCGCCGCCCGACCTATAGGGGAAATCGTGAAGAGACGCCAATTACGAATTCCGTTTTCAATCAAAAGTTCCTTTAATTGAGGAAGTTCCACGAGATTACGCTGATGCACGCACGTCACGACATCATACGCAAGACCTGGGGTATTCGCGATGAGATGCAAAGCCCGCAACGCTCTCCTGAAACTTTCAGGATGGTTGCGCAGCCAGTTGTGGGTCTCTTCCAACCCGTCCAAACTCACTGTAACAGAGGATAGTCCGGCGGCAATCAGCTTGGAGTGCATGGCCTCGTCGTACAGCATTCCGTTGGTGACAATTCCCCAACGCAAACCCTTGTCTTTCAAAGCTTTCCCGCATTCTGCCAAATCGGGACGCAACAACGGCTCCCCACCCGTAATAGCGACTATCACGGTGTTGCGGGGATAGCGCTTTGACAACGGCTCCACCGCCTTCAGAAAGTCCTGAAACGGCATATCCTGGACGCAACTCTCTGATTTGCAATCCGAACCACAGTGTCGGCATGACAAATTGCAGCGCCACGTACATTCCCAGAAAAGATAATTCAACTCGTGAATATCTGTTTCGTTCTTTCGAAAGACACGAAACAGCCACCGTTTGAAAGGATTGATGCGGCTATTCCTTATCATCGTTTTCCAACGTGGAGGCATTCTCTTCCTGAATCACATTTTCTGCATTCAACGTATCCTGTTCCACATAAATCTCCTCATCGACCAATTCATTTTCATTTCTACCTTGGGGAGGACCATAACAGGCCTGAAACACAAGCATTACCGCCGTGAACGAAAACATCCCCAAAAGTAGTCGGAGAATCTGCTGTTTTTTCTGACGTAGTTTGTTCATAATCGAAGAAATAAAATGCAAAGATAAAATTTTTACGTAGCAAAACGTGTCAAGAATCTTTTTTTTCTGACATCAGGTCGCGACGGTTCTGTCCGATGTACTTGAAATACAGGAACAAATCGAACGAAACAATCAGTAAATTGAACAGATACAAATAAACGACCCAATCATAATTGTAGAAGACCTTGTGCAGGATTCCGAAGACATAGCCCAAAATGATGATGGACATGAAGAGAGGGCTTTTACCAAGAACCACTTTAGTTCGCAAGGCTTTTACGATGGAAAAGGGCCAGCTGCACGCGAAACAGAGCAGCATCAATATTTCAAAAACACTGACATTCATTGTTTTATACTGATTTTACGATGTAAAATAAAACAGCGCGAAAATACATTTTTTTGCTGTTCGCTATTCACAATTAGCTGGCCAAACGGAAACCGGGACTCGCAAGAGCTCCTATCATCGTCGCTTCATCGCTTCGTCGTCCAATTTCCCGCGAAACCACAACTCCAAAATTTACAATTGCAATACTAATAGTTAATGTAAAATTTGTAAACAACTGATTCCCAGCGAGAAAAAAATTACGCAAAACCCTTGACAAACGGGATGTTTTGTTGTATCTTTGCCATCGGAAATGCAGTTGAACAATGGGGCATTTGTGTTCCCGTTTCAGAGACGCGCCATGGCACGTCTCTACGGACAACCGTCAGACCAGAACGAACAAAACAACAAACCTAAACAAAAAACAATGACAAAAAAGAAAACAAAAAGAAAGTCCAAGACAGAATCATTGGCAGTTGTTCTTTGTCAGGCGGCTTCGGGCATATCACAGCCACTCCACAATCAGCGGCGTGAAAATCGGTGACACGGTGTATGCAACCGTGCCGAAAGTGTTTTCCATAAGTTTCATGGAGAAAGACATGCCCGAATTCACGGGCAAAAACAGGTTCCTTTGGAAAGTTTACCCGAAAGATGACGACAATGAAATATTTTCTAAAGAAAATGTTTGGTGTTTTGTAGAATTGTGTAAATTTGCCGCGCAGTTGGAAACGCTGGATTTGACCGATGAGAAGAACCGCTGGCTCTACATGCTCACCCATGTAGCGGACATCAGCGAGGATGAGGTTCGGCAGATGGATCCGGTTCACCAACGGTTTTACGAAGAATGCCGAATATCAAACCTTAATGAAATGGAAAAGAAAGAATACGTGACGAGTGTGTTGGAGTACGACGATGTGCGGGAGTCGATGATGTGCGAACGCGAAGTGGGGAGAGAGGAAGGGCGCGAAGAAGGACGTGAGGAAGGACGTGAGGAAGGACGCGAGGAAGGGTTGCTGCAAGGAGAGGTCAACACTAAACGCCAGCTCGCCCTCAAGATGCTCGCCAAGGATTTCGCCCCAGACCTCGTGGCGGAAATCACCGGGTTGACAGAGGAGGAGGTCTGCGCTTTGGTTGCTCATACTGATTGACGGAAGCTTGACAATTCTGCCAGTGCGCACCCTGGCGAGTTCGGGATTCCGTTTTGCAACCCTGTCCTCACGAGCCAATGCACGCCTTGACGATGATAACCGCACTCGCGGTTCAACGCCTCCCTCTTCCGGCAAAACGGAATGGTGCATTGGGTACACGCGAGGGCGGTGATTAACGATACCCCATTCCCCGCAAGAGCAGTGATTGCCGAAATACGGATAACCCGCCAGCGCAGTGATCACCGAAAAACC
>JAEEGL011179111.1_pt1 | contig 20337 bp, 15 predicted proteins | sample 9134231 | NCBI WGS metagenome assembly JAEEGL01 (sample SAMN16246548, study PRJNA631951) | gut metagenome | biome: gut microbiome; feature: rumen; material: fiber-attached | host: Bos | place: Iran: Karaj | collected 2018-10 | reverse complement strand
TGTTTTGTAACTAATATTTTATTAATAATGGTTAATGGTTCTAAATGTATGGAGAGTGATAAGATTAGAGTTGTTTGGCTTTGCCATTTCTCGAACTCTTTTGTCCATGAAGCTTTGGAACTGCGTTATAATCCACTCATAAAGATTATAAGAAAATTTTTCCATAAACCTGTAACTTTAGATGTTCCAGAATTTGCTAATTGGATAACTAATGGGATTAAGGAATTTGAGAATATTAAAGAGGTAGAGTTGCATGTAGTAAGTCCCTATCCTCATTTGAAAAACAAAACTCAAAATTTTACTTACAATGGTATTTACTATCATTTTTTTCAAAATGAGGATGACACATTTTTTCCATTCATTTATAAAATGTTAATCCGTCCGAATTATTATCAGTATAGTGAGAATTGCAGAATCATTTCGAAAATTATTGATACTATTAAACCATCCATTGTGCATTTGTTTGGTGCAGAAAATCCTTATTATGCGTTAGGTGTTCTTCGTCTCAATGATGAGGTGATTACATTAGTGCAACTTCAGACATTAATGAATGATCCAGATTTCCGAAATAATTATCCTCTTGACAATAGAACCTATAATTATAGATCAAGTGTTGAAAAACGTATCATTTTTGAGGCCGATTATTTAGGTGTTCCTGTGTTGAAGTTTAGGAATATAATTAAAAACAGTATTAAATCAGATGCTGTCTTTCTGAATACTACATTACCTCTAAATGAACCGATTTTTACAAAAAAAATCCATAAAACATATGATTTTGTATATTTTGCGGCAAACATTGATAAATCGGCAGACTTGGCTATCGAAGCTTTTGGTCTTGCCCACATGAAGGATCCCAATATAACTTTGGATATAATTGGAGGTTATGATGAAGTATTTAAACAAAAGCTTGATTTGATTATTCAGAAATATAATATCGATGACGCAATTACTTTTGAAGGGAAACTGCCAACTCACCAAGACGTATTATTGCATATTAGAAAATCTCGTTTCGCCATTCTTCCTTTAAAGATCGATTTAACATCTGGTACCATAAGAGAAGCCATGGCTAATGGTCTTCCTGTAATAACCACAGATACAGGCGAGTTGGGTACGCAATTACTTAATAATAGACGCCAAAATGTGTTACTTTCGAAAATAGGTGATCATCAAGCTCTGGCTAATAATATGCTTCTTTTGCTGGAAGATGTCAATCTAGCTGAAACTCTTCGCAATAATGCTTATATAACAAGACAAGAGGTTATGTCAAATGAAGCGTCAGCAAGAAGGTATGTAGATGCCTATATAGCTTGTATCGACAATTTTTGGAAAAAGAAACCTCTTCCCAAAGTAATTATAGAGATGTGATCACTAATGTCAGCTAAAAAATTGGACATAGTTAAAAGTTAAACAAATTTAGTTCAATTGGACCAATCAGATCTTTGAAATTTATGATCTTAGACTTAACGAATAGTTCCGGAAGGAGTATTCTATGAGTTAGGTTACTATCCAGAAACTGGAGTGCATCATAGATTGATTTGTCAATTTGGAGATTACCATCAACCTTGAAGATATCTGCCACCCTCTTTTCTCGAGCAATGTTTACCACAAAGTAAGCGAACTCTTCAAAGATGCGACAGTCCCTTTCCTGGTTAGCTTTCGACAGGTTACTTCTGGTAACACCCTTGCCAAAACCGAGGTGGAAGCACATCGGCCCCAAAGACTCGATTGTTAGTGAAGTCGTACGGAGACTATCTTGTTTGGTAAGTTGTGCAAACATCATTACAAGCAGTTGATTCCAACATGTAAATGACTCTACATACTTGTCTCCATCGTACTTTTGGACGATACGCCTGAACTTGAAATTGTCAAGGGATGAGACCAATTGTGCGAAAACGTATTTCTCTTGATGCATAGCAGCCTATTGTTTGAGGGTGCAAAGATACGAATTGAAATCGTTGCGCGCAAATTCCGATATATAATAATCTAATATTCAATTATTTCAAAGAATAAAATTAGCCCGTTTAGTGGACACTAATGATAGGTTTTAAACGATTACATTAAGCGATGGAAAATACTCTATTTAGCCATGCTATTTATGACATTGTCGTAAGAGAAGTGGATGCAATTTATCCACGGTTTTTGAAAAAGGTAAATGATATCGATCTCGATTATTTCGAGAATATAACCCGTGATTCAGAGGTTCCTCCCAAGGAATTGAACTTTGAGCTGCGTGACAAAGTGATAGAAGATTTACGACAGTATGCCATGCAACTAATAGAACAGTCGAACATCAAAGAGCGAATTAGAGCTTTATTGAAGAACGCTGATGAGGCTAACGCAAAACAAGCGGTAAAAGATGCAAGAGAAATGCTCCATTCGTATTCATACTTAAGTTGTATTCTAAATGGCAATTCTTACTTTACAGAAGAAGAGCTTCAACAATTATATACAGCAGCAAACAGGCGCAATCTGTGGGAACGCATCACACAAACTAACAAAAATGACGTTATAGAATTTCACCACGCTCTCATGGATAAAACATACGAGCAATGCAAGGACATCTTTTATAGTTGCTTAGAGTCGTTTATGCATGATGAAATAAACTAACCATAAACACCTAATCTGGAAACTTCAGGTCGTGAATTGTCATGAAAAATGCCAAATTACAAAATTAGAGAATTGTATAGAAAATATGACGCAAAATATATCACAGGGAGAAACGAGGAAAATCATCATCAATGATATGGTGAAGAAAAGGAATTCTATCGTTCCCATCATTGGTGAGGATAGTATTGTGTATCAAGACAAGGACGCAGGCAAGGAGATTCCTTTTCCAGTGTTTAATCTTTTGATTAGCTAGAACACAAAAACAACAAAGTTGAATTGGAGATTATTAATTGTAGGGAAACGGACATAAGTTATGTAATATTATGCAATTAAGATTATGTGCAAGAGATTATTGTTCTTTATTCTCGGTGCTTTTTTTGCGACAGGACAACTACTGGCTCAAAACCAGCAAGGTTTTGTGAAGACCCTTGGCCGTCCTGGAAAACCTGGTGAGCCATTGGAGAATGTAATAATTCAGATGGTTGGAATGGTTAATCCTTCCATTAGTTCTTCAACTGGAGAATTTCATCTTGCTGCATACAACAAAAAAGACGGAGATGCCATCAAATTGCTGAGAGTGCAGAAGAATGGGTATGAGTTAAAGGACAAAGATATTATAGGGAGGTCATTGGTGTTTTCCTCTCATGTACCTATCTATATTACAATGGTTGATATTCTGCAGTTGGAAGCGGACAAAAGACGCATAGAGGATAATGCGAGACGAGTGGCGGAGGAGAACTACCAAAAGAAGAAAGCCATAATTGAGGAAGAAAACAATAATCACAAGTTGTCGGCAGAAAAATATCGAAAGGAATTGAAAAATTTACAAGAGAAATACGAAAAGTATCTTTCTCTTATCGGAGATATGGCCGACAGATATGCCCGTACGGACTATGACCAGTTGGATTCTATAGATATTGAAATCAACATCTGTATAGAAAAAGGTGAATTAGAGAAGGCAGACTCGCTGATTCATATCATATTCGATCCAGAAACTGTTGTGGAACGTAATCGTGCGGCCAAGAAAGAAATTGAAGACCGAATCAAGTTTGCACAAGCGGTGATAGAAAAGGCTACTTCAGACAAAGAAGCTATCCTTAAAGACTTCGAGTATGCATTACAGATAGCCAACTTGTCTGAGAATCTCGCTAAAGAGTATATCGTTAATGAAGATAAAGTCAAGGCGATTGAATGCCTCACTATGTCCCTAGATTTGAAAACAATCATTTATGGGGAAGAACATGAAAAAGTAATAAGCCTAATTCGCCAAATAGAGGAGTTGAAGAAATGAATACAGTCAAGCTTTTGATATTGTTTCCTGTTATGTTGGTTTGCGCAACGTTAAATGCACAGACACAAGAAGGTTATGTCAAGACGCTTGGACGGCCTAGTCAAAAAGGAATGCCACTTAGTGGAGTGTCTGTAAGGGTTAAGGGTGAACATAATCCTGTACTGAGTAAGGAGGATGGCACTTTTGCTATACTCAATGTTGGCACAAAGAATAGCGAGGCATATTCACTTCAAGAAGTGACGAAGAATGGCTATGAACTGAACGAACCCGATATCATTGGAAGACAATTCGCTTTCTCAGAGAAAGTAAAACTGACTCTAGTGATGGTTTCTTCTGCACAGTTACAGGCGGATAAGCAGCGAATAGAGAATAATGCCTATCGTGTAGCAGAGAAGAACTACAAAGCGAGATTGGCTGTATTAGAGAAGGAAAAAGAAAAAAATGCATTAGCGGCTGATGAATATCATCGACGTTTGGAGGATCTTCATGACGGATTTGAAAGATATCAGTTGCTGATAGAAGGACTTGCAGAACACTATGCCCATGTTGACTATGATTTATTAGACGAAAAGGAACAGGAGATTAATACTTGTATTGAGAACGGAGAATTGGAAAGGGCAGACTCACTTATAAAGGTCCTTTTTGATCCTATCACAACACTTAAAAGAAATAAGGATGCACTTTCTCGACTAAATGAACAAATTACCGAGGCGAATCAAGTGATAGACAAAGCAAATGAAGATATGAGCGCAGTCTTGAGACAGCAGGAAAAGGATGCGGAGTATCTTTATCAGCTATATACTATTGCTTTGTCAAGATTTGACAAGGAGAAGGCTAAGCTTTATATTGTAACGAGAGCGGAACTGGATACCACTAATGTGAATTGGCAAACAGAGGCAGGAACATTCTTGAATAACTTCTTCGACAGCAAACAGGCCTTTGTCTATTCAAAAAGAGCATTTGGATGTGCTTTGGAACAAAATGGACGGTATGATTATAATACTGCCAGAAGTCTAAGTAATTTGATTTCCTGCATAGATGACGATGATACAAAGTATGAGTACATCAAAGATGCGTTCGAAATAGTGGATTCTATTGGGGCACACTACTTTACCAAAGTGAGGAATTCATTATATGTTTCACTGGGAACGATAGCCCATTCAATCAAAGATGACTCTTTAGCATTGATGGCCTTCAATGCGGCTAAAGAAAATATAGAGGAACGTTTTCCGGATAGTGAGATGCTTTACACTATTTACAACAATTTGGGGGTGGTCAGCCGGTCTTTGAAAGATTACGATGCTGCTTTGGAGTACCACAAAAAGGCTTTAGACATTGCTTTGTCTAGATACCAGAATAACCATTATAAAGTAGGATGGGCTAACGGGAGACTTGGAGAAACTCTCATCTTTATGAAACGTTATCAAGAGGCGCAAACATATCTGAAAAAGGCTCTCGAAAGTGTGCAAATTATGTATGGCGATTCACATAGGAAGACGCAAGAGCTTTATCTGTCGCTTGGTATGGCTTCCTATGTGATACATGATTGGCAAAATGTTTATTCCTCTCTTGTGAAAATAATCCCAGAACAGCAACGGAGCCTTAAAGATGAAATTCTAGATTCTACAGAATACAGGAAAGCATTGTTACATTCAGAATTGATCCTTTCTGTAACAATGAAGGCAATGGACTCGCTAAAAATCACAGAAGGAAAAGTAGAATATCTACATCAACTGTATGATGCTAAATATTCTTTAAACAAGTACGATGTTGAAATGTATGATGTGGCTAACAGACTGGGCATACACTATTATGACAAAGACAGTATATCTGAAGCGAGGAAATACTTTACTACAGCCTTTAAAGCACTTAGAAAAAGTGGCAACAAGAGTTATCGACGTAACTCGATATGTCATAATCTATACTATACTTATATGGATTTACTATCAACATCTGATTCTTTGAAATATGAGGAAGAATACATGAAAAAGTTCGAGCCAAATATAGATATTACACTCTTAATTGATGATGGAGATACACCAGCGTCAAAAGTCGGGATGCGAGGAAGATACCACTTGCTGAAATATGAGGATTGGGATTATAAGAGCTTTTTTAATGTTTTTGATTATAATCGAACATTAATAGGCAAGTCCAAGCATATTACTGTAGAAAAAGACGGAGTGATTCAGTCCTTCTATTTCGAAAACAAGATAGGTTCAACTATTGAGATTAAATACATTGATGCAGAAGACAAAGCAGCTATAATCGAGAAGTATGAAACACAAAAACAGAGTAATTATGAGAAGTAGTAGTTCCTTAATTATATTATTGGGGTTGTTATTAAGCTTTTCTGCATATGGGCAAACACAACAAGGTTATGTCAAAACTCTAGGAAGGCCTAACAAAAAGGGTGAGCCTCTAAGTGGAGTTTCTATAAGAATTAAGGGTGAACATAATCCGGTTTTGAGTAAGGAGGATGGAACATTAACCTTGCTATTAACTGGCAAGAAAAATGGTGATGCCTACACTTTGCAAGAAGTACAAAAGAAAGGATATGAGTTAAATGAAACAGATGTCATCGGGCGACAATATGCCTACTCGGAAAAAGTGCCATTGACAATTGTGATGGTTGCATCGTCTCAATTGAAAGCAGATAAGCAGCGAATAGAAAATAATGCATTTGCAGTTGCTGAGAAGAATTACAAGGAAAAGTTGGCGCTATTTGAAAAACAGAAAAGGGAGAGTAAAATTACAGAAGAACAATATCGTGTGGAGCTACTTGACTTGCAGGACAAGTTCGAGAAATACCAATTACTAATTGACGGACTTGCAGAGCACTATGCTCATGTAGACTATGATGAATTGAGCGACAAGGAGCAAGAGATTAATATCTGCATAGAGAATGGTGAACTGGGACGAGCCGACTCACTTATCAGTATGTTGTTTGACCCGATTGATGTATTGAAGCAAAACAAAAAAACACTTGCCCAAATAAACCATCAGATTTCAAAAGCCAACTCGATTATTGACAAAGCCAATAAGGATATGGCAGTCGTTCTTAAACAACAAGAGAAGGATGCCAACTATTTGTATCAACTATATACTATTGCATTGGCTCGATTCGATAAAGAAAAGGCGAGCCAATATATAGAAATACGAGCTGAGCTAGATACGTCAAACTTAAATTGGCAGGTGGATGCAGGGAAATACTACGAGGAATACTTGGCAAATTATAAAAAAGCTATTCTTTTCTATAAGAGAGCAATCGCATTATCTGAAGGTTACGACTTAAACACTGCTTATTACAAAAGCTGTCTAGCTCGTCAATATGACAACATGGGCAAGTCGGACGAGGCCATGAGATTATTTTTCGAGGCTATATGGACATGGATAAATATTTATACCGGCGAGGAGTACAAGATAGAAGAGGGTGATGACATGTGGATTAATCTACACGCGATTGGGCAACATGGCGCATCCGTTTTGGGTGGAAAAGAAAGCATTCCCCCGCAAATAAGATTATATATTTATGAGTGTTACAAAGATTTAGAAAGTATGTTTTTACGTCTGCAGAATGATGAAGAATACGGATTCCAATTTGCCATGTTTTCTAATTCATTGAGGGTGGAAAACGACGAATTATCTATAATATTACATAAGTATGAAAGAACTCCATACGGAAATTACATAGATGATGAGGGAGAAGATAAAACAGAACTCTACTATTCTATTTATATTGATTATTTACAACAAAAGAACGGAAAAGAAAGTCTTCCCGTGGCAGATGCATATTTTGATGCTGCCCCTTTTGCCGAAGACAGCAAAGCATATTACATAAAAGCAATGGAAATCTTCGTCAAACACTATGGAAGAATTCATCCCAAGGTATTGCGTTGCAAATCTCAGATTTTGTTTGAGCTTGTAAATAGCAAAGAATATCAAGAAGCAGTATCTTATGCTGAATCAGAAATCTTTCCAGATGCTCGCATATTATATGACGATGATAACCAGTTCTGGGAGTCCATAAACTGGAATTTGGGCTATGCATATCAGAACCAAAAGGCCTACCATGAAGCCATCAATTGCTACAACAGATACCTAAAAATTGTCGAAAAGGCGAGGGAGTCGGATCCAATTTATACGGCAACCATTTATAAGCGACTCTGCCAAATTTTTCTTAAAACTGGGGAACCCCAGAGAATGAGGAGCATCTTGAAAGCTGCTTTAGACATCTTTGTCGAACGTGAAGATGCCATGGACTACACTGATGAATATGTCGAGGTATATGAGATGGGAGTGGCCAGTGGATGGGTGCCAGAGATTATGACGAATATTGCATTTGTCATCAGAATCGATGACCAAGGGGAGGATATACCAACGAAAAGCCAAGGAATGAAGGGGGAATATCTGTTATTAGAGTTTGGCGACTGGAATATTACCAGCAGAACTTCATTATTCAAAAATATCACTAAGATGAAAGACAAGTCAAAGGACATAGTTGTGATGCAAGATGACACAATCTCTAAGTATCATTTTAACAATGAAATAGGAGCTTATTTTGATTTGAAATATGTTGGTGAAGAAGAGAAACGACAAATAATAACATCGTACAAAGAATGGAAAGAAAAATAAATATGGAAGGAAGACGATTCCAATATTTCGCCTTCATCAGCTACAAATCTGATGATTTGAAAGAAGCATGGAACTTGAAGAAGAAGCTTGACAGTTATAAACTGCCAACGGTATTGTGTAAGCAATATGAGAAAGAGAGGAAACCAACCTATGAGGCTTTCCTTGACAAGACTAATATTCAACCGGGCGATTTAACGGATGAATTGAGGCAAAATCTGGACAGTTCGCATTATCTTATTGTCGTTTGTTCTCCGCGTTCTGCTAAATCAGATTACGTCAAGGCAGAAATAGAGTGGTTTACTCGCGACGGAAGAGAAAATGAGGTGTTCCTCTTCATTATAGAAAGTGACCCTGCTAGAATTGAGGATAGTTTTAACCCTGCTATCAAAGCGGCAGAGAAGCGACGGTCAGAACGCGATGGGGAAAAACATGAGATCTTAGGTGTTAACATTAAGGAAAAGGATGTTGACAAAATGTTTTTCATTTATCGATGGCCTATTGTCGGTTCTTGGTTGCAGCGCGAACGCGCATATATGCAACTGACTTCCAAGCTTCTCAATCTGGAGTTTGAACAATTATGGTCATATCAAAAGATAAGACTAGCAGAAAAGATTATTGCATGGATTGTCGAAATAATGCTAGTTCTTAGCGCTATATCATATACATGGTATATTAATCAGACAGTAGACATAACAGCTTGCTTGAATGAAAAATCGATTTACAATGAGAATCTGCCACCATTGGAAAATGCCATAGTAACATTGGTATATGATGACAAAACAGAAGTTGATACTATTCGGTCCATTGATTCTGATGTGGCCTTTACAAAGATTCACCGCCGATATTTAAATAAGGAAGTACGCTTCAAAGTAAAGTGTCAAAACTACTTGGATGTGGACACAACAATGCCATTAACTAAAGATATTGTTTTGAATATTCACCGGGATTCCCTGGTCTTTGGTAATATTAATTTCAAACTATGGAATCCCGACACAGAAAAACCGGTGGCAAATGTCGAGGTTGAGATTGCTAGACAAAAGGTTACATCGGATGATGGCGGCATAATCTCACTATTTGTACCATTAGAGAAACAGCGAAAAGCATATCACGTAAAAGCAACATTGCCACTGGCTAATGACACTGTTTATTTGCCGTGTGGTCCAGATGATGTTGTACTAACGAAATAGCCATATGATAATGTACAAGACCCTATCATACTTCGCAGGCGAACAACACCGCGAGAACTATGAACAGATTGTACATCTCGTAGAAGAATTTGAATATTCAATTCGTGTTTATGAATCGAGGGAGTCATTCCAGTTCGATTTTCAACAGACGATGTATCGAGTTACAGTTACTATAAAACATATTTGAGATATGGAACTATACATCAAAATAGAACAGGCTATTCGAGGACATAAAGAGAGTGTCTATGTAGGGAAATGAGTGAAATAATCAGATGTCCGTCATGCTATCCGTTGGGTGATGCGTGACAATCCTGATATATTATGGTTTGTGCATCAGTATCATTTTGAGAAGGATAATGGAATGGTGTCATTCAAATACAGGTGCTCTTCGAAGAGCAGTACTATTATTCAAAAGAGTATCGACGATGTTATTGAGAATGATTTCCAAATAAACTATGTACGTACTTTGACACAGTTAAAACAGGTAGCATACGTCTATATATGGATGCTAACTTATTGTTATTACAATACTAATTCTGGAATAATATGAAGATAACAAACAAAATAGGGTGTACAAAAAATATTATCACATTAACAATGATTAAATCTTAATAATTTCAACAATATGACCACCGAACAAATAGAAAAACTTTGCAGAGACAAGGAGCAGGAACTGCTCAAGAAGTATTTCGGTAACCTTGTGAGAGAGGCTGCCATAGAACGTCCTGAGACAATTGGGGAATACACGGAAGAACTGCCGCTAAAGATAGAGGCGGAGTTCAAAACCTTCCTCGAAGATCTTTGGAAAGAGTATGCACCAGAAGAGTTGAAAGGCACGCCACTCATCTTTGACGAACAGAAGCTGCGCAAATTGATGACTGACGATGATCGAGAGCAGTTAAAGAAGGCTCATAAAGACGCCACTGAGTTGACAGTCTGGGAACGTATTACCAAGACAAACCACGAGGACGTTACGTATTACAAAGGTTTGCTTCATGAATACACCCGCGATCTGCTGATGGTGATGTGTGAGGACTTCCTTGAGGAAATAACGGGGCATTATATCAAAAACAAAACATTTGAAGATGATTGAACGATGAATTTATCTATCCACAATTAAAATACAAACAAAATGAAAACATTACTTTTAACATGTCCATGCGACTCATTAGTCGCAAAAGTGTGTGCAAATGTTTGCGCGTGTGGCCCTAAGGTTGTAGAACAGGGTGCGAACTGGGCAGATGTAAAAATTGCTGAAACGATTTGCTCCAACGTATTCTGGATTATTCTAGCTCTTGCTATAAGCTTCATTTTATGGAAAATCATTGATGTCATTGCAAAATGTATCTCTTCTTGCGTAATAAGAAGTAGGGAAATAGAAGACATAAATCGCAAACAAAAATCCGACCTTTTAGACTTAAAACTCAAAATGCTTAAGGAACTATGTGATACTGAAGCATACAAAAAAGCAGGTTGTATTAATGATAAATATATAGAAATACCTACTAATGAAGGGAACCCCGCCCCAAACCCAGAAAATAATGGGACAAATAATAACGCAGAACCCCCGAAAGAAACTAATCCCAAAAAGGAAACTGAAAAAAATAAAGAAGACAAACCCACAAAAGATAGTCTAAGCTCAAATGTCAAGGCATATATCGCTGCCGTCGATGATGCCATCAAAAAGCTAAATGACAATAATCCATCGAATTCCAGTTCGAAAGATGGGGCATCAAAAAGTTAGTGAACATCTCTTCCTTCATCTAAATCACAACTAATTAGCGTCACCTGCATATTAGCATTAGTAATAAGTCATGAAAACAGAGAATCACAATAAACTCAAGTTATGGTTCGACCGATTGCTGTCGAAAAGTCTATTCCAGCAGTTTGCACTATTGGCCTTGGTGCTAGTGGTGGCCTTCGGCATCTCGTATCTATTGTTGTCCTTTTCAGGCAATGACTGGCAGGCTTTCTGCGAGAAGAGGAAACTGAGTCAATGGATTCTTCCTCTATATCTTCTCATCGATTCGAATGCCTTGAACGGCATCTATTATGACAATCCCGACGTTCATGGGTGGATGCTGTTTGCAAGCAGTGTCACCTTCCTTGTCGGTGCTTTCATCTTCAACGGTGCCATCATCGGCTTCATCACCAACGCTATAGAGCAACGTGTGTCCAAATACCGTAGGGGACGTATCCATTACCTGAATTCGGGTCACTACATCATCATGAGTTATGATGATATGGTGCCGTCCATTGTCAACCATATCTTCGAGAAGGATGCCGATGCCTACATCCTCATTCTTAGTTCCAACGAAGCAGACACCATCCGCGAGAAACTGCAAAGGACGTTCAACGAAGAAAAGTTGAACCATATTATCATAAACTACGGATTCCGTACATCCGAAAACTTTTTCAAGGATATTCATCTCGAATCGTGCGAGCAGATATTCATCGTCGGAGACCGTTCAATGCCCGACCACGATGCGATGAATGTGGAATGTGTTGACAGAATTAGCCATTATCTTACCCAACCCAGCATTACACAGCGACCGAAACGCATCACCTGCGTATTTGAAGACCTCGACACCTACTCTGCCTTCAAGACTACGGAGATATTCGACAATGTTAGTGGCCTCGGCATTGAATTCGTGCCTTATAATTTCTATGCTGGCTGGGCCAAGCAAGTGTTTGTCAAACGTTTCTACAAGGATCTGGATGCTCCCGACAAAGAGCAAAAATATGCTGCGGTCTTTGGCAAAGGATATACGAAAGATTCGGTGAATGCCTTGTCGCCAGAAGACCCTAAATACGTTCACCTCGTTTTTGTAGGCACTACAAACTTCGCGGTGGCCTTTGCTATGGAGGCTGCTCAGATTCTGCATTTCTCGAACTTTAACCGCGACAAAAGTTTGAGAACCCGTATAACCTTTATCGAAAAGAATGCCGACTTCGAAAAGGATGAATTCATCACACGCAACCACCACTTCTTTGAGGTACAATCCTATTTCTATAGGGATTTATCGAAAGAGACGTATGATACTAAGGATATCATTGGCAATAAAACGTATAGAGAATATCTCTACTATAATAATGATGAACATGTATTGTACAAAGAGAAATATGGATATAAAGAGAATGATGCCAATTTCCTTGATGTAGAGTTTGAATTCATTAAAGGAGATGTATTCTCTTATCGTGTTCAAGAAGAGATCCGAAGATGGGCAGAAGACACCGAACATCAATACCTTTCGATATTCCTGGCGCAATCCAATCAGCGACAAAACTTCGCATTGGCCATGAATATGCCCGACAAGGTGTACGACAATGCTGTGCCGATCTTCATTCGTCAAAAACGCTCGGACAACTTTGTCACTGACCTGCGTAAAGCCGATGAAAAAAAGAACAAAGATGCGCTGAAGCATTATAGCGTGAATAAAGAAGGAGTACTCAAAGATACGCAACGCGAGGCACGCTATGCCAACATCTATCCATTTGGCATGAACGAGACTGCTTTCTCTGCCGACGAACGCTCTCTCCAAAGGGCTAAGCTCATCAATTATCTCTACGATACCGCGGATTACGACTCCTACCAATTCAAGAGTATCATGGCCTTGGATGCGATGTCTGAGAGACAAATTTGGGACGAAGCCGACAAAGCATGGAGCAAACTTTCGGTCGCACATAAGTGGTCGAACCTCTATTGTGCTTACACTATTCGCATCAAATTGGCTATCCTTCGATCAATGCGTCATCTGGAACTGGATGACACCTCTCTAGATTTCCAAGACCTAACAAACGATGAGGTTAAGGAACTAGCCATGGTGGAACACAACCGCTGGAATGTAGAAAAACTTCTGATGGGCTTCCGCAAACCTTTCATGGACGAGGATTCCTATAAGGTCGAGGAATTACTAACGGACAAGGATCCCCAAAAAATAAAGGACTTCATAGCAAAACTCAAAAAGAACAAGAACCTCTACATCCATCACGATATCCGTCCTTTCGACGAACTGGGCACTATCAAGAATCTAGACTTTGAATTCGCCCGCTACATTCCATGGATAATGAAAATGACTGAGAAAAAATGACTGATAAAGAGATAATACAAGGACATGCCCAATCATGCCATTGTGATAACTGCTATCGACTCAGTGGAAAAATCTATTACCATCTACGACCCACAGGAAAACGCCCAGTCTACCATCGCTTTTCCGATATTCGAGAACGCCTGGAAGGAATCGCAACACTATATGGTGCAAGTACTACAGACCATCGATGATTATGAACCACAACCCATCAATCTCGACGAAATCCAACTGACCAGTGATTTGCTCGACCTCCGCGAAGCTATCGCCGAAAATGCCCATGACATTTGGGCAAAAGCACGCATCAAGGATGGTTGGACCTATGGTCCCGAGCGCGATGATGTCCACAAAAAACATCCCGATCTCATCCCCTACTCCGCCTTGCCTGACGGAGAAAAGGAGTACGATCGCCTCATGGCTCTCGACACTATCCGACTTGTAAAGAAACTTGGATTTGATATTGTGAAAAGATAGCCTCACATAATTATTATGAGCAGAAGATTCAACATAAAAAAGTTCATCAAGGACGTACTGAACGACAAGTACGCCCTGATCATTGGCAACGAGATAATTCTTGATACTAAGGTAGAGCCAACAGGAGATGTTCACCAATATTTCTTGCGCAAAGTGAATGAAACGACGAATGTTCAGTACGAGAACTATCACGAGATAGCTCTTGAAAAAAGCGAGAAAATCAACCCCTTGCGTCGGCTGGTGGAAGAGGAAGAAATCAGGTTCCGAGCAGAAGATGTGTCGAACGACTTGAAGAATTTGCTTGCAACAAAACTCTTTACGACAGTGCTGACCACCACTACCGACGGTTTCCTGGAAGCAGCTATGCGTAAGGTGTGGGGCAATGACTTACGAGTAGTGAACATCTATGACAAGGAAACCGTTGATGAACTTCAAAAAGCACTCGAAGCTTGTCGTAGGGGAAGGAAATACAATCAGCCGACCCTTATCTATGTCTTTGGAAAGATGGACATTGACGAGATAAAGAACAAATACGTCAGGACAGATGCCGATGCCATAGAACTGATTGCAAAGTGGATGCGCATGGACACGGAATCGAGCAACAGGATGCTCAACTTCATCCGTGAGAAGCGACTTCTTGCCTTAGGCTGCAAATACGACAACTGGTACTTTCGATTCTTCTGGTATGTACTCACGGGAGTCAGCAAGAGCAGTGAAGAAAACAACTACGACGGAATGGGCGAGGTGGCATTCTCCCTTGATAAAGAAGACAAGACAGAGGGGAAACTACTGCAATTCCTCGATAGGACGGACATCTGCATATTGGGTGATGCCCACTCGTTTATCAACAAGGTCAGCAAGACTCTTACCGAAGAAACCGACGGGGCTCCATTCCGCCAGCAGGTGATTGAGAGCCGTCGTCAAGGGGGCGTTTTTATCTCTTATTGCAGCAAGGACGCATTGACTGCCTCGCAACTGTTTTTCCGACTATGTGACAAGAAATACAACGTATGGCTCGACAATGCCCGGCTATACGGCGGAGACAACTACGAGAAAGAAATTTCAGATGCAATCAGTTCAGCAAAAGTCATTATCACGCTGCTCTCTCCACACATTGCCGACGACCTGAAACGTGGGGATATCAATCATTATTATAATAAGGAGTGGCGCATAGCCCAGCAATTTGGCGATAAAACCATCATCCCTTTGGCTGTCAATGGATATGACCTACGAGCTAATTACAATCAAGGCTATGAAGCCATTATCAATCAGTCAACGACTGGTATCGACTTGATGGATGCTGACGGATTCTCCAAATTGATAAACTCCATCAACGAACACCTATAGCATGAAGAATATTTTCAAACGATGGTTTTCCTCAAAAACCGAACAAACGATTGATGATAGCCAGAATCCATGGGCTGGACTTGCCTCCTACGAAGATCCAGAGACTGCTGAACGCAAACTGAAGTTCTGCGGTCGCGATGACGATAGCTACGATGTGGCAAGGCTCATCATGGGCAACGTTTTCGTGACGCTTTACGGCAAGAGCGGCATCGGTAAGACTTCCTTGCTCAATGCCGGTGTCTTCCCCGAACTCCGTGAGGAGCAATATATTCCTCTCAGTCTGCGCCTTGGCATAAGGGACGAAACCTGCCCTAAAAGCTATCAGTCCATAATTGTTGAAGCAATTCAACAAAAGGTAAACCGCTTTGAGACCATCCACGTAATTGACGAGCAAACTGATTTGCAGGCGGTGGATTATCTCTGGAACTACTTTGCCCGTCACCGTTTCTTCGACAAATATGACGAACCCGTGACTCCCGTCATCGTTCTTGACCAGTTCGAAGAAGTTTTTCGCAGCGACCGCAAAGAAGCCGAAGTACTACTGCGTCAGTTGGATTATCTCAATGACAAAGACCATACCTTAGACAATTGTACGGTCGATGGCAAAGCCTACCGTTATGAACAGAACTATCGCTTTGTCGTTTCAATCCGTGAAGACGATCTCTACCGCTTGGAGGACAGCATCGACAACTGCTACCTACCCGCCCTGAAACGCTGCCGTTATCGCTTACGGAGCCTTTCGGAACAAGGGGCCCGTGATGTTATCCTCATCCCTGGCGAAGGTCTTTTCAAGAAAGAGGAGCAAGATGGTATAGCTTCGCGCATTATCGAGAAGTCTCGAAATACAGACGGAAGTATCAGCACCAACATCATCTCTCTGCTTTGTAGCCGCATCTTCATAGACTTCATGCGTAGCGGCGCTGATCATATTTCCCCTGCACTCGTCGATTCATTCCTCAAGGGCAATCCTTTCGAACGATTCTACAATGAGGCTACACGAGGCTTATCTGCACGAGAAAAGAGCTACATCGAGGAACACCTTGTGGATGGAACAGGGCGTCGCAACTCCTTGCCTGAAAGTGATTTTCTCCGTCATATTCCCAAAGGGTCGATCCTCTTGGAGGGGCAAAGCAAAATCCTGCAGCGCACCAGCACATCCTCAGATGCAGGTAATTACCGCGTAGAACTGATTCACGACTCTTTTTGCGAGCCGCTTGCTGCACTGAAGGAAAAACGGGAAAGAAGGAAACGAGTGAAATGGATCGCTGGCCTATCGGCTCTAATTCTATTGGCATTGAGTATTCTTGCAGCTATTACTTACCTATATCTGCAAAACCAGAGCCATTACCAAAGTATGCAAGTTAATCAATCAAAACTATTGGCAGGACAAGCCACTCGTTTAGCCAATGACAACGATTCCTACACGGCTCGGCTTGTAGCTCTTCAAGCTTTGCCTCCAAACTTGCCCTATACTATAGAGGCTGAATCAGCGTTCCGCATGGCTTGCATGTATAACGATGCTGTGTTGAGAGGGCATACCTCGAATGTTACTTCCGCCGCTTTCAGCCCCAATGGTAAAAGAATAGTGTCTGCATCCGATGACATGACCATCCGAATTTGGGATGTTCAAACAGGCAAGCAAATCGGGTTGCCACTCCAAGGTCATACAAACAACGTCAATTCAGCTGCATTCAGTCCTGACGGCAAAAGAATCGCGTCAGCTTCTGATGACATGACCATCCGGATTTGGGATGCTGAATTAGGCAAGCAGATCGGGTTGCCGATTCAAGGGCATACAGACAATGTCAATTCCGTAACATTCAGTCCTGACGGCAGAAGAATCGTTTCGGCTTCAGATGACAAAACCATCAGGATTTGGGATGTTGAAACAGGGAAGCAGATCGGGTTGCCGCTTCAAGGACATACAGACAAAGTCAATTCAGCAGCATTCAGTCCTGATGGGAAAAAAATCGTATCGGCTTCCTCTGACTTTCGCCCTAGCGGCAGGAGAATTATATCGGATTCCGAAGATAATACCATCAGGATTTGGAATGCAGAAACGGGGGAACAAATTGGATTGCCGATCAAAGGGCACACAAGGTCCGTCAGCTCTGTTGCGTTCAGCCCAGATGGAAAGCAAATCGTGTCGGCTTCCTATGATAAAACCATCAGGATTTGGAATGCTGAAACAGGGAAGCAGATTGGATCACCGCTCGAAGGGCACAATTTCGATATCAATTCCGTAGCATTCAGTCCTGATGGAAAGCGAATCGTGTCAGCTTCTTCGGACGAGACCATCTGTATATGGGATACAGAAACAAGAAAACTGATTGGGTTGCCACTCAAAGGACATGCACATGTAGTCAGTTCTGCAGCTTTCAGTCCTGATGGAAAAAGTATCGTATCAGCTTCTTCAGACAAAACCATCCGGATTTGGGATACTGAAAAAAGTAAACAAATCAGCATGCTACTCATTGGACATGCAAAAGTTGTTCGTTCTGTAGCGTTCAGCATTGACGGCAAGAGAATCGTATCGGCTTCAGATGATAATACTATTCGAATTTGGGATGCTGAAACTGGGAAACAGATTGGGCTGCCACTCGAAGGGCATAAATCTGCTGTCAAATCCATAGCATTCAGCCCAGATGGAAAGCTAATCGTGTCGGCTTCCTATGACAAAACCATCCGGATTTGGGATGCAGAAAAAGGTGGGCAAATTGGATTGCCACTGGAAGGCCATACTGAATCTGTCAATTCCGTAGCATTCAGCCCTGACGGAAAGCGAATCGTGTCGGCTTCAAATGACAAAACCATCCGAATTTGGGATACAAAAACAGGAAAACAGATTGGAGTGCCGCTTGAAGGGCACACAGCCGCTTTCAGTCCAAACGGGAAACGAATCGTGTCGGCTTCAGATGATAATACTATCCGAATTTGGGATGTAGGAAAAGGCATCCAGATTGGCCTTCCACTGAAAGGACATACAGACCATGTCAACTCTGCCGTGTTCAGCCCTAACGGGAAACTAATCGCGTCAGCATCTTCTGATAGAACCATCTATATTTGGGATGCTGAATCAGGGAAGCAGATCGGGATACCGATTCAAGGGCATACATACAAAGTCAATTCCGTAGCATTCAGTCCTGACGGCAAAAGAATCGTGTCGGCTTCAGATGACAAAACTATCCGGATTTGGGATGTTGAAACAGGAAAGCAAATCGGGTTTCCCTTAATGGGGCATTCAATGTTCGTCAACTCTGCTGCATTCAGTCCCGACGGCAGGAAAATCATTTCGGCATCTTGGGATGAGACCATCCAGATATGGGACTATCCACTTATACAAGATCTTATTGAAGAGACGCTTAAGCGATTCAAAGACCGACCACTGACCCAAGAAGAGAAACAACGCTATTTCATAGAATAAAGTATTTTCACAAAACGAAATTACCTATTAAAAAACGAGGAAGCATTCTGACGGCCGACGGAATGCTTCCTCTTTTTGCGCAAGTACTCTGTCGGCCGACACGATGCTTGCTGCTACGGGAAATAGCACTCTGTCGGCCGACACGATGCTTGATGCTATGAGAAATTGTACTCTGACGGCCGATAGAATGCTTGATGCTACGGGAAATAACACTCTGTCGGCCGGCAGAATGCTTGATGCTACAGGAAATAACACTCTGACGTCCGTCAGAATGCTTGCTGCTACAAGAAATAGCACTCTGACGGCCGACAGAATGCTTGCTGCTATGGGAAATAACACTCTGTCGGCCGACAGAATGCTTGCCGCTACAAGAAATAGCACTCTGACGGCCGACAGAATGCTTGCCGCTACAAGAAATAGCACTCTGACGGCCGACAGAATGCTTGATGCTACAGAAAATAACACTCTGACGGCCGACAGAATGCTTGCGACAAAGTTTCTATCTTTTTTGATTTGAATCACAGATTTGGCTTGACTGATGATAGGAAAAAGAAACTCTGATATGAAAAACTATGAATAAAATTTGGAGATGTCAGAAAAAAAGCGTAGATTTGCAGTGATTTGGATGCCTCTCGCCTATTGAGAGAAAGTAGTCATTCAAAAAAGAAAACTGATGAAACAGTTATTTTGCAAGGCATTTTGGCCAGAACTAATATTGAATGCAGATGAGATATACCTGTTTTACGGAGAAAGGGCCTCGGAGGAAGAACGAGGATAGCCTCAAGATTATTGAGGTGGCAAACAAGCGGACGTTGTTCGTGGTGTGCGACGGGATGGGTGGACACTCCTGCGGAGAGGTGGCCAGTCGGACGGTGTGCGAAGCGTTTGCCGCCTATTGGGAAGAACATCCTGAACTTGAGGATTCGGAGACAAAGGTGCAGGATGCTGCAAAGGAGGCGAGTCGAATGCTTGATGAAAGGTCGAGGCATTATGAGATGGGGACAACGCTGGTGATGATGAGCGTGGAGGGAAAGAATGCTCTGATTGCCCATGCTGGGGACAGCAGATGCTACGTCATCGACATCAAAGGTAATGTCAAATACCGCACGATTGACCATATTGCGTCGAGTTCAATCAGTCTGCCGACCATCAGCAAGGCGTTCTTTACACGATGCTCGGAGAATGCGGTGCCAGAGGTGAAGGTGGTGGAACTGCAACCGCTTGACCGCATCCTGCTCTGCTCGGATGGGGTGTATAATGCCATCGATGACGAGACGTTGCTTCACA
>JAEEGL016233995.1_pt1 | contig 20339 bp, 16 predicted proteins | sample 9134231 | NCBI WGS metagenome assembly JAEEGL01 (sample SAMN16246548, study PRJNA631951) | gut metagenome | biome: gut microbiome; feature: rumen; material: fiber-attached | host: Bos | place: Iran: Karaj | collected 2018-10 | reverse complement strand
TAGTTGACGGCGGTCTCGCCATAAGCTTCGAGGTGGAAGGGGTCGATCATGTTGACATCGTTGAGGTCGGCGGTGGCGGCCTCGTAGGCGATGTTGACGGGGTGCTTCAGCGGGATGCTCCAGATGGGGAATGTCTCGAACTTGGCATAGCCGGCTTTGATGCCGCGCTTGTTCTCCTGGTAGAGCTGGCTGAGGCAAACGGCCATCTTGCCGCTGCCAGGACCCGGGGCGGTGATGACCACCAGTGGGCGTGAGGTCTCGACATAGTCGTTCTTGCCGAAGCCCTCGTCCGAGTCGATAAGCTCCACATTGGTGGGGTAGCCTTCGATCATATAATGATAATAGGCCTTGATGCCCATGCGGTGGAGGCGTTCGTGATAAGCGGTTGCGCTTGCCTGACCGCTATAGTGGGTGATGACAACACCTGAGACCAGGAAGCCGCGCTCCATGAAAGCCTCGCGCAGTCGCAGCACGTCCTCGTCGTAGGTGATGCCGAGGTCACCGCGTTTTTTGTTCTTCTCGATGTCTACAGCGCTGATAACAATGACGATTTCGGCATCGTCCTTCAACTGGGTCAGCATCTTCAACTTACTGTCAGGCTCAAAGCCGGGCAATACACGGCTGGCGTGGTAGTCGTCGAAGAGTTTTCCTCCAAATTCAAGATAAAGCTTATTACCGAACTTGCTGATACGCTCTTTAATGTGTTCGGACTGTATCCGAAGATACTTTTCGTTGTCAAACCCGTATTTCATAAATGATAATTTAATATATGTTAAGAATAAAAAATACGGGACTCAAAAGTACAACTGTTTTTCATACTGGCAAAATTTTTAACATTTCAATTATATTATAATATTGAAAAACAGTATGAAAAAAATATAGTAAAATTGAAATATGGTGGCTGTAAAGTGATTATTTAAGGGTCGGAAATTCATTTTTCCAACCCTTAAACAGCTTTGAATGTAATTTACTGATGTAAATCTTTTAGACAGAAAGCATTGCGTCCACTTCGTCACGATGTTCGTACAGAGTGCAACCACCTGTGTGCTCCCAGGCGAGAGCGCTGGCATCGCGCAGACGTGAGAAGAGCGGTGAGCGGAGTGCGGCGCGGAGTCCGTCGCGCGAGGCATTGGTATCGCTGTGGGGCGAGAATGGGCATGGTTCGGCAGCCCCGTCGGGGCCGATGTGGAAGAAGCCCCGTCCGGCGGCCATACAGCCGTCAAGCAGCTTCTCGTCGCCCGGGAAGGAGACGAAGATCATGTCGTGGCGATCGGTGCGCAGATGGTCGACGGTGTTCTCCATCCATTGCACATCGTCGTCGCCAAAGGCGAGATGTTCGGTGCCAGAGTCGATGGGTACATACTCGACATAGAACACCAGCTTGCAGCCCAGCGAATGCAGTCGCTCGACATAGTCGGGTGCTGTGACGGCCTCTTTGTTCTCGGTGGTGACTGTGATGCTGGTGCCGAAGAAGAGACCGGCCTCTTGTAACATCTTCATACTGAGTAGAGCGCGTTCGTGCACTCCCTGACCGCGACGTGCGTTGGTGGCCATGGCGTCGCCTTCCAGACTGATGACCGGCAGCACATTAAGGTGCCGACGGAAGAAGTCGACGTACTGTGGCCCGATCAGAGTGCCGTTGGTAAAAACAGGAAAGAGCATATCCTTGACCTCGGCGATCTGTTCCAGCAAGTCACGTCGGGTGAGTGGTTCACCGCCTGCCAGAAGGCTGACGCTGAAGCCCATCCCGACAGCCTCCTCGAAGAGGGCGCGCCATTGTTCGGCCGAAAGGGTCTCCTTGGTGGGCTCGTCACCGGCGATGCCGCCAGCACGTGCATAGCAACCCTTACACTGCAGGTTACATGTCGTGGCGATGCTGGCAATGAGGAAGGGCGGAACCGCCAGCCCTTCCTTTTTAAGCATCCGTTTACGACGACGGTCGCCTCGAGCCATGGTGCGCTGCAGCTGCAACGCGAAGCGTGCTTCGCGCGGATTGCCGAGTACAGAGCGGTAACCGGTCTGCACCAGCTGGCGCAGATTATCGGTCATGAATTGGGCCAGGTCGGTCATTTCTGTTGAAGAGTTGCTACAATGGTGTCTAGTGTCGCAATGAGTTTCACAACCTCATCCTCGTCGAGGTGCGTGTCCTGCCAAAACTCTGCTGCACACGAGGGCACTTCCTTGGCCTTCTTCTCGAGCCGGTGGCCATTCTGGGTGAGGCTGACGAGGGTCTGGCGGCGGTCGGAAATACCGCTGGTCCGTACCACAAGTCCGGCTTTTTCCATGCGCTTCAGCAACGGTGTGAGGGTGTTGCTGTCGAGCTTCAGACGATGACCTATCTCGTTGACGGTCAGGTTGTCCTTCTCCCAAAGGGCCATCATTACCAGATACTGGGGGTAGGTTAATCCCAGTGGCTCCAGCAGTGGGTGGTAGATTTGGGTGATGAGACGCGAAGCGGTGTAGAGTCTGAAGCAGAGCTGGTTGTCAAGTTTTAACTGTTCGTGCATGGTTCTTGTTCAGTTATCAGTTGTTTATCATCAATTAAAGCATTTCTTCAATGGCCTTCTCAATGTCCTTCGGCTCGGTGGTGGGGGCGAAACGCATGATGGTCTTGCCATCCTTGGAAACGAGGAACTTGGTGAAATTCCACTTGATGTCGCTGTTCTTTTTGACACTCTTGCTGATGGTTTTGAACATAGCCGCCGAAGCCTTGGCCTTCAAGCCTTTGTACTCTTCGGTGGGAGCCTGGGCCTTGAGGTAGGTGAAGATGGGGTGTTCCTCCTTGCCGTTGACGTCCACCTTCTTCATAATCTGGAAGGTGACGCCGTAGTTGAGGCGGCAGAATCCCTCGATCTCGCTGTCGCTGCCGGGGTCCTGGTTGGCGAACTGGTTGCAGGGAAATCCGATGCAGACTAGACCGCGGTCGCGGTACTTCTCGTTCAGCTTCTCCAGACCGTCGAACTGCGGTGTGAAGCCGCACTTGGAGGCGGTGTTGATGATGAGGAGCACCTTGCCCTCGAATTCCTTGAAATCAATCTCTTTACCGTTGCTGGCAATGGCTTTGTAGTCGTATATCGTTGCCATAGGTTTGTCTATCTTTATTTAGTGGGTTCCTGTTTAGCGGGTTCCTACTCTTTCTTGGCCCGGGGTGATTACATCATTTTCATCAGCCAGTTCTGGTAGCCGATCTTCTCGATCATGTCCATCTGCTCCTCATCCCAGTAGAGGTCTTCCTCTTCGTCGGCCAGGTAGGCCTTGGTGAGGTCGTAGGTGGTGGGGTCGGCGGCCAGGGCGGGCATCATCTTGTAGAGGGCCTCGACGCCTTCGCGCTGCAGCTTGGTGTCGGCCTCGATGTAGGCTTTGGGGTCTTCGATGAGGGTCGTCTCGTTGCACACCTTCACCTGCGGGGTGCATCCCAGGTCGAGCATACGGTCGGTGTACTTCTCCACCCAGGCCATCTCCTCGGTGTAGTGTCCCATGTACTTCTCGCCCAACTTGGTGAAGCCCTGCGATTTGAAGAGTTGACCCTGCATTTTGTGTACAAATGCACTGCCTGCGAGTTCGTTCACAATCATCTGTGAAACCTGTAACGTTGTTGTAAAGTCCATAATTTGAATGTTTTATTTGTTTATAAAATTAAATCGTTCACGATGCAAATTTACATACATTTTTCTATCTACCAAACATTCTGAGTGACTTTTAACAATATTTAAAATTAAATCGTGCACGATTTAATTTGGTTTTTGACTCCAATTTTTTAACATTTTCACCCGAGACTGGCTCGGATGTGTCCACGAACCAATAGGGACTTTGAAAGTTATATAATGCACATTATATCAGCGTGATAGGGTGTGAAATGCCATATGTGTGCAATCTAACTGCCTCAAAGTCAATATCAACTCCGTATCAAGTCCGACACAAGTCCGAGTCAACTCCGAGTCAAGTCCGACTGCAGTCGGACAAAACACGGTCTTGTTTCGGTGCTGTTACAATTAGGTCGTGCACGATTTATTATGAAATCCTTTAACATTTCGGATGCCTTGCTGGCGGGGATGGAAAACATCGGTTTGCCATGTCGCGAAAAAGTCGTATCTTTGCATTATGAATACAATATATATAGACACGCTCGAGGGCGAGGCTCTGGCTCCCTATGCACGGTTGACCGAGAGGCAGTTGCAAAACCATCTGCATCCCGAGGAGGGGCTTTTCATCTGCGAGAGTTTGAAGGTGATCCGCGTGGCCCTGGCCCACGGCATGGAGCCTGTGTCGTTCCTCTGCGAAGAGAAGTTTCTCGGCGAGGTGCCCGACTGCGGGGTGCCGGTCTACACGGCCGAGCGTTCTGTGCTCAAGCAGCTTACGGGCTACGAGTTGAGCCGTGGCGTACTCTGTGCCATGCGGCGGCCAACGCTGCCGACTGTGGCGGCGGTGCTTTCCGATGCGAAGCGTGTGGCGGTGCTCGACGGGGTGGTCAACTCGGAGAATACCGGTGCCATCTTCCGTGCTGCCGCATCGTTGGGCATGGATGCCGTTCTGCTGACCCGCACCTGCTGCGACCCCCTGAACCGCCGTGCCTGCCGCGTCAGCATGGGAACGGTGTTCCAGCTACCATGGACGTTTCTCGACAGCTATAGTCAAATGAAAGACAATGGGTTCGGCACAGTGGCGTTGGCGTTGACCGACCGTTCGGTCGCCATCGACCATCCGGCGCTGAAACAGCTGGAACGCATGGCCGTCATTCTTGGTACCGAGGGCGACGGATTGAGCGACAACGTGTTGAGGCAGGCCGACTTTGTGGCCCGCATTCCGATGCAGCGGGGAGTCGACTCGCTCAACGTGGCAGCTGCTGCGGCTGTGGCTTTCTGGGAATTAGGCAAGCTACCCGCAGGGCGAGGGTGAGGATGAGTGGGATGAGGGCGGGCGAGAGGCCGTAGACCAGCACCCATACGGCGGCCACGAGGAAGCAAGCCTCCTGCAGCCACAGTGCCCATCGCGGGCTTCGTCCGAGGCGTAGGGCGATCAAAATCAACAGAGGCGATGCCCATAGGATGTTGAGGTTCCACTTGGTGCACCAATGATCGGTGCCTACCCACATGAAAACCAAGAACAACCCTACCAGACCGGCTGTGATGAAGAGCACGCGGTCAATGAGTTTTGTGGGTAGTGGATGGTGGGTGGTGAGGAACGAAAGCAGGGCCACGGCAACAAAGAGGAGGGTGAAGACCACCAGGGGCGGGAAGCTACGGTGCAGCGGTGGGCGGATATCCTGCAATAGCTCCTCGGTCTCGAAGGTGAACGGGTCGCCGTCGCGTGTGGCGTTGTTGTAAAGCCACATCATGGCCAGGGGGTAGAACATGGATTCCGATTTGTTGCAGACGTGGTCGGCGCGGAGGCCTAAAAGCAGGTCGACGCCGAGGGTCCACCATTCGAGTTGTCCGCCGGCAGTGGCATTGTGCACCCAATGGCGGTAGCTATAGTCGTTCCAGTCGTCAAACACGATTGCCCTTTTTCCGTTGGCTGACTCAACCATATCACGCACGCGGGTGGCGCAGTTGTCGCGGAAGAAGTCGTACTTGTAGTAGCGGTTCTCAGGCAGATAGTTCCATTCCAGCGCGATAAACAGGTTGTTCACCTCCTGGGGGGTGAGGTTCAGCGGCTGTTCCCACACGGCACGGCGTTCGTAGTCGTAGGTGGCCATGAACATCATGTACGAGGTACGGCTGAGACAGTAGTTGAGTTGTCCCTGGGCAAACTTCCAGTAGAAGTGAGGAGTGTCGAAGTCGAAGGTGCCGTAGTTGTAGACATGGTCGATGCCCCGGGCGGTGTCTGTGATATGGATGGCACTATGGCCGAAGGTGGTGTAGAAGTCATTTCCGGCGCCACAGGTGATGACACTGGCGGTAGCTGTCTCGCTTAGTGGCAGCTCCTGGGCTTGTGCCAGAGGGCAGAGGAGACCGGTAAACAAAAGAGATAATAGAAGACCTGCCTTTTTCATTTTCAATTTGTCATTCTTCGTTCGCCATACGATCAAGCACCTTCGCCCATGGTTTCCTCCTCGGAGGTCTGAAGGTGTGCCTCGGGGGTGCGAGCTTCCATCTGGATGTGGTCTTTGGGCGTGGCGTTGTGGACGGTGACCTGTGGGAAGGGAATCTCGATTCCGGCGTTGTTGAAGGCAATATAGATATCCTCACGGATACGCATCCACACCGTCCAATAGTCTTCAACGGCGACCCATAGCCAGAGAGTGATGTCAACAGAACTGTTGTTCAGTTCGCTGACGGCCACGATCGGGGCCTTGGGTTCATACTTGATGAGGGGTTCGGTTTTGATGACCTCCCAAAGCACCTCCTTGGCACGTTTGAGATCGGTGCCGTAGGCCACCGAGGCTACTACGTCGAGACGGATGATGGGCTCTTTGGTGTGGTTGATAAGGCTTTTGGTTGCCAGCTCGCTGTTGGGGATGATGATGGTGCGACCGTTGAAGGGGCGCATGATGGTGTGGAAGATACGTATCTCCTTGATGTAACCTTTATAGTTGCCACACTCGATGTAATCGTCGACTTTAAAGGGCTTCATGAGCAGGATGATCACACCGCCTGCGAAGTTCTGCAGGGTGCCCTGCAAGGCCATGCCGATGGCCAAACCCATGGCACCGAGGAGTGCAATGAACGATGTGGCCTTGATGCCGATGATGTCCATGGCCATCAGGATGACCAAAGCCTTCAGTAACAAGTTGAGTAGTGAGCTGAGGAAGGTCTTGAGGCTTCCTTCGGCACCGCGCTTGTCGAGGGCTTTGACAATCATTCTGCGTACCAGGTTGGCCAGTTTCAGGCCGATCCACAGTACTAAGATGGCAACTATGAGTTTTGGGAGGAATGCCACGCTGAGGTTCATAAGCTCGTGCAGGCTGTCTTTGACAAAGGTGTTCTCGCCTGTGACCACGGCTTTGACGTCGGCAAGGTTCATATTTTTCAGGCTGTCGGAGAGAGCTTGTGAAATGCTGTCCTGCGTCTTGACCATTTGGCCGAACTCGTCCTTGGGCAAACTATCGGGGTGGGGAACGGCTGCTGCTGCCAGCAACACAGGGGTCTTGTCGTCTAAAAATAACATAGTTATCTATTGTGTATTAACTAATTTCGGGCTGCAAAAATACAAAAATAAATCTACATGTCGCAAAAAATGTGTACTTTTGCAATCATGATTGGGACGATACACAACTGCTCTGAGTTGATGGAGGCCATTCAGCAGATTGGTCTCGTACCACTACTCGACAGCGGAATTCCAGGTTTCTCGGCTGACGAACTGGTAGCACCCGAATGCCGCTATGTGGTGACTGACGAGGGGTGGGAATGGCCTTTATGGGACTGGAAGGGTCCGCTGGTCACCGAAGGTGGATTTGCCTACGGAAAATTCTTTGGCGGTAAGGCGGGTTTCGTCACCATGGAGTGGTGGCCTGACCTCTGCAACTGGCGGCGCCACTGCCATCCAATGCCCGATGAGGATAGTATCGAGGGAGTCATCCTGGAAGTGTTGCAGCTAAACGGTAGCATGATTACACGTGATTTACGCTCGGCTTGCGGTTTCGACGGACCGAAGATGCGTTCACGTTTCGACTCCTATATAACGCGTCTACAGATGGCCTGCCGTGTGGTGACCGAAGACTTTGTCTATCCTACCGATCGCCATGGCAACCGCTACGGATGGGGTTGGGCGCTACTTAATACACCGGAGCGACTTTTCGGACGCGAGGCTTGTGCTTGCGACCGTACACCAGAAGAGAGTCGCCAGCGGATATTTGAACAGTTACGTTCTTTTATTCCTCACGCTTCGGAGAAACAGTTGGCGAAGTTGATACTCTAATCTACCGAATTGCTACAATTCTACGAGCCGGGAGCTCACCTGCTTTTATCAAATAGGTGCCGATGGCGGGTACATCGAACTTTAAGGGAGTGTATTCGTCCTGTTTCTTGATAAGGGCACGGCCGACGACGTCATATAATGTCACTTGTCTTCCGTTGGCACCTTCGACTACAATCTGTCCATGGCTTGAATACACCTTGAGGTTTATCGCATCAGCGCCATCTATGCCTTGTTCGGTAATGTATATTGTGTCGTAGACAAATACGGTATCGTATAAGAATATAGTGTCATGAAGTACCAGAGTATCGGTATGGGTCAGCCAAAGTGTGTCTGTAACAATAGTGGTGTCGTAGATGAAATTGTCAATGGTGTCGATCACCGTATTAGTTATTGTATCGTAAATTGTTGTTATTACGGTGTCGGTCAATGTAAGTATGGTAGTGTCGTGTACAGGTACGTATTCTGTCTGTACAATGGTATCCCATAGGGTGATCAAGGTAGTGTCATAAACAAACACATCGATGAATGTGGTGTCGTGTATTGGAATATACTCTGTCAGCAACACAGTGTCTGTTAGCGTCAGGATGGTTGTGTCATGTACTGGGACATACTCTGTCAGCAACACGGTATCTGTCAGCGTCAGGATGGTAGTGTCATGTACTGGGACATATTCTGTTAGCAAAACGGTGTCTGTTAGCGTCAGGATGGTTGTGTCATGTACTGGGACATATTCTGTTAGCATCAACGTATCGTAGAGGGTAGTGGTATCGTGCACTGCCACATAAGAGGTGTCGTGTAGATACACAGGGACAAATAAGGTGTCTCGCTGTATGGTAGTGTCATGTACCTGAATATATTCAGTAAATGTTAGTGTATCGTAGAGGGTGGTGGTGTCGTGTACTGCTACATAGGAAGTGTCGTGCAGATATACAGGGACATATAAGGTGTCACGCTGTATGGTAGTGTCGTGCACCTGAACATATTCAGTCAACGTTAGCGTATCGTAGAGGGTGGTGGTGTCGTGTACTGCCACATAGGAGGTGTCGTGCAGATATACGGGTACAAACAAGGTGTCGCGCTGTATTGTGGTGTCATGGATGGACACGTATTCGGTGATAGTATCATATACATATCGATCGACTATCATAGTGTCTCTAATCCATAGTGTGTCGAGCACATCAAGCCAAGTCGTGTCATGTACAGCAACATATTCCGTAATGGTTAGCGTGTCATAGAGGATGGAAGTATCATGTATCAACACATAGGTGGTGTCGAATTGATAAACAGGGAAGAAGATTGTATCTTTCAGTATTGTGGTGTCGTGCACCGCGACAAACTCGGTCAGTGTCAGCGTGTCGTAAAGGGTGGTGGTATCGTGTACCGCCACATAGGTGGTGTCGAATTGGTATACCGGGAAGAAGATGGTATCTCTCTGTATCGTGGTGTCATGCACTGCGTAATACTCGATCAGAGTCAGAGTGTCGTATAGGGTAGTGGTATCGTGCACCGGCACGTAGGTGGTGTCGATCAGGTATACTGGGAAGAAGATTGTATCTTTCAGTATTGTGGTGTCGTGAACCGCGATATATTCAGTCAGTGTTAAGGTGTCTACTTGTGTGACCACGGTGGTATCGTGCACAAAAACGTCAATATAGGTGGTATCATGTACCGGCACATACTCGGTCAACGTCAAGGTGTCTACTTGTGTGACCACGGTGGTATCGTGCACAAATACATCGATATAAGTAGTATCATGTACTGGCACATACTCGGTCAGTGTTACAGTATCAACTTGTGTGACTACAGTAGTGTCGTGCACGAACACATCGAAATAGGTGGTGTCGTGGATTGTGTCGGTAGTGCCTTGTGTGAGTATAGCGTGTAGACTAATGTTATTATTGACAACCAATTCACGAGGATTGTTGATGTTCCCATCTTCCCAACCGACGAAAGTGTAGCCTACTTCAGGATAGACGCCTACGGTGGCCGTCTGGCCAAGTTCGTATGTTCCCGCTCCGGTAGGAGTTCCGTGCTCAGCGGTTACGGTAACAGTGCGGTATTCAACCACGCGAGTAAGCATCACATTGTCGATGGCGGCAGGTGGTGTGTTGGCCACACTGTTGTCGTTACGCCAATAGAACACCAGGCGATACCAACCTCTTTGGTTGATATGTATTGCTGCGGTTTTCGTCTGCCAGTTGGAAGATTGGTTAAGTTTCTGCCCACCATCAATGGCTATTGCTGTTGACGGGAGGGTCGTCGTCGACCAGTTCGATGCAGCTGTTGTAGTTGCCATCAGAGTTCCGTTGCCTCGTAACAGAGCAGCACGCAGGTAATCGTAGTCGCTTTCACCGTTGCACCGCCAGTCAAAAGAGGTTTCATAGTTGCCCTCTTCGAGCCACACTGTGGTATAGGCAAACACCGATGACGGAGAGGTCCCGTTGTATTCGTTGGATGTACCTCCATTATTACTGATATACAAGCCACGGTTCGAGTTGTTGGCCGCGGCAGTGCCGATAGTCCACACATTGGTCAAGTCGCCACCCACCAGTGTCCAGCGGCTGTCGTAAGAAGCACTTTCGAATGTGGCCGTCAGGTTCTCGTAGGTTCCATCGTCCGAGTTATCACCACTATTTCCGGGATTTGACCCATGAGGCAACGCCACATTGTCAATCCAGGCGCAGTCAGCACCGCTACTTACACTGTAATCCTTCGTGTAGTTGAAAAGCAGTTCGTGGGTACCTGCTGCAATGGGGAAAGCGGCGCGGGTCCAGTTTACTTCGCCCGATGCTACTATCATTTCTACTCCGTCCAAGTGGAAATAGAATTTATCATAGTTGGACTCTGAAGAGACCTTATAATAGAAACTAACACTATCAGCCGACGTTGTTGTGACCGTGATATACATTTCGGAGGTGTTGCTATGGGCAAGGTTTTCAGCCGATCGGGCGCTATAGGAACCCTCATACGCTTCGTTCGACGTCAGAACCCATGGGTTGTCGCCTTGTACCCATCCTTGCAACTGGAACTGGCCACCTTCGAATGTTTCTGTCGTGTTACGTCCGATGAACAGTAGAAGTGTGTCATCCATTACCATGGCTCCGCCAAGGTGTACATAGATCGGAACCAAAATGTTTGTGTCGATAGTAGCGGCGGCATGCAGTTGGAACTGACGTGTCAAGTTGGCTCCTTGTGCCAAGGTGAAACTACTACCGGTAGAACTGACTGTCAGCAATGGGTTGCCGGTGGTCAGGGATAGCGTTGACGTGCCCAAGGTGGCATGTCCGATATTGGAGAGATGTATGGTGACAGTCAGATTGTTGTCGGGAAGCAGGAAGGAACTCGATGGGGTGATGTCCATCGTTATAAGTGCGGAATTGATTGTGAAGGAACTCTCAAATGAGGATTGTGCGGTGCTACCAGACCATTGCGTAGTGGCAGTTACATAGGCTTGGGTGGCGTCGGGAGCACCGGAAGACGCTGTGGCCGTGACTGTCGTAATCGTCGTGGTGTCTCCGGAATGCAGGTTACCGATATTGATTGAAGAGGAAGATAGTGATATGAAAGGACAGTCAGTGGTAAGCGCCACAGTGACTCCGGTGGCATCGCTGTTGCCGAGGTTGGCAACGGAAATGCGCAATGGAACGGAACCGCCAGCCGCGAGCGAAGCCGTCGGGACTATCTCGATCACTGCAGGATAGGGCCCTGACGACGGAACGACGGAAATGCTCTTGAAAGCCGTCTGGTATTGTTGTGCCGATGCGGCGAGCTCATAACCGCCTACAGGCAACGTCGTTGGAAGTGTGAGTGTGATATGCCCAGAAGCATCGGCGTATCCACTGGCACGAAGGGTACGTGTCAGCGTGTCGGTGAGTGCAACATAGGCATAGGCAACGGTGGTGACGGGAAGGGTGGTGGCCCCGGCTGTTATTACCGAATTGGCCGTCAAAGTCATCGCCGGTGCCTGCGTGAGATAGGGCATCACCGACGGGTCACCCATGAGGTGGTAGATCTCCCAGTAATAGTTCTTGTAACCTGATGTAGACCCCTGTACAGCCATATTGCCCAGCATCATGATGGAACCCTGCGAGGTAGCCCACTTGTCCTGGGACTCATTGTGGGTGTGGAACAGACGATCGTAGGCACCCAGATTGCTACTGTTGTAAGCCATTGACATCGTAGGCCCGATACCGCTACGGATACCGACAGCCCAATAAAAGTCCTCACTCCAGTAAGTACTGTTGCTACCGCCGATATAACCCACCGCACCACAATAGCTACCTTTGCGCAACAGGGCCTCACCCAGACAGGTGGTGGTCTCAAACTTGTTGGTCAGACAACAGTTACCTATCATGATGCCGAACTTTTGTGTGTTGGTCATCGATGAGGCATGCGAAGTGGTGAAATTGGGTGTGCCCCAGCTGGTGGCGCTGCCATGGGCCGAGTAATTGATCCATCCCGCGCCTTGGTTGTAGTAGTTGCGTACGGTGGCCGAGTTGGACGAGGCGCTGCTACCTACCGTCACATTGCTTCCCGTGGGCACGATTGAGGTGTTGTTCTTGAAATACATGACCTGGCTGAAACCATGGGCCCCGTTGACATAGTTGGTGATGGCGTAGTCCATCGCAGGATCGGCGTGGGTATAGCCATAGTCACCGCTGCTGCCACCGTCGACACCAGCCACCATGACGGCACGGTCGAGGAAAGTCGGGTCGGCAAAGGTGTACTGCTCGTACATCAGGGTCTTCTCGATCTGGGGTGTCAACTGTGCTACACTCTGTGCCGAGAAACGCCCCATATAGCAGTCGGGAATAATGTCGCCGCTGGTCCAGGTGGCGTAGTAGAGGTCTGTGATATGGTCATTCGACGGAGATGTGACCTGGGCGGCAAAGGCCGGTATTTGCTCATGGTCGCCAACGATAAGCAGGTAGGTGGGCGCAGGTTTGGCGGCTGTGGCATTGTCATACTGGCTTTTGATATAGGCGGCGATGCTGGTCGACGTGGTTCCCACACCGGCATCGTCGGTATAGACGATATCGGTGATGAATCCTTTGCGGCGTTTCCAGTTGATAAAGTCGTCCAGTTGTCCGTGGAACATGCTGTGTGCCACAATCAGGTAGCGTACAGGAGCTGCAGTGTGGACCGCTTTGGGGTAAAGATTATTGAAGGTCGCCTGGCTGAAGCCGAAGGCAGGTGAATGATAACGCTCGAACAGTTCCATCGAACGACGTTCGTCGGCACCGGTATAGTGCACTGTCACCGTGGCCCGTCGGCACACCACCAGCGTGCCACTTACGGGATTGTAGCTTACCGGTGAGAACTGGAGTCGTGCCAGGTTGCGGTCGCGCGCCATGCCTACGGGCTCCACCGTCGCCAGCGGTGCCGAGGCATAGAAAACGTCGCTGCTGTATATCTTCTCGTCCATTGTCAGCGGATGGCTTTCGGTGTCCGACTTGCTGCGCGACGGTTGTACCGGAACAATCACTCCGAAATCCGAACTCCAAGCCCTGAATTCCAGCGTGTCGTATTCCACCCCGCTCACCTCCACCTCATACCCGCTGCATACGGGCACCTCGATAAGGGCCGACCATGTGGGTAGGCAGGGAGCGCCCACCTGGGCCGAGGGCAGCATTCCGTCGATGCTCAGCTGTGAGAAGGTCTGTCTGTTTATTTCAGTCTTGCCCACATGGAGTTCTCCAGTGGTGAAAGACACCTGAAGCCGTTGGAAGTTATCCTCGACCGTCACAGCAGCCTCGTTTTGAGCCTGCAACAGGTAGGCAGTCAGACAGATTAAGACAGTTAATATGCTTTTTTTCATTGCATTATACTATATGACCATCATCAAATAAAAATGCAAATATACATCATTACAATAAATGATGCAAAAAAAAACCTTGGAAAGAAGTGCAAAATGCTGAGCGACTATGGTTTATTGTGCCATCCAGGACTCGATGCCGAGCATGTTGCACATGATGTTGGTGGCATTGACGATGAAAAATAAGGCGCCGATGTCGTGTCCGTTGACGGCGGCCGAACTGCCATAGGCGGCGGTGTCGAGGGTCACCTGCGTGGCACCGGCGGAGATAAGGTGCTGGTAGAGGTTCACCGTGTTGACCACCGGCACCACATTGTCATCGGTATTGTGGAACAGGTAGATGGGCTCGTTGCTACGTGGTGTCCAGCCTTGGCACAGGTTGTCGCTCTCCAACGCCTGCATCAGTCGTTGCGAGAGCTCTGTTTCGAAGTCGAGCAGGGCGGGCGAAAGGTATGCCTCCACCGCTTGTGTACCGATCATTGCATCAATCTCTTGCCGTGTGTAGCGCTTGCTGTAGAACCAATCGTCGATATGGCTCAGCACGGGCTCGAGGAACATCTGTGGACGTTCCATGCCCAGCTGTGAGAATTCGTTGTAGGCAAGCAGCACGCCGATGATGTTGCTGGGTTGGGCTGCCATCGTGTTCTGCATCATCATGCCGTAGGTGGCAGCCATGTCGTAGGGGCCGGCACCGGCCAGGGTGCTGGTGATATTGATGTCAGGGCAGTGCTGTGCCACCCATCTTGTCACCCCCACGGCGGTCTGTCCGCCCTGAGAATAGCCCACATTGAACAGGTTGTCGCCCCAGCTGTAGCCCATTTGGGCCAGCAACTCCTTGGCGCCCTTCAGGGCGTCGACACTGGCCACAGCGTTGGATTCCGACATGCAGTAGGCTTGATTGCACTCCTCGGTGACGCCAAAGCCGTAGTAGTCGGGCGAGACGGTGATAAGGGGACTCTGCGCCAGGGTCTTCTGGATGGCGAGTTCGCCACGCGTGGGACATTGGTCGGCGCGGAAGATGGAGTAGTGGTTGTACAGAATGAAACCCATGGCCGAACGGCTTTGCTTCACACTGTCGCCCAGGGTGATGGTGGCCGACAGGGTGATATGCCGACCGTTGGGCGCCGTCGAGGGATAGACGTAGTTGTAGGCCGTCATGTGCTCGGCCTCGTAGCGGACCGAGTCGGTGATATACAGGGCGTCGATGGGCTGCGGTTCGGGCCAGGGTTCGGGGTCGTCACGGTGGCAGGCCGTCAGCAGGCAGACCAGGCAAATCAGTTTCAGCAGGTGTTTCATGGGGTTGTGTGTTTATTATTGTTTGGCGGCACAACGGGCCCGGAGGCCGATGTTGCGACGCAGACAGTCGCTGTAGAGTGTTATTTCCAGACAGTGATAGTTGCCCTCCCGTCCGACGAGGGGCAGCATATAGTCGTTGCGAGTGTAGTTATCGATATGAAGCAGAAGACTTTGTGGGTCGAGCGTGACGGTCAGCGTGTCACCGTGGCGCGGGTCGACCAGCAGGGCAGGGGTGGCGTCGGTGTGCCAGTTGACGGGGTTGATGGCCATAAGGTTGCCGTCACTGAGAAATGGAATGGCACAACTATTGTCTTTCACCGAATTATAGCAGATGGTCTTGCCGAGGTCGGCGCTATCCTGCGCCGGACGGACATGGGCATGGGTGTCGGTCACCTTATAGCCGATCACGTAGGCCGCCGCCAGGCGGCCGTAGGTCGTGTCGTCCATCGTCTTCAGCAGGTCGACCACTGCCATGGCCCCTTGGCTGAAACCCATCAGAATGAAGGGACGGTTCCGGTTGTAATGCTTTGTGTAATAGTCGAATGCTCTGCGCACATCGCCGTAGGCTACCGGCATACGGACCTCCACCAGACTGTCGCTGGTGAAGGTCTCCATGGTCACCTGACGGTAGTAGGGCGAGTAGTAGTTCAGACCGTCGACCAGCAGTTTGTCCACACCCACCATCTCGCCCAGCAGCAGTCCGCGGATGCTGTCGTTCCGTGTGTCGGCGTAATGGCAGTGGCCATAGTCGTCACACTCGGTCGACACGATGTAGAAGACATCCACTGCAGCACCCCGGTCGGCGATGTACCACTGGCTGCTGTTGGCATAGTCGGGCGCCTCGGGCATCACTTCTCCCTTCGGTGTGCAGGCTGCCGAAAGAAGCGCCGTGGTGAATGCACAGACGATAATTCGGATGAAGCTGTTCATGGTCTGATGCTTATTGTCCGATTTCCACGGCAGGCCAGCCGTAATCCTGCAGGTATGCCGCCTGCACACCGTGCTGCTTGACATAGTCGGCCACCATCGCGAGGCGGGTACTGTCGCGCAGTGCATGGTTGCTGTTCACCGCATGGAAGGCGTCGTAGTACTGACCGAAGATGCGTTTGGCACTCGACAGGTTGCGCGCGCCGTCCTCCACCTGGTCGAAGGCAAAGACCTCCCACGAGTGGTCGGCCCGCTGCTGCAGGTGCATCAGGCCCGGATGGCTGCCGCCGGCGACGCACTTCAGCGTGTCGCCCGCCAGCGTGTAGTTGAACACCCACCAGTCGCCCCACACGCGTACCTCGGCGGTGTCGCTTTCGTCGATGGCAATGGCGTCATAGCTCGGGATGCACATCTCGCCCTGGGCGTAGCGCGTGCCGATCGAGTCGACAAGATACGTCTCGATGGCGTCGAAAAAATCGCTCTCGCCATCCTCACCCATGCAGGCATCTTCGACGGTCTCTTCCACCGCCGTGTCGGCCGTTCGGCCCTTGCATCCTGCCGCCACACCGGCACCCAGCAGCGCAAAGACTGCCACAGTCCACAGGAACTTCGTGTGTTTCATATTGTAGATCATTTTGTTATACATCAGTTTCGCCCGTCGGGAGCTGTGCCCGACGGGGATGCAAAGATACACATTTTCTTCCGATGGGGAATAAATATCTTTGCCTTTTCGCGCCGATGCACCCATCGAAACGGCATCTAAAGAGGCCAAATACCCCCACATTTCCCCCTACTAGGTACCTCTTTTGTAGCCCCCAACTCCCTCTGTTGTCCGCTTGTTGTCCGCTTGTTGTCCGCTTTTAAAGCGGACAACAACCGGACAACAAGCGGACAACAAGCGGACAACAAGCGGACAACAAGCGGACAACAGTGCTACCAGACCCCTCGTTTACCCCACCTTTCCACCTACCATTGGGGGACATCTATCATAAAAACAGCAGGCCACCATATCTTCATGGCGACCTGCAGCTTATTTGCATATCTACTTCGTGCTTACGGGATAGAGGACAAAGGCGACCTTCTACCCCTCTCTTTTTTCAGCATTGGCGAAAAATATTTTTCCGTATGAAATAATCTTCGTATCTTTGCACTTGAAATCGACGCGAGTTACGTCGAGCAATGCGGAAAGCATTTGTATACGGTCCAGCATGTGAATATCGCCAAATTTTTACCCAAGGACTATGATACTGATGCCTTTTGCTTTTAGTGTATGTATTGGCATTCCGCCACTGCATATCGTTAAGCATAGGATAAGGTTCTTCGGTTTCTATTTTGGGAAAGGTGTTTGGCGACACCCACATGCTAATAGGAACGACACAACACGAGTTCTATGCTTTCCTTGTATTTTAATTAACGCCCCACTGAGAACTTAAGGCAAAAAAAATGTAAAAAATGAGTACAGATAGATGTCCAAAATGTGGGAGTACAGACACTCGCCCTGCGTATTAGAACTATGTGGGCAAAGGGCTTACAGTAGCAGCAGGTTTTGCTTTTGCTATTTTTGCACCAAATACATTATTTGGCAAGGTTGGTCCCGCAAACGCCATTAAGGAAGAAATAGATAAGCATTACTGTAAAAATTGTGGCCACGAATGGTAGATAATAAATGAAGGTATTCCAAGTGTGGCCGAAAGGCTCCAAGAGCTCCAACGGTCAAGTTATCACTCCGGCAATGATGGTAACTGTAACATTACCATACCATGCGCCTTCTCCGTTTTCGCACGGAATGAAGGAGGTCGCAGAGGCTTATATGCGCATATACAGATGCAACATTAATAGGCTCGGTTGTGGCTCTGGTTTCTTTTCTTATAAAGGTTTAGCATAATGAATGTTCAAGATTTTATCCATCCCGACGATGCCGCTGCTCTGAATAACCTGAAGAGTATACCGGCACTTCCGACCATCATCGACAAGGTGATGCAGTACGGCTACGAAGAGATTATGTGGAGCAGCAATATTTCTTCCAATGTCCGCCTCTCCGAAACCCAGATGCCAGAGGTGTACAACCGTCTGCCGCCGATATGCCGGCAACTAGGTATTCCTGTGCCTGAATTATACTTGCAGATGAGTCCAATACCTAATGCATGGACATCGGGCAGCAAACGGGTGTTTATCGTTGTCACTTTAGGACTTGTACGTCGTTTTACGGGCGAGGAGCTGGAAGCTGTACTGGCTCATGAGTGCGGCCATATTCTATGCCGCCATGTAGTCTATTCGATGCTCGCCAATGCCATCTTCGACCTCGGCGACTCGATGATGGAGGGTATACTCGGTTCAATCGGCAACATCGCCATGAAACCGATAAAGCAGGCATTGTTCGGTTGGAGCCGCGCATCAGAGTTGTCAGCAGACAGAGTGGCATGTATGATGACATCGCCTGAGATATTGACGCGCGTCCTTGCCAAGCTTGACGGCATCCCGCCCGTGATCCTAAAAAGCCTCGACCTTGATGAATGGAGCCGCCAAGGGGCGGATTATGAGAATATGAAGAATGGAAATGCTTGGTCTAAGGTAGTGCGATATATGTCCAACTCAGACATGAGCCACCCATATGGTCCAGTGCGGGCATACGAGGCCAAGCGTTGGGCTGGCGGCAACAACTATGCAAGGCTCAAGTCGGGTATGCAAATGCTGGCAAATGGTGACACATGTCCCGCCTGTGGTACACCTATCAGTACTGATTGGGCTTTCTGTAGAAAATGTGGAGCAAAACTTAAATAATATACAGTTATGGCAACATTTAACACGACAAAGTATCTGAACGGGAATCCGTCGCTGATTCCCGCAATAGCAGACCGTATTGTCCAACAGTTTCAGTTGGAGGGCTTCACGGCCAAATGCGATAGTTATTCGGGCGACGTGTATGACATCTCTCTAGCAAAAGGAGGTGCCTTTAAGGCTATCATGGGTATGAAGTCGGCATTGAAGGTTACAATGTCGCCGGAAAATGGAGGCATCAACTTCAAGGCCGGTGTTGGCATCTTCGGTCAACAGGCAATACCGTCAGCCATCACTCTGCTGGTATTCTGGCCTGTAATAATAACTCAAGTATGGGGGCTGGTGCAGCAGTCAAAACTTGACGACAAAGCCCTTGCCATCGCAGAACAGGTAATTGCCGAAAACAGCTCGGCAGCATTATTTTACCAAACTCCAGCCACCAGCTCGTTCTGCCCCAACTGTGGCAAGAAAGTAAGCGGCGATGTCAATTTCTGTCCTTATTGTGGAAGTAAAATTATTTAATAGGTTATGATTACCATTATCATTATTGTCATTGTTATTATTGTTGTTGTGAACATATCAAAAACGTCTAAACCTGACAAGTATAACATAGAAATAAAGCATACAGCCATTAAGCAATATCCTTCATTTACAATATATGGGAAGAATATTTCTAAAATGGATCAAATGTCAGAAGTCATTCTTTCTGAGCATGTAATTGTTTCTTTTGTTCATAACAATGGACATGTCAATATTCGATTCAAAGATGGGGGATTTTTTTCTGCAGCACTCTCCGATATGAGCGTGACATTCATGTACACTAAAAAAAGGAGGATTGCTTGCCTGAAAGCACCTGGGCAAGAGAAATGGATTCAAGAAGCTCGTACCCTTATGACTGAGAACGAATGGGATCAGATATTTAACTTGTTGATTTTAGCAGGAGAAACATATTTTGCCGACACAATAAGCAAAAAATCTCGTGAAGAAAAAGATGCTCTTGAAAGAGCGAATAATGTCTATAAAATCAACCGTTTTTTAAATGGATAAATATTAATACCACATTATGTTACAAAGTTATATTGCAAGAAAATGGGGCGACAAATGTTTGATGTGGTCATTGCAAAGGTCGTCATAAGACATGCCTTTTGGACTGCAATAATATTGATTCTGCCGTTGTTGGGATTCGAGGTTACGGCTTCACTGAAACATTGCCGACGGACCACCGAAGCATCACTATAGGAACACTATCGGAACCATAGCTGCACCATATACCGAAGCAAAAGGGGAACAAAAGAATAGCAGAAGGGGAGCAAAACCTATAGGCTCATAGAAAACTATCGTACAGATAAATCAACGATAAAAAAACAGGCCGCCATGTCCTATGGCGGCCCGCTTTGTAGACATATAATTCCCTCTGTGGAAAAACCCCACCGCGGGGACGCAATTATCCCTCGGCGGGAGGACCCGCTAGCAGAGCTCGTGGATCACGAGGCCGGAGCGCAGCTTGGGCTCGAACCAGGTGGTCTTCGGGGGCATGATGTTGCCGGTGTCGGCAATGTCGATGATCTGCTTCATGCTCACGGGATAGAGGGCGAAAGCGACCTTCATCTCGCCGTTGTCGACGCGACGCTTCAGCTCGCCGAGGCCGCGGATGCCGCCGACGAAG
>JAEEGL016006334.1_pt1 | contig 20339 bp, 25 predicted proteins | sample 9134231 | NCBI WGS metagenome assembly JAEEGL01 (sample SAMN16246548, study PRJNA631951) | gut metagenome | biome: gut microbiome; feature: rumen; material: fiber-attached | host: Bos | place: Iran: Karaj | collected 2018-10 | reverse complement strand
TGTTTTAGCAAGTATAGTGATTCCACGTTCTCTTTCAATATCGTTAGAATCCATTACTCTTTCTTGAACTTCTTCATTATCTCTAAATGTTCCACTTGCTTGAAGTAATTTATCTACAAGTGTTGTTTTACCATGGTCTACATGCGCAATGATTGCTATATTTCTTTTATTCATAATATGCACTTCCTCAAAATACGTTTACAATTATAGCACACTTTATTAAAAAATCAAATCTATATTTTAAAATTAATAAAAAAAGAGTATTTATTAAAACACTCTATTTTTTTGATATTTTTTAGTGTTATAAATAAAAGCATCGAATAATCTTATACTAAATGGATCATCTTGCAATAATTCTGGATGCCATTGTACACCAATATTAAATGTTTTTTTAGGGTCTTCCAATGCCTCTATTATTCCATCATCTGCATAGGCACCAACATTCTTTAATCCTGAATCAGGTATGTGATATGAGTGTTTACTGTTAACTAAGATAACATTTGTATCTAATATAGATTGTAATTTGCTTCCTGGAACAAGATTTATGCTGTGTGCGTATGTATCACTTGAATAATGATTAATAGTACTCTCATTTTTTTTATTTGCTAAATATTCTATTTTATGGTTACGCATAAGTTGCATACCACCACATATTCCTAAATATGGTATGTCGTTATCTGATACTACAGAGTATATTTCATTATCATACGGATATACTCTCCTACACCCAGGCTTTATAATACCATCACATTCAAGAACCCATCTTTTTAGTTTTTCTAACTCTTCTATAGTTGATTTATTTAATTCTGATATTCTTTTATTTACATAGTCTTCAATTTGTGCTGGAAATATTACTTTAGGTTTTCCACCTAATCTTAATATCCAGTCAACTATAACAACTGGTACTCCATATATTTTATTTTCATTCATATCCAAGCAAGGCAAACCTACTATACCTACTACTGGTTTTGACTCATCGTGAGTATTAAATTCCAAACGTTGCGCAAAATCAATTTGTGGCTCAATACCTTGTTGTACTATATTTTCAACTTCATCTTGCGATACTGCATATACTTCGGTTCCAACTTGATCTTTACAAACCAAACTAGTTAATCTCATAGTACCCCTCCTTGAATGTGTTTTATTATAACATTTTATATATTGTTGTCAAATCAACAATAAAATTATATAATTATTAAGAGGTTAAAACATGAAAAAAATAATATTAATAATTAGTATGTTTTTGTATATAAATGTATACGCAGAAAGAATCGAAATAGAATATAAAAAATGCATTGACGGAGATACTGCATGGTTTATTATGGATAATGAAGAAGTAAAAGTAAGATTTATTGCGATAAATGCTCCTGAATTAGAACATGACGAAACTAAAGCAGAATATTACAGCGAAGAAGCAAAAGATTATGTATGTACCAAACTTGAAAGAGCAGATAAAATAGAATTAGAATTTGATCCTAATTCTGATAAACAAGATAAATATGATAGATATATTGCTTGGATATTCGTAGATAGCAAGTTACTACAAAATGAAATAGTTAAGAATGGATGTGCAAAAGTAGACTATGTATATAATAAATATAAATATGTAGATACATTATATAAGAGTGAAGAAATTGCTAAAAAAGAAAATATTGGTATATGGAAAGATTATGTTAATAAAGATTTTAATTTTTATTTTGGTAAGTACAAAGATATCATAATACTTATTGGTATACTTATAATTTATATATTCTTCAAAAAGAAAAGATAAGACTTAGTCTTATCTATTTTATTATGTTTTTTAATATGTAATCCATTGTTATTTTTATATCAGGAAAGCAATCTATATAATCTAGTTCTTCTCTAGTAAACCAATTTATATCATCACTTTCTTCTTTATTTAATACAAGATCTTTTTCTTCATTTGGTACTGCTGCATATATTATGTCTATGTGCATATGAGTTTCTCCATCATTTGTTGTTCGTCTATTTTTTTGAATACCTAGTGGTCTTATAAAATCATCTTCTCTTGGAAAGCGTTCACCAAGTAATCTTACATGTATTCCAGTTTCTTCATATACCTCTCTTAATGCAGCTTCTTCTGGAGTTTCATTGCCCTCTATATGTCCACCTGGTTGAGTCCATCTTCTATTCTTTTTATGTTTAACTAATAATATTCTCTTTGTATTTGGATCTATTACAAATGCAGATGCACAAAAATGTCTTTTCATACCATCACCAATTATAATATAACAAGTTGTAATGTAATAGTCAATTTTATTTTAAAAATGATTTTGTGTTTTACATATTTTTACGTTTTATTCCAATATATTTTTAGATTTTATATCTAAATTACGCTCATATATATTAATTTGACTTTTATTATCAATAGTACAAAGTAATATTTTTGAAATATCAATGTTTTTTTGTTTTCTTATTTCTTTTTTTAACCAGTATTCATTCTTATGTATATCTTTTAAATTATTTTTCATTATTTTACCATCTATAATTGCAATACATTCTAGATATGAATCTTCTACTGTTGTGTTCATATCATTTAGCGTGAGTGGTTTATATTTTGCTTTAGGAAGTATACTTACATCCCCACTTACTTCCATTATTACATATTCTACTTCATTCAAACTAAAATATCCTTTTGATCTAAGTTCCTCTAAAAGATCATTAATATCAAGTTTTATCTTTCGCATGTTGTTTTCAAGTATCTTACCTTTTTCAACTATTATAGTTGGAGTACCTTGAAAAAATCTTCTAAGACATATACTCTTAGTTGTGAGATATGAAATTGTATAAGCGAACACACCAAAAAGTACTACCGCAAGTATTCCATTTACTTCACTAGTCTCTAAATTAATAGTCATCTCAGCAGCAAAATTACCTATAGATATTCCTATTACATAATCAAATAAAGATAGTTGTGAAACTTGCTTTTTTCCTAACATTTTAGTAACTAGGAAGAGTGTTACTAAAGAAAGAAATGCACGTATTGTAACACTTATTACTTCGCTAATATTAATCATAATATCACCAATAATAGTATTTACAATATTTGCTTTTATATACAAAAAAAAGAAACTATTTAGTTTCTTTATTTAATCCATATTTTTTATTGAATTTTTCAACACGTCCTGTTTTTGAAACATTAGTTCCTGTTCCACCAACGTAGAATGGGTGACATTTGTCACAAACTTCAAGGTTCATTTCCTTTTTAGTAGATCTTACTGTAAAAGTATTTCCACAAGCACATGTTACTTTTGTATCAACATATTCTGTCATATATACTCTCCTCCCGCCATGACTAACTCAAGTCATAGAAATTTAATTACTTACATAGTTTATCAAATAATTTTGATATTTGCAAGTACTTTATATTAATTTCTTTCTTTTCCTAATAATCTTAACAATCTTATAAATAAATTAATAAAGTCTAAATATAATTGTAAAGCCCAATATATAGGTAAGTTTTCATTTTTGTCATATGCATTACTCTTTCTTAACATATTAACATCATAAGCTACATAACCTACAAATACTAATAGTGCTATTATAGTAACAGCAAATTCTAAAGCAGTACTTCCTATAAATATATTAATAATAGATGCAATTATTACTGCTAGAAGTGCCATAAATAAATATGTACCAAGTTTCGTTAAATCAATATTTGTATAATATCCTAATAGTGCAAATATTAGAAATACTATTGCTGTAATACCAAATACATATATTATAGATGATATTGCATATACTACAAATATTGCTGAGAATGTAAGTCCTGTTACAAGCGCATATATACAAAATAATACTTTAGCAACCATTGGACTAAGCTTTCTTATAAATGCTGAAAGTGCAATTACTATACCAAATTCTACTATAATAAGTGCAAACCACTTATAACCTGAAAATAAGTTATATAACATATTTTCATTTCCAGATACATAGTATCCTACTCCGAATGTTATAGCAAGACCTATAAACATCCATAAAAAAGTTTTTGAAATAATTTTATTTTCTTCTAATTCCATTTTATCACCTTTTTAATTATATAATATTTTAACAAATTAGTAAAGTTGTTTATATATAGGTATTTCTATATCTATGTAAATAACACCATTTTTTTCACATATTAACTTTACTTTATTAATCATATAATCATAATAAGAATTTTTATTATAGAATCCTAAAAAGTATATTTTATCTTTATTATATTTTCTTATTGTTTTTAATAATTTATCTATGTCTTCTAATAGCTCATCTATATAATTATAGTTTAATTCTGTTTTTGTTTCTAAATCATTTTTTCCTATAGAAATTACCATTACATTTGATTTTACTAATAAGTTCTGTATTCCTCTTTTATTAATTTGCTTATTTTCTGATATCTCATTCATTAAATCTATTACTCTATAATCATCATCTCTATTATATTCAATATATTCTTTTGGATTATAGTTTTCTTTTATTATTAAGTTATATCGACTATAATTAGTATTTCCTATATAGAGATATTTAGTTTTTTTATCTAAAAAAATTTCATAAATAATATAAACTAATAAACACACCAAAAATATTATAATTATTTTTTTCATATTACCTCACAAAAAAAGTAGCATTGCTACTTAATTATATTTCTTCTAAACTTATTTTAGCACCTACATTTGTAAGTTTTTCGATTATATTACTATAACCACGTAATACATGTTCAATATCTTCTATAACAGTTTCTCCAGTTGCTACTAATCCTGCTAATACTAAACATGCTCCTGCACGAAGATCAGTTGCTACAACTTTTGCACCTTTTAATTTAGTAGGACCTATTACTTTAATTTTTTTACCTGCAATTTCTATATTAGCTCCCATATCATTTAAGTAAGGTACATTTTGAAATCTATTTTCATATATTGTTTCTTCTAGAATTGATACACCATTACATTGTGTAAGTAATACAGTAAGTGGTTGTTGTAAGTCTGTTGGAAATCCTGGATATCCCAAAGTCTTAACATTTACAGGGTTTAAAAACTCCTTAGAACTAATTACTATATAATCATTTCCTATTTCCATCTTATAACCCATTTCTTTTAACTTAAGTGTTAAAGATTCAACATGGTCTGGAATTATATTTTCTATTCTTAAATTTTTTCCTAAAAGAGCTCCTGCAATTATATATGTACCAGATTCAATTCTATCAGGTATTACTTCTGTAAATGCTGTATGTAATTTTTCTACACCAACTATTTTTATTTCACTAGTGCCTGCTCCTGTAATTTTAGCACCCATATTATTTAAATATGTAGCAACATTTACTATTTCTGGTTCTTTTGCTGCATTATCAATAATTGTTGTACCTTTTGCTTTTACAGCAACTAACATTGTATTTATAGTAGCTCCTACACTTGGCATATCTAAATATACATGGCCACCTATTAATTCATCGGCATCTATTATAAATTTATTATCTTTTTCTTGTACATTTGCTCCTAGTGTTGTAAATCCTTTTAATGTTTGATCTATCGGTCTAGCACCTATCTTACATCCTCCTGGAAAATACATTTCAACATGTTTATATTTTCCTAATAATGCAGACATAAAATAATAAGATGCTCTAAGTTTACTTGAAATTTCTTCTGGAATATTTTTATTTTCTATTGTTGTTGGATCTATTTCAATCATTCCATCTTCTAATTTAATCTTAGCACCTAAATATTTTAAAATATCACAAAGTGCATCTATATCTGAAATATTTGGAATATTATCTATCTTAACAATATCATCAGCAAGTATTGATGCTGGTATAAGTGCAACTGCACTATTTTTAGCACCACTTATTCTTATTGTTCCCTCAAGTGGATATCCACCATTAATTTTAATTTGTTTCATACTACCTCCAAAATATTTTATAATCTTAACTATATCCATTATATCACATAACAATAGTTAATTAAATATTTTTTCTATATTATATAATATACACCTAGTATAATAAGTGTTAACCCACCCAGTATTACAGAGATGTTTCCTATCATTTCATTGATCTTTTTACCAAGCTTTAATCCTATATATGTAAATAAAGAACTAACTATAGAAAACGTAATTGGACATAGTATAGTAAATTTCATAATTTTACTTAAACCTACTCCAATAGTAAAACTATCTATACTTACACTAAAACCAAATAATAATAAATATAAAAGTGATAACGGTTTTAATTCTTTTTCTTTAAAAATATCTAATATCATATTTACTCCTATTATAAAAAATATTATTGATACTAAATAATTGTTATTGATTTTAAGTAAATTCCCAAAAAGTATACCTAGTATTGGCATAAAGAAATGATATAAACCCACTACTATTGATAATAAATATATTTTTTTCTTTTCTAAATTTAATGAACCATACGCAATTGATAAAAAGAATGCATCCATACTTAAACTTACTGCAATTAAAAAAATGAGTATTATCTTGATCATCTCCTATAGAATAATACTCATTATATTTAAAAATATTTATTTATTAATTCACTCACAAATGTAGTATATTCCACATCTGTACTTTCCTCTGCTTCAATTAAACATAATGGTGGAAATAGTACACACCACCAATTATCACCTTTTCCTTCACCTAGTGTTACAACAAGTGATTCATAATATCCCTCATTATATGTTATACCTTTAAATTCTTTCTTAGGAAAATAATTTAAGCCATAATTTATATTAAATGGTAAATTATAATTATTTTTATTTAATACATTATTTATATGTAAATTAAATATATCTATATTACTTACAATTTTATTTCTAAATGTATTTATATTATCTTTATCACTAATCAGTTTGCTTATATCTTCTTTTACTACATCAGTTACCTTATATTTTATATTTTGATCATATTCACTATTTGAATTAGCAATCACTCTAACTCTAATAGATTCATTAGGTATAATTATTTTTTTACTAAATGTATTTCCTAATAATATATATGTAAAAAGAATTACTATAATTATTAATAATGTCTTCTTCACTTTATCACCTAATATATTATGTATAATTTATAATTAATTATACAAAAAAGATAAATTACCAATTTATCTTTTTATTTATACTCTTTAAATATTCATTTATTTTACTAAATGGTTTACTGCCTATAAATCCTCTAGATGCAGAAAGTGGTGATGGATGTGCAGATTCTATTATTTTATGGTTTTTATTTGTTATTAGTTCTTTTTTACTTCTAGCAAAACTTCCCCAAAGCACAAATACTATTTGCTTTTCTCTTTCGTTTAATTTTTTAATAATAGTATCTGTAAATATTTCCCAACCTTTATCTTTATGAGATAATGGTTTATCTTGTTCTACTGTCATTATAGAGTTTAATAATAATACTCCTTGTTTTGCCCAATCAGTAAGATCTGTATTTGTTCTTTTGATTCCTATATCACTATATAATTCTTTAAATATATTTTGAAGTGATGGTGGCATTTTAACATTATTATGTACTGAAAATGAAAGTCCGTGTGCTTCGCCTAATCCGTGATATGGATCCTGACCTAATATTACTACCAATACATCATCATAATCAGTAAATCTTAATGCATCAAAGATATTATTATATGGTGGAAATATTGTTTTAGTTTTGTATTCGTTTTTTACAAATAATCCTAATTTTTTAAAATAATCTTTTTTAAATTCTTCTTCTAATACTTTATCCCATTTTTTGTTTATCATATTTTCTCCTAATTATAGGTAACACTAATAAAACTATACCTAATATTAACATTATAATTGATACTAACTGAGCTATTTTAAAATTAAATAGTTTTAAATTATCTACTCTAGATTGTTCTATGAAGAATCTAAGTATTCCGTATAGTATTAAATATAATGCAACTACTTGACCAGTCTTAATTCTCTTTCTATTTCTTATAATCATTAAAACTATAAATATAATTAAACATCCGATAGACTCAAATAAGAAAGTTGGAGTTCTATATGCTCCTGTAGGATATAAATTATCTTTTATATACATACCATCTGTAATAAATTTTGGAATATGTAAATTTTGAAAAAACTCTATTGTAACTCTTTTACCATAAGCTTCTTGATTAAAGAAATTACCCCATCTCCCTATTGCTTGACCTAGTGCTAGTGCTGGAGCAAATATATCTAATAATTGTAATAAATTTAACTTTTTCTTTTTTGAATAAAAGAATAGAAATAATAATCCTGCAATTATTCCTCCGTGGATTGCAAGACCACCTTCCCATATTTTTAATATTTCTAATGGTTTTTCAAAATATATATTATATCCATACATATCTACATAAAAAAGGCAGTAATATAAACGTGCACCTAATATACATAAAACTACTAGATAAAAACACATATCATTTATATGTATTGTTGATATACCACATTTTTTTGCTCGTTTTAATACTAAATAATATCCTAAAGAAAAAGCAACTAATATTAATACAGAATACCATCTTAATTGGATAAATCCTAAATCTATTAATATTGGATTCATTTTTTCTTTCCTTTCAATAATTCATCTATTATTATGTTGTCCATTATTGCATTCATTATTGTTATTACTATTGATACTATAAATACAAATATTGTTCCATGTATTTCAAAATGTTCTAATAGAATAAAATCGGTTAATTTTAGTATTGAAATATTTATAAGTGGATAGAATAAACCTAAAGTAAGTGCAGTTAATGGTAATGTCATCCATACTAACATTGGTTTTATTGTTCTATTTAATATGAATATTATTAATACTGCAATTAATCCCCAAAGACCAAATAATCTATTATCTATATATACTGTATCTCTAAATATCAATGACACTAATATTAAAACTAGTGTATATCCTATCATATGTATTGCCCAGTCTAAATACTTATTAATTTTCATACTATCACCTTTTTAATTATATACCTATTCTGATTTTAATTCAAACAGAATATCTCTTAATTCCATAGCTCTTTCAAAATCAAGAGTGCGAGCTGCTTCTTTCATTTCAGATTCTAGTCTTACAATCATTTCTTCTTTTTCTTTCTTAGACATTTTCTCAGATGGTTTAGAATCTTTTATCTCGTTTGTAATTATTTCTGTAATCTTTTTAGTTATTGTCTTAGGTACAATATTATGTTCCTTATTATATTCTTCTTGTATCTTACGACGTCTATTAGTCTCATTGATTGCGACTTCCATAGATTCACTTATTTCATCCGCATACATGATTACTTTACCATTTGCATTACGAGCTGCCCTACCAATAGTTTGTATTAAACTTCTACTACTTCTTAAGAATCCTTGTTTATCAGCATCCATAATAGCAACCAAAGATACTTCTGGTATATCAAGTCCTTCTCTTAAAAGGTTTATACCTACTATTACATCATATTTACCTGTTCTAAGTTCATTTATTATTTTTAAACGTTCAAGTGTTTTTATTTCTGAATGTAGATAAGCAACTTTTATATCAAGATTTTTAAGATATTGTGTTAACTCTTCTGACATACGAATTGTAAGAGTTGTTACAAGTACTTTTTCTTTCTTTTCTACTCGTTTATTTATTTCTTCAACAAGATTATCTATTTGATTTTTGGTAGGATGTACTTCTACTTCTGGATCAAGTAATCCTGTAGGTCTTATTATTTGTTCAACAACTTGGCTTGATTTTTCAAGTTCATAATCTCCTGGTGTTGCAGAAACATATATTACTTTATCTAATTTAGATTCAAATTCATCAAACTTTAACGGACGGTTATCAAGAGCACTTGGTAATCTAAAACCATAATCAACAAGGACTTCTTTTCTAGCTCTATCTCCATTATACATACCACGTACTTGTGGGAGTGTTACATGGGATTCATCTACTATAAGTAAAAAATCTTTTTTAAAAAAATCTATAAGAGTTGTAGGAGTTGCTCCCTCTTCTTTTAAAGCAAGATGTCTAGAATAGTTTTCTACACCTCTACAAAAACCTGTTTCACTTAACATTTCAAGATCATAATTAGTTCTTTCACTTAATCTTTGATACTCAAGTAATTTATTATTATCTTTAAAATATTTTAATCTACTTTCTAATTCTTCTCTAATATTTACTATTGCTTGTTTTAACTTTGTATCACTTGTTACAAAGTGGCTTGCTGGAAATACTGTAATTGTCTTTTTAGTTTTTGTTATTACTCCTGTTAATGGATCAAATTCTTTTAAACTATCTATTTCATCTCCAAAAAGTTCTATTCTAATACCTTTTGTATGTTCATTAACTGGTATTATATCTATAATATCTCCCTTTGTTCTAAAAGTACCACGTTTAAAATCTATATCATTTCTTTCATATAACATTTCTACTAATTTTTCTAATATAGTTTCTCTTTTTATTGTTTGTCCTACTTCTAAAGTAAGAATTTTATTTTCATATTCTTCTATTTCACCTATACCATATATACAAGATACTGATGCGACAACAATAACATCATTACTATTTAAAAGTGCGCTTGTTGCGGCATGTCTTAATTCATCTATTTCATCATTTATTGATGCATCCTTTTCAATATAAGTATCTGATGAAGCAACATATGCCTCTGGTTGATAATAGTCATAATAACTAACAAAATATTCTACATGATTGTTTGGAAATAGCTCTTTAAATTCTGCATATAATTGTCCTGCAAGAGTTTTATTATGAGCAAGTATAAGTGTTGGCTTATTTATTTCTTTTATTACGTTTGCCATAGTAAAAGTCTTACCACTTCCAGTAACACCCAACAATACTTGTTCTTTTTTATTAGATTTAATACCGTCTACTAATTTTTTTATTGCTTCAGGTTGATCACCACTTGGTTTATAGCTAGATACAAGTTCAAACATATACTCACCCTTTCTCAAATATTTTATCAAAATAGTATACAAAAAACAATAATTAATATATGTTGTAAATAAGATTATTATAATATATAATATTAATATAGAAAGGTGATGTAATGAGTAATTTAATTGAATTAAACCATGTAACAAAAACATATGGTAAAAAAATTGCACTACACGATGTTAGTTTTACTATACCTGTAGGTGGCAAAATAATTGGTTTATTAGGACCTAATGGTTCTGGTAAAACTACTTTAATTAAAACTATAATGCGCATTATTAGACATCAAGATGGTGAAATACTAGTTAATGGTATTCCTGTTAGTTATGAAACAAGAAAATATATTTCATTTATGCCTGATAGAGAATATCTATACGATACAATGACTGTACAAGATTCCATAGACTATTATAACGAAATGTTTAGTGATTTTGATGTTAATAGGGCTTATAGTTTATGTCAAAAACTAGGATTAAACATAAATGATCCTATAACATCTTTATCTAAAGGAAATAAAGAAAAAAATGTACTTATGTTAACACTTGCTAGAAAAGTACCAATATATTTATTAGATGAGCCACTTGGAAGTTTAGACCCAGTAATTAAACATCAAATGTTAAATGTTATTAAAGAGATATCTACACCAGATAATATTATAGTAATATCTACACATTTAATTAAAGATACTAGTCCTATACTAGATAGTGCAATATTCTTAAAAAACGGAAACGTTGTTAATTTCTTTGATATTAATAGTATAGGTAAAGACCTAGAAGAATATTATTTGGAGGTATTTAGTAATGTTTAAGTATATTAAATGGGAATTAAAAAATTATTTTAATAAAAAACAAATTTGGTTTATCGTAATAGGTATTGTATATTTATTATTTGCACTTATACCTTTAGAAGATTTTGGTTTTATATCAGGTCTTATAAAACTAGCATTCATGATAATTATATGGATATCATTATTTGGTGCTTTCATAATAGGTACTAAAAAAGTTGTAGACACTTTTAGTAAAAAAACATTCCTACTTGAAAGTATGATTCCTTATCCAGTAAAAAAAATATTGCTTTCTAAATATTTATTAGGAATAATATTAAACATAATGTATTCTTTAATTGGTATTTTAGGATTTGCTATATTACTTATTAAAGGTATAGGTTTTGATTTCTTAGTAGATTTTATTAAACTTTTTATGAAAGAAATAACTTTAGAATATTTCTTAAGAGGTTCAATAATATTGATTCTTTCTAGTATAACTTTTATGTCATTTGTAGTATTTGGATATATACTTGGAAAAGTTATTAAACCTAGTGGAAAAGGTAATAAAGCATTAGGTGTTATAATATGGATATTATTATTTTACACATTTGCTTGGTTACTAGATAGTATTAATTTAGGAAGTACTGAATTAGTATTAGATATTGTATATATAGTAATTTCTACAGGATTATTCTTTATTACTTCTTGGCTAATTGAAAATAAATTAGAAATATATAATTAATCACTTCATTGAAGTGATTTTTTTTACAAAAAAAAGATGTTTTTACATCTTTTCAATTTTAAATATTGCTTGATATATATTTGTTAAATCAAATTCATCTACATCAATTTTATATCCATATGATTCTATTTTATTTGCACACTCTCTAATAGCAGCAATTACTTCTTTAAAGCTTACTTGTGGTGTTGGTTCTGCTGGCATTTGTGGCATTACAGGATCATATTGCTTGTTATAATCAGTAACAATTATTGGTTCTGGAATAGATTCAGTAGCTACTGTAGGTTGTTCTTGAATTGGTGCTGTTGCAAATACTTCTGTTGTTGGTTCTGCAACTGCTGGTGTTTCTACTACTGGTTCTATAACTGGTTGTGGTGCCTCTACAACTGGTTGAATTGGTTCAAGTGTTGGGATTGGTGCTTCCACAACTGGTTGTACTGGTTCTGCAATAGGCTCTAAAGTAGGAATTGGGTTTTCTACTACTGGAGTCTCTACTACTGGTTGTACTGTTGGAATTGCAGCTTCCATAACTGGTGCAACTACTGGAGCCTCTACAACTGGTTGTACTGGTTCAACAGTAGGAATTGGATTTTCTACTACTGGTTGTACAGGTGCAACTGCTGGTTGAGGTGCAATAAATGTATTTGCTGGTGCTTCTGGTTCTGGTTGTGGAGTTGTAGCAAATATATCAAATTGTGGAATTGTTTGTGCTGGTGCACTTGATCCTTCAGTACTGTCTGATGTTTCTGTAGTTATACTAACTTGTGGAACTACAGGTTGTTCTACAGGTGTTACATCTGATAACCCGAATGTATTTGTTTGAGCTGCTGGTTGTGCACCTTCAAATATATTAAAACTTGGTGCTGGTGTTGTATCAGCAACAGGTGCTACATCCATTCCTCCTAACACATTTGCTTGTGGTTCTGCTGCAGGTGCTACTGGTTGTACAGGTGCTGCATTTGCAAAACTTTCAAATTGTGGCATATTTATAAATTCATTATTATTCATTTTAGTTTCCCCTTCACTTTCTTTTATTTTGGAATCATTTGATTCATTTTCAATTGTTAAATCTAATTTATTTATTTCTTCATCTGTTTTTCTTACTGTTAAACGTTCATTAATTATTCTGTGTAACATTTCGTTTTGTTGTTTTTTATTTTTTATTTTTAATAATGATCTTGCATGTCTCTCAGAAATTTCATTTTCTAAAAGAGCCTCTTGAACATCATCTGTAAGATTTAAAAGTCTAATTTTATTTGCAATTGTTGGTTGACTCTTTCCTATCTTTTCAGCTAATTGTTCTTGTGTCATGTATCCAAGATCTAATATGTTCTTATATGATAACGCTTCTTCTATTGGTGTTAATTGTTTTCTTTGTACGTTTTCTATTAATGCTACTTCTGCACTTTCCTTATCATTCATATTTCTTACAATTACAGGAACTGTTTCTTTTCCTGCAAGTACACTAGCTCTGTATCTTCTTTCACCGGCTATTATTTCATATTTATCACCAATTGATCTAACTATTATTGGTTGTAATACGCCATATTCTTTTACTGAATCAGTAAGACCTAAGTCATCTTCTTCATTTAATATAATGCGAGGTTGATTTCTGTTTGGCAAAATATCATTAATATCCACTTCGATTATTCTTGATGAATTGTCCATATTAACCTCCTTTTTATTCTCATAAATATTTTACAATATTTTGGGAAATATTACAATAGTTTTGGGAAATATTTATAAAATAAAAGATAAGCCTCATGGCTTATCTATAATGGACGCTTTTTTATATCCCCATATTTTCTGGGAAATAATTTAGGCATACTGTTTTTTTTATTAAATCTTATTAATGTTCTATCACTATTTTCTATTGGTAATTTAAATAATACTTTATCTTCTTCAACTAGGTTTAATTTATTAATACAATTTGAATAATTAGGTTCATTTTCCATATTTCCCTTCATACAAATAAAGTATTTCCCAACTTTTATTAGTCTAGAACCTAACTCTAAAAGTATATTTATAGGCGCAACTGCTCTTGCAGTTACAACTTCATATTCTTCTTCGTGTAATAAAGAATATTCCTCTATTCTTGAATGTATTGCTTCTATATTTGTTAATTCTAATTCTTTTATTACATCATTTAAGAAATTTATTCTTTTATTTAATGAATCAACCAAAGTTATTTTTATATTGGGAAATACTATTTTTAGTACTATTCCTGGAAATCCAGCTCCACTCCCTAAATCACATAATGTATTTACTTTTGTTAAATCTATTATTTTGTTAAGTGTTAAAGAATCGTAGAAGTGTTTTAAATATACTTCACTTTTTTCAGTTATGCCTGTAAGATTCATAACTTTATTATATTCTATTAACATTTCATAATATTTTTCTAATTTGTTTAATTGATCTTCTGTTAAGTCTATATTAATCTTTTTTAATTCTTCTATAAAATTACTTTGTGTCATATAAATATTCCTTTTTAATATATACCATTATTAGTGATATGTCTGCTGGATTTACTCCACTTATACGAAGTGCTTGACCTATTGAAGTTGGTTTAATTGTTTTTAATTTTTGTTTTGCTTCACTAGCTAAGTTATGTATTTTATCATAATCTATATCTTCTGGTATTTTTTTGTTATCTAAATCTACCATTTTATTTGCTTCTTCTAATTCTTTTTTTATGTATCCTTCATACTTAATATTTATTTCTACTTGTTCAAGTACTTCATCTGAATAATCATAATCAAAGAATTTTTTTAATTTATATATAGAAACTTCAGGTCTTTTTACAAGGTTATAAAGAGTTATTGAATCTTTTAAATCTTGTGTTCCTATTTCAGTTAAATACTCATTTGTTTCTTTTTTAGGTGTTAATTTTTTAACTTTCAATTCTTCTTTTAATTTTTCTATATCACTAAGTTTTTCTTTAAACTTATTATATCTTTCTTCTGAAATTAATCCTACTTCATAACCGTGTTGTCTAAGTCTTATATCAGCATTATCATTTCTTAAAAGTAATCTATATTCAGCACGTGATGTTAGTAGTCTATATGGATCCATAACTCCTTTAGTTACTAAGTCATCTATAAGAACTCCTATATATGCTTCATTTCTTTTAAGTATTAATGGTTCTTTACCCTCTAGTTTTAATGCAGCATTTATACCAGCAATTAAACCTTGGCAAGCAGCTTCTTCATAACCACTTGTACCATTGATTTGTCCTGCAGTAAATAAGTTTTCAAGTATTTTATTTTCAAGTGATAATTTCATTTGTGTTGGATATACTGCATCATACTCAATAGCATATGCATATTTTAGTATCTTTGCATTTTCTAACCCTGGTAATGAATGTACCATTTTTTCTTGAACATCATATGGCATAGATGTAGAAAATCCTTGTATATAAATGGTATCTTTATAATCTTCATTTTCATCTAAAATGCTTTCTGGTTCTAGGAATAATTGATGTCTTTCTTTATCTGCAAATCTCACTACTTTATCCTCTATTGAAGGACAATATCTAGGTCCTACACCTGTTATATCAGAAAGTCCTCCATACATACTTGATTTATTTAAGTTATCTCTTATTATTTTATGAGTTTCTTCTGTTGTATAAACTAAATGGCATGGTACTTGATCCTCTACTTTATATGTAGGTTTTCTATCAAAAGAGAATGATAATAATTTATTATCACCTAACTCTACTTTTGTTTTAGAATAATCTATTGTATTCTTATCTATTCTTTGCGGTGTACCAGTTTTAAGTCTTATTATTTGTAAACCATATTCCTTTAATCTATCACTTAAATGATTAGATGGCTTTTCACCGTGTGGTCCTTCTCTTCTTCTAGTATCCCCTACCATAATATCAGCTTTTAGATATGTACCTGTTGTAAGAATAACTGCATTTGATGTAATTTTATCTCCATTTTCTAGAATTACACCTTTTACTACATTATCTTCCACTATTAAGTCTTCTACAATAGCTTCTTTTATTTCAAGATTTTCTGTACTTCTTAATGTTTTTAACATTTCTTTTGGATATGTAACCTTATCTGCTTGTGCACGTAAGGCTTGAACAGCTGGACCTTTTGCACTATTTAACATCTTTATTTGTATTAAACTTTTATCAGCATTAACTCCCATTTCTCCACCTAAGGCATCTATTTCTCTAACAACAATACCTTTAGCGCTTCCACCTATTGATGGATTACATGGCATATCCGCAATGTTATTAATATTACCTGTTACAAGTAAAGTCTTATGCTTTTTTCTTGCTGAAGCAAGTGCTGCTTCGCATCCTGCATGTCCTCCACCTACAACTATTATTTCATAATTCATAGTATCACTACTTTCCTAAACAAAATTGACTAAATAATTGATCTATTAGTTCATCACTATATGTTTCACCTATTATCTCACCTAGTATACTCCATACTTGTTTTAAATCAATTTCAACCATATCTACTGGTATATTATTTTTAACTCCTTCTTTTACTGAATTAAGACTATTAAGTGCTTTATTTAAAAGTGAGATTGATCTAGCACTACTTAAATATGTATAATCTGTACTTTCTAGTTTTTCTAAATTAAACATTTCTGTTATTTTATTTTTTAATTCTTCTATACCTGTATCTTTTAAAACAGACATTTCTATATATTTATCTAATATACTTAAATCTAATTTATTCTCTAAGTCTATTTTATTAACTATTATTATATGATTTTTATTTTTTATTTTTTCTAATATTTCTTTTTCTTCATTAGATATTTCTTCATTATTATTAAGTACATATAGTATTAAATCTGCTTCATCTATTAAATCTAAACTCTTTTTAACTCCTATGCTTTCTACTACATCATCAGTTTTTCTAATACCTGCAGTATCTATCATATTTAAAACTATACCATTTACTTGAATAGTTCCTTCAACAATATCACGTGTAGTACCTGCAATATCAGTAACAATTGCTTTGTTTTCATTAAGTAATCTATTTAAAATACTACTTTTACCTACATTAGGACTACCTATTATTATAGTTTTAATTCCTTCTTTAATTATTTTGCTATCTCGTGATTTTGAAAGTATATTATTTATTTCACTTTCTATTATCTCTGTTCTTTCAAGTATCATTTTATTTGTTACTTCTTCTATATCTTCATATTCTGGATAGTCGATATTAACTTCTATGTTTGCTAAAACCTCAATTATTTTTTGTCTTAAGTCTTTTATTAATTTTGATACTTCACCATTAACTTGATTAATAGCGAGTTTTCTTGCTTTCTCCGTTTTAGAATTTATTAAATCCATTACACCTTCTGCTTCTACTAAGTCTATTCTTCCATTTAGGAAAGCTCGTTTAGTGAATTCACCTGGTTCTGCTAAACGACAACCATTAGTAAGTAATAATTCAAGTACTTTATTTGTAATAGCAATTCCACCATGTGTATTAATTTCTACTACATCTTCTCTTGTAAATGTCTTTGGTGCTCGCATTACAGAAACTAATACTTCGTCTATATTTTCTCCATTATTTACAATATAACCATAATTAATAGTATGACTTTCTACTTTTGTTAAATCTGGTCCTTTAAACATTTTATTTACTATTTCAATAGCTTTGTCTCCACTAACTCTAACGATTGCAATTGCCCCTACTCCTAAAGTTGTTGAGATTGCTGCGATTGTATCAAACATAATATCACTTCCGTCGTTGGTATTATATCAAAATAAATAAAAAAAATATACCTTTTGGTATATTATTTTTCAACATATCTTATAACAACATATCTTTCTGGTTCTTCTCCAAAACTTTCTGTTTCTATATTATAGTATTCACTAGCTATTGAATGAACAATACGTCTTTTATAAGAATTCATTGGATCTAATTTAACTTCATCTTTAGATTTAATTACATCATTAATTATGTTTTTAATATCTCTTTCAAAGAATTTTTCTTTTTTAACTTTATAATTAGATGCATCTAAATTTACTTTAATATTAAATTTTGTTTGATTACTTAATGTTTGTCTTAATAACATTTGAATTGATGTTAAATTTTTACCATCTTTACCTATTAATATTGGATTATTATTAGAAAACATTTTAACATTAAATACATCTTCATCTTCATTGATTTCAGTTTTAATTTCTAAACCTAAGTTTTTAGCAAGATTAGCAATATATTCTTTTATATATGCTTTAACATCTTCTTTTTTAATAACTTCCATCACATATTTATTATCCTCTTCATATTCTTTTGTTAAAATTTCATTGTTATAAACATCTAATTCATCTAGACATTTTAATCTACAATTTTCTTCTGTATCATTTTCATATTTATATACTTGTATCATATTACTTACTCCTTTTAATAATTAAAGTTTGTACAATTGAGAATGCACTACTTACTATCCAATATAATATTATAGATGTTGACATACTGAATGATGTTATAAAGATCATTATTATCATTATATTAAACATCATATTCATTTGTTTTGCTTGGTCTCCCATTTGATTTCTACTCATCTTAAATGAGAAATATGTTACTAATCCAACAAGTACTGGTAATAATAAATAATACCATGCACCTTGTTGTGCACCCATTAATGGAGTCATACCTAAGTGAAGACCTAAAAATTTACCTTCAAATAAAACTGGTAATCTATTAAGTGCTTCATAGAAAGCAAAGAATAATGGAATTTGTAAGAAACTCATTATACATCCAGATAATGGATTTATATTATATTCTTTATATATAGCCATCATTTCTTGTGATTTCATCATCATAGATTCTTGGTCTTTTTTATTAGCATATTTTTTTTCTAGTTTATTTAATTTATCTTGAGCTTTTTTAATATTCTCAGATTGTTTTAAACTATTTATAGTAAATGGTAATAAAATTAATCTAATTAATATTGTAATTATTATTAAAGCTAATGATTAATTATTTTTTAATAAGTTTCCTATTTGAATTATAAACCATGCAAGTGGTTTTACAAATATACTTGTCCAGAAAGTTTCATATCCACCTTCAAAAACAGACATTTTTTTACAAACTGGTAATTTTTCTATATCTAATAGATTATACTTTTCTTTATCATATTTCTTTTTAGATATATCTCCTTCTTCATATTTTTTAAGAAGATCTGTTTGTTTTTTATCTATAGCTTTTAAATAATCTTCTTTTAATTCTTCTGGTCTACATAAAACATTTTCAACTAAAATTTGATTAGTTTTTTCTACTCTAGCAACAGAACCATCTGCATTTTTAAATTGTTTAGTACATCCTGTTGTAAATAGAACAACTAATAACAATAATATTAATATTTTATTTTTTTTCATCGTTTTTCTCCTTTATTATATCTAGTTTACTTAAAGCAATTAATAAATTGTTTTTTCTATCTTCAAAATTTCTTTCATTAATTCCCTTACCAACTATTATAATACAATTAAAGTTATTTTGATAGTCATTTTTATCAATTATAGACTTTATCTGTCTTTTAATTTTATTTCTATTAACAGCATTTCCTATTTTTTTACTAACTGATATTCCAAATTTATAATAATCATTAGTTTCTCTTTCTATATATATAATATAGTCCTTATATATATATGGTTTATTGCTCTTAATTATTCTATCAAAATCTCTACTGTTTTTTAGTATATTTATTTTTTTCATATTACACCTCTATTAAAATAAAACCACTGACGAATCAGTGGTAATTAATGAGATAAAACTTTACGTCCTTTTCTTCTTCTACTATTTATTATTTTAGTTTTCATTCTAGCCATGAATCCTAATTTTTTACTTTTTCTATGATTATTTGGTTGATATGTTCTTTTCATTCTTCCACCTCCAGTATTAAAATTTTATCTGCTTGCACGATAAATTATATAGAATTATTTTAATTTTGTCAATT
>JAEEGL015547592.1_pt1 | contig 20339 bp, 20 predicted proteins | sample 9134231 | NCBI WGS metagenome assembly JAEEGL01 (sample SAMN16246548, study PRJNA631951) | gut metagenome | biome: gut microbiome; feature: rumen; material: fiber-attached | host: Bos | place: Iran: Karaj | collected 2018-10 | reverse complement strand
TAGCAGCATTTCTTAAATCAATACTATTATTTTTACCTTCTGGATCTTTTATAAATTTTATTTTATCAGAACTAATCCATTTTAATATAATTGCACCAAATATATTGGTATTTCTATAGTTTAGACTATTCAATGATAGCAATACATTAGCATAATATATGTCTTTATTACATGGTATATCTCTATACATCGGTATATTTTTTTTGTTAATTCTTTTATTATCTTTATATCCATATCCATTTAAAATTATTAATTTAAAAGTTACATAAAAAATTAAAAATACGAAAATAAATGTGACTGCAACAATTATTGCTCCTAACATCGAATTAACTTTAGCCCTTTTTAAAACATCTGAAAATTTATGATATTTTTGATTGCTATTATTAGTATAAAATGTATTTTTAGGAAATTTTGCTAATAAAACAACTTTATTATCTATTAATTCTTTCTGAGAATTCATAATAATTTTCCCATCAGATATATAGACTCTTCCTGTATACCCAAATCCATATATTTCCATATCATCTGGAAAATCATAATAACTATGGACATTTACTGAAAAACGATCTTGAGTTGTTGACGGTAATATAGTCCAATATAGTACTTGAGCATCATCCACGTTAAAAATATAATTAGAAATTGTATAATTTAATTTAAATGTATGCCTATTAAAATCGCCTTTTCCAAAGCATAATTCTATTCCATTTTTTACATAATTGATTCCATAATATCCGTTTTTTTGGCTTATACTTTCATTGGTATTCCATTCTTTTTGAATTAATGGATAATTATCCATATATACATAAAAATTTGTTACTGTTGCATGATACTCATCAAGAGTATATAGTTGTTTATACCATTCTGTCCCACTGTCAGCTTGAACATCCCACACCTCAGTAATTTGAGCAGATCCATCATATAAAATATTAACATCAACATCTACGTTATATATATGGTCTGCCTTAGCAAATATTGGCATAAGTGTTAGTAGCAATAAAAAGAAAATTTTCTTTTTCATTGCTATCTACCTCCCATAGATCCACCACCACCGAAGGAGCCACCGCCACCTCCGCCGATAGAGAATCCACCGCCACCGCCAGAATAAGATTCAGCAGCTTGTCTTGCAGCACTAGCTGCATGGACAGTTCTTGTTGATATATTATTTATATATACGAAAGTACCATAATCTAAATTATTAGCTTCCATTTCCCTAACAATTTCTGGATATAAATTTTTAAATTGTTTTGCTACCTTTTCAGCCAGTCCAAATAAATAAGCAAACATCAAGTATTCATCCCAAAGTTTTACCTCAATTGCTTCTTTATTTTTCATATCAGAAAATTCTTTTAAAAATTTTTTTAATCCATACAATTGACAACTATCATTATATATCATATCATCCATAACATATTTTTTCTTACATTCTTCTTTAGTAATACGATGATAAATATGTTGACTAGCCTTTAATTCATCAATTTTATAATTTTTAATTCTTGTAAATATTCCCAAGAATTTTTCATAATGTTTTTTAGCCCATTTCTCAAGTTCTTTAGATTCAAGCATCCCATCTTCGCTAGCTTGATACATTACATTATATAATTCACTTTCAATTTCAGTATCAAATGATGAATTTAAAGTTAAATCAATCATACTAGTTTCTTTATTAAATATACCTTTAGTTTCATTTCTAAATGCAATTTTCCCTTGTCTTAACCATTTTAAAATAATTGCTCCAAAAATATTAGTTTCCTTGTAATCAAAATTATTTAAATTAATTAAAGCATTCGCATAATATATATCTTTATTGCAAGGAATATCTCTAAACATTGGTACATTCTTTTTATCAATAACTTTATTATTTTTATAACCATAACCATTCTTAGAAGCCGCTACTATTGCTGCAACAATAATACCAATCGGAACTATAATTGTTATAAAAGTCATAAAGAAGCCAAACAAATTAGCCCAAAAACTTTGCTTAGTTCCATAATCATATTCATATGTCCCTTCATTAGCCATATTAAGTACGTCATCAAAACTGCCAAAATCTCCATTATAATTATCTGTTTTAAAAGTATTAACTGGAAATTTTGCTAACAAAACAACATAATCTTCATTAACCGAATATCCATCATTAGTCATTTCTATTTTTCCATTACTAACATAAGCTAATCCTTGATAACCATATCCCCATACATCTAATGTATCAGGAAATTCATAAAAACTACTTACAGTTACCGTGAAATTATCAAGTGTTACATTTGGAAACAATGTTTGATATACAACTTGTGCATCACTAGTATTAGTAACAAAATTAGATAAAGTATAATTAAGTATAAAACTATGTCTACTCATATCACCTTTACCAAAGCAAAGTTCTATTCCTTCACTAACATCATTAATTCCATAATAACCACTTTTTTCTGACAATGATTCATTTACATTCCATTCCTTATATTGTAAATTTCTTCCATCCATTGATACTGTAAAATTAGATAATTCCTGATTACCTAAATTATACATTTGTTTATACCATTCAGTTCCACTATCAGCTTGAACATCCCACACCTCAGTAATTCTCGCTGTTCCATCTTCTTCTAAATAAATATCCATATCAATATTATAAATATGATCAGCATAAACATATAATGGACATAACATTAATAAAAATATAAATAACATTAATTTCTTTTTCATAATATCTATTCCTTTAACATTTTCTTACATTCTTTATATTTAGGATAATATTTTCCTACCAACAACCAAAAATTTCTAGAATGATCATGATATATAAAATGACTAAGTTCATGTACAATAACATAATCTAAACAACTTATATCATATTTCGATAATTCATAATTTAATGTAACATTATGATTCTTAATATTACATACACCCCATCTACTAGTCATTTTTCTAATCTTTAAATTAGGTACTGGTATATTTTCTTCAAATATATTATACCAATAATTAAGTCTTTCTCTATATATTCTTTTTAATTCATTAAGAATATACTTATCAAGTGAACTCTTATTGAAAGCATATATCTTATCACCATTAAATTCTATTTCATTAAAACCATATATTACATCATATTTTTTACCAAAATAATAAAAATTATCACACTTATCTTGCTTTTTATTATCGATATTAATCATCTTAGTAATACTACTAATATTATCATTAATTAATTTAATAATACTATTTTTACTAGCTAGATAATTAGTTGTTACAATTATTTTTCCATTCTTAACTCTAATATATGTATTTCGATTATTCTTCTTAATTATTTCTACATCATAATAATTATCATTTATCTTAATCTGCATATATTATCCCCCTAAAGAAAAAGAGTTTAAAGTTTAAAACTCTACTTTAGGTACTTCTTTTTCTTTTTCTTCAGCTTTAAAGTATTCAAACTTTTTAAAATTAAAGATATTAGCAACAATATTTGATGGGAACATTTGAGTTAAATTGTTATATCCCATAGCTGAATCATTATAAAATTGTCTAGCATAAGTAATTTTATCTTCAGTATCTTTAAGATCATTTTGTAAAGATAAGAAGTTTTCATTAGCTTTAAGATCTGGATAAGCTTCAGCTAATGCAAATAGTTTATTTAATGCTCCAGTTAATTCATTATTAGCTTCAATTTTTTCATTAACCGTTCCTGCATTAACAGCCTTATTTCTTGCTTCAATTACTGCTGTAAATGTTCCTTCCTCATGTTTTGCATAACCTTTAACAGTTTCTACCAAGTTTGGTATTAAATCTGCTCTTCTTTTTAGTTGAATATCTACTTGACTAAATTGATTTTCTACCTTATTTCTAGCATTAACAAGTTTGTTATATACGCCAATAGCATAGCAAACCAAAACAAGTAATAATCCAACAACAATAACTATTCCTGTCATCTTTTATTCCTCCTATCTAAATTATATCAAACAACCTATAAAATGTCCATATATAAAATTATATTTTATACGATTAATAATATGTATAATTTTACTAATAATTGTCAATATTACTAATGGTGATTAAATGGAAAATATAGATATTAGAAAATATATTATTGAAAACTTTAAAGAAGACAACGAAGAAAAAATAAGAGACTCTATTGAAACAACAATTAAATTTAAAGATGAAGATGCCCTTATTGGTTTAGGAGTCTTGTTTGAACTTCTATGGGAAAAATCAACTGAAGAAGATAAAAACAAATATCTTAAATTAATAAATGACAATATTAAAAATAATTAAAATAACCTAATAAATAGGTTATTTTTTTATTTCATCTAATATTTCTTTAATGATTACTCTTTCATCAAACGGATATCTTTTACCTTTTATTTCTTTATAATCTTCATGTCCTTTGCCAATCAACATAATAATATCCCCTTTTTTACCATTAACTATTGCATATTTAATAGCTTCTTTTCTGTCAGGTATTATTATGTATTCGCAATTAGTTTTATGCATACCAACCAAGATATCATTAGCAATATCATCAAATTCTTCATAACGATTATTATCTTCAGTAATAATACAAAAATCTGAATATTTCCCAGCCATTTCTCCCATTTCATAACGTCTATCCTTACTACGATTACCACCACAACCAAAGATAGTTACAATTCTACCTGGATCATAATCTCTAATTGTACTAAGGATACTCTCAGTACTTACTCCATTATGAGCATAATCGATAAGTAATGTAAAATCATCTGATACCTGTACAGGCTCCACTCTACCTTTAACATGAAAATCAGCTAAAGCTTCTTTAATAAATTTATCATCTATTCCTAACATATGTGTTGTTAAAATAGCTGCCATTGCATTATATGAAGAAAATTTACCAGGACTACTTATCTTAAATGTATCCTTTACTAATCCATCAGTAGTAAGTTCTATACCAATAAATCTTTTATCTCTAAGTAACTTGATATCCTTTACTCTTAAATCAGCTCTTTCATCATAGCCATAAGTATTAATTGAGGCATCTCCACCTTGGACCATATCATAAAAATGATTATCATCTATATTAAATATTCCATGATTACATTGATTAAATAATTTAGCTTTACTTAAAATATAATCTTCCATATTAGGGTGTTCATTCTCACCAATATGATCTTGTGTCAAATTAGTAAATATTCCAAAATCAAAGATAATATCATTTACTCTATCATATTTTAAAGCTTGACTAGATACTTCCATCACCATAAAATCCATCTTTTTCTTGACCATTTCATCCATATATCTAATAGTTTCATATGATTCTGGAGTAGTATTTTTAGCTGGATATACTTTATCACCAATGTATACCCCTGTTGTACCAATAAGTCCACATTTATAACCTGCTTCTTCCAATATTCTCTTAATCATAAAACTAGTCGTTGTCTTACCTTTAGTACCAGTAATAGCTATTGTTTTAAGTTTACTTTGCGGATATCCAAACAGTCTCATTGATAATTTAGATAATATTTTTCTGGTATCTTCAACTTTAATAACCGTTACATCTTCAGATATTTCAATATCTTTTGATATTAAAATAACTTTAGCACCATTCTTTATCGCATTTTTAACATATTCATGTCCATCTACAACTGACCCCGGAATTGCCATAAATAATACCCCATCTTTAGCTTTTCTAGAATCATATACAATATCTTTAATTTCAGTTTGGGTATCACCTTTAATTAAAGTATATTTTATTCCTTCAAATAATTCATTAAGTTTCATTTTACCACCATCTATATATTTTATTCTTGAGCAGGTATTTCTACCACTACGTTTTCTGCTTTAAGTTCATCTTTAAAAGTATCTTTAAATACCACTAATTCCTTTTTAATAACATCCGGATATACAACTTTTGTTGACTTTATAGCTTCGTAAATATGCTTAAATTTTACTTCACTACTATTATCAAAAAGTGCTGTCGAAAAACATTGTCTTAATACAGTTAAAGCAATATCAGGATATCTTGATGATATTTCATATACTCTTTTATATTCACTAGTCATATTAACTATAAATTTCATAATATTTTCTTTAATAAAATCTGTATAGTTTAATTTAACACCAGTTTGATATTCAATTTTTGGTACTGTCCTCATAAGTATTTGCACACACATATCTTGAGTAGGTTCAGCTATATCAATTCTTTCAAATCTTCTAACAAAAGCCTTATCACGAAGCACATATCTTTCATACTCTTCGGTAGTCGTAGCTCCAATTAACTTAACGGTTCCTCTACCGAGACCCTCTTTAAACATATTTGCTAAATCCATTGGTCCATTGGCAGTACTTGCTCCCATCAACATATGAATCTCATCAATAAAAACAATTATCTTATCACGGGTTTTAAGCTCGTTAACTAGTTGCATTACCTTATTTTCCCCATCAGTAGTGCCAACAAGTGATGGTGTACTAATTTTATATACTTTATATCCTTGCAATGCTTTGGGCATATCATTTAACTGCATACGATAAGCTAGTCCCTCAACAATTGCCGTTTTACCAATACCTGGTTTACCAACTAAACAAGCTGATTTTTCGGGTGTAAGTAAAGCTAACACTAATTCCTTTAATTCTTTATCACGGGCTATAGCCGGATTAGTAATATACTTATTTGCTGTTAAATCTTCACCATATCTATCTAAAAAACTATCCGTATTATTCACAAATATCACCTATTTTCTTAAAAATATTACTATTATAATAATTCTTCTATTTCTTTTTTTATATCTTTATTATTTATCTTTTCCATTATTTTTCTTAATTTATTATCTTTTTCATATAACTTAAGTTTATCTTCATATTCGTATAATTTACTTACTACGCTTTTAATACCTTTATGAATTGCATTCCTACTTTTATCTTCATTTTCACTAATTTCTGATAATGATAAATTATCAAAGTAGTATTCTTCAAAATATTCTCTTTGCTTATCACTAAGTAATTCGCCATAATAGTCATATAAAATAATAATATATTCTCTATCTTCCATTATGCTAACCTCATAAATGTATAACCTAAAGAAGCAAATATTAAAAGCACTCCAATAACAAACAATATATACATTAAATTCTTTTTATCATCTTTTATGTAATAGCATACTGAAAAAACAAATAATGCTAACATCAACATAAATGATGGAATAAATGCTGTATTATAAAATATTGATAATAATAACGTTCCTAAAGTTACTAGTAATGATGTTAAACAAAAGTTTTTAATTAATCTTTTATTTTCCATTATATCCTCCTAAAGATCTTTAAATAATCCATATATATATTTCTCTATATCAAATGCTTCAATTTGATCTTCTCTCTCACCTAAACCAACAAATTTAACAGGTATATTAACTTCTTCTTTAATTGCTAAAACAATTCCACCTTTAGCAGTACCATCTAATTTTGTTAATACTATTCCTGTAATATCCGTAATCTCTTTAAATGATTTAGCTTGACTAATACCATTTTGACCAGTAGTTGCATCAATTACTAATAAAGTTTCATGAGGAGCTTCTGGAATAATCTTCTTTATTACTCTATTTATTTTAGCTAATTCTTCCATCAAATTATTCTTATTTTGTAGTCTTCCCGCAGTATCGATCATTACCATATCATATTTTTCATTTTTTGCTATTTCTAATGCATCATATATAACTGATGATGGATCTTTAGAACTACCACTTACAACTCTAGTACCAGTTCTATTACCCCACTCTTCTAATTGTTCTATTGCTCCAGCTCTAAAAGTGTCTCCAGCTACCAGCATTACTTTCTTACCCTTGTTTTTATACATATTAGCAATTTTACCTATTGTTGTAGTCTTTCCTACTCCATTAACTCCAACAAATAAAATTACTGTAGGACCATTATCAATAAAATGAATCTTACTATCAATAATATTATTACCAACATACATAACAAATAATTCATCGACTATTATTTCTTTTAAAATATTACTGTCCGTTATCTTTTCACTTTTTACTCTATCTTTAAGCCTATCGACAAATGTCATAACGGTATTAATACCAATATCAGCCATTATCAAAATATTTTCTAATTCTTCAAAATAATCTTCATTAATATTTTTATATTTTTTTGATAAATTAGCTAACTGGCTAACAAACTCTTCTCTACTTTTCTTAAGTCCTGTATCATAATTTTTTATTTCTTCTTTAATCTCATTATTTTTATTACTAAAAACATTCTTTATCTTACTAAATAACCCCATACCTAACCTCCATAATTACTAATAATATAATTTTTTAATACTTCTTTATCATTTTTTAATGTACCATAAACTATCTTCTTTTCAATATCATTTGTTATTTCTTTTAAATAATTTCCAGGTTCTTTATTAAGTATATTAGCTATTTCTATCCCATTAACCATAATATCTTTTCTAGTTTTAATTGGTAAACTAGTATATATCTTATTAATTTTTTGATAACTAATTTTCTTAATATTACCAACAACACTACTTACATATAATCCATTTTTATATATTGAATAAGCATCAATATCTTCATTTAACATTAATCGTATTTTATTAATATTATCCTTCTCAACTTTAGAAAATAGATAATTGACGCTTATATGTAATTGACTCCATATACCAATAATATCATCACATAGTTCTATTTCTCTTAAATTATCTAATCCTAAATATTTATCTAATTCTAATTCTATTATTAAATCTCTTCCCTTTTCTTTATTTCTAGCAGCAAATATTTTATCAAGTTCTTCTTTCTTCCTTGAATTAGAAAGATATTTAAGTAAATAACCATATTTTTTTATATAACTTTTAGTTTTATCATCAATATTAAAATCCAAACACGCCGCAAATCTAATAGCTCTAAGTATTCTTAAACTATCCTCTTTTAATCGATATCTAGGGTTCCCTACCGTTGTAATAATTTTATTGTCTATATCTTTTCTAGCATCTAATAAATCAATATAATTACCATCACTATCAATACATAAAGTATTAATAGTAAAGTCTCTTCTTAATAAATCCTTTTTTAAATCAGTTACATATTTTATTTTAATAGGCTTACGATTATTTTCATACTTAATATCTCTTCTAAAAGTAGTTACATCAAATATAACTCCTTTATAAATTACTCTAACAGATCCATATCCTACATCACTAACTCCATCAGTATCAAATATTTCCATTATTTCTCTCGGTTTAGCATCTGTACATATATCTATATCATTTGTTTTTATCCCTAAAATTTTATCTCTTGGATATCCTCCAACAATATAAGCCTGATATCCATATTTTTTAAAAATATTAAGCACTCTAATAGCCTTATTATACATGTAACCACCCATAATAATTATATCATAAATATCCCATTATTAATACCATTATTTCCAATTTTACATATTATTTATTTAATGTATTATTTCCAATTTTTAGTTAATACTACAAAAGAAAGGATGATTATATGATACCTAAAAGAAACTATTACTTAAATGATTATTTTGATATGTTTAATATGCCCTTAAATAAAGAATATATGAAAACCGATATTTATGAATTAGATAACAAATATTATTTAGAAATTGATTTACCAGGTATTAAAAAAGAAAATATTAAAATTAATTATGAAAATGGCTATTTAACTATATCGGCCGAAAAAAACGTTTTATCATCAGGGCCAAATACCTATATTAGAAGAGAAAGATTTTATGGTGAAATAAAAAGAAGTTTCTATATTGGTATAAAAAAGGACACTGACCTAAAAGCTAAATATTTTAATGGTATTTTAACTATCACTTTTCCCAAAGCTGATATTCCCAAAAAAGAAACAAAAAACATAACTATATCATAAAGTTATGTCTTTTTATTAAAATAATCTTAAAATATCATTAAATGTTACATATATTAATAATCCAATAATTAACATAAAGCCAATTGAATGAATCATATTTTCTACTTTTTTAGAAACTGGTTTTTTAAATACTTTTTCAATAATTAAAAATAATATTCTACCTCCATCGAAAGCTGGAAAAGGTAATAAATTAATTATTCCAACATTAATAGATAAATAAGCTACCAAATATAAAACAGCTTCAAGTCCTTCTTTAGCTTGTGAATCAATAATTGTAAATATACCGACAGGTCCAGATAATTGATCAACCCCTACTTTACCAGTAAACAAGTATTTTAATGTATCAATCATACTTCCAAATAAAGAAATCGTTCTTTTAAAAGCATAAACTATTGACTTACCAAAGCCATACTCTTTCTTATATTCAGGCGATAATCCATATTTATAACTTGTATTTCCTTCTTCATCAGTAACCTCTATTGGTGTAACTTCATATTTAACAATATTACCATTATTTTTTTCTACTTCAAATACAACCATTTCTCCATTAGTAGTCTGTAATTTAACAAGTCCTTGATCCCAGCTTTTAACCCTTTCACCATTAATTGAAATTAATAAATCGCCTGATTCAAGTCCAGCATTAAAAGCAGGATAATCTGTAATAACATTTCCAATAATAGGCGTTGTAGATATAGCTCCATAAATTATAGCACTAATAAATAGTATCAAGAAAGCAAATAAGAAATTATTAAATGGTCCCGCAAATAGTACTAAGAATCTCTGAATAAAACTCTTATTACACATTTGTCTATCACTAGGTATTTCTTTGTCTTCGACATCCTCTCCAGCAATCATGACATAACCACCAAGTGGTACAGCTCTAACACAAAATTCCGTTTCGCCATTTTTTTTCTTTTTACCAAATATTTTTTTACCCATCCCAATTGAAAATTCATAAACGTAAATATTAGCTAATTTAGCAAAAATAAAATGTCCAAATTCATGAATAGCTACGATTGAACCTAAAATTAAAATAAACCATAAAAGTGACAAAATATTCATAACAAATCCTCCTTATAACATACTTAATATTAATGAAAATCCTAAAGATACATATATAACACTATCAAATCTATCAAGAATACCTCCATGACCTGGTATTAAATTTGAATAATCTTTTTTATTAAAATAACGTTTTATACTACTAAACATTAAATCGCCAATTTCTGATAATAATGTTAAAACTATACACAAAACAATACATTTAAATAATGTTGCATTGCCAACTACGTTGTAGTAATAAACCGTTCCAATTAATACTCCCATAAAAGTTCCAATAATTGTTCCTTCAATTGTCTTATTTGGAGATATACTTGTAAACTTATGTCTACCTATTAAACTTCCTCCAATATAAGCATATGTATCAGTTATAAAAGCAATTATAAAAATAAATATGCATTTAGCTATATTCGTATCTCTCAAAAATATAATATTTCCAAATGACAATCCTAAAAAATAAACAATTCCTAAAACATATAAACAATCATTAATATTATATAATTTATTATCATTCATAAAAATAATCGGAATACTTAACATAAGTATAGGCAATAATATAGTAATACTCGTATCTATCATATAAAAAGTTTTATTTAATGTAATCAATACCAAACTAATTATTCCTAATAATTTAATAAATTTTAATTTGTTTAAATTATCTTCATACTTTATATTAAAAAATTCATTAAATGCAAGTATAGCAGTTATCATCATTACTAATCCAAATAATTTACTACTTATTATCAAACAACTTATTAGAATTAACAATAAAATAATTGCTCCAATAGTTCTTTGTTTCATTCATATCACTCTCTACATAAATTATACTAAAAAAAAAGTAATTAGACAACTAATTTACTTTCATTTACACATTTTTTATTTCATTTCCCTTCTCACATCGATTACCCCAATGATCAATCAAATCATTATTTTTATAAACTGTAACAATCTCACAATTATTAGCGCATCTTCCGCAACTAGCTATTCTCGTTTCTATATTATAATTATCGATATCAAAATCGAAAACTCTTTCTTCTTTGCTATCTCTTGCCATTATTGCTATTCCAATTGCTCCCATTAAATGAGAATTTTTATTAACAATAATCTTTTCTCCCGTAATTTCTTCAAAAGCTTTAACTACAGCTGCATTTTTACTTACACCTCCGTTAAAAACAATTGGTGTCTGTATTTTTTTCCCCTTAGCAACATTATTTATATAATTTGTAGCTATCGCACGACATACTCCCGCTATTATATCTTCTTTTTTGTATCCTGCTTGAATCTTGTGAATTAAATCTGATTCTGCAAAAACCGTACATCTAGCGGCAATATTAACTTTATTTTTACTACTAAAAGCTACTTTTGCTACATCTTCAATCTTAACATCTAGTCTTTTAGCAAGAGAACTAATAAAAGCTCCTGTCCCAGCTGCACATAATGTATTCATTGCATAATCAGTAACAATACCGTTGTTGACAAGCGTAATTTTCGAATCTTGCCCACCAATTTCAAATATTGTTCTTACATCCGGATAAAATCTTATCGTCCCAATGGCATGAGCTGTTATTTCGTTTTTAATTGTTGTCGCATCTAACATTGTCCCAATTAATTTTCTAGCTGATCCTGTTGTTCCAACTGAAACAACTTGATAATTATCGGTATATATTTCTTCACGCATATTTTTAACAACTTGTTTAACTGCTCCAATCGGATTTCCTTCGGTATATATATAAGAACTAGCCATTATATTATCATATTCATCAATAATAACTCCCTTTGTTGATATTGAACCAATATCGATTCCCATATAAAGTTTATTCATCTCATTCACCTAAAAAAATTATATGCTTTCGTAAATAAAAAATATGTCGAAACCTGTTATTATATGTATGCTATTTATCTACATATTTTTAATTTCCATTGTGAGACAATATAAACAAGAGGTGAACTTTATGGCAAAAGAACCATACACCAATAAAAATATTTATGATACTGTCAGAATGAACATTAGAAAATATCGTATAGAAAAAGGGATGACACAACAAGAACTAGCTGATGCTTCAGACTTTAGTCATGGCTACATTCGTGAAATTGAATCAATCCATATGGGATCAACATTTTCCCTAGATGCCGTTGAAAAAATAGCTAATGGCTTAGGCATTAATTTTAAACTTCTATTCGATGAAAATGATATACAAAAAAATAACAAGTAGTTAAATCTACTTGTTTTTTTATTTTAACCAATCTTTCCCATCAACAATTCTGTTGGTAATCATCGCTGAAGCACTATCACCTACTACATTAAGTATCGTTGCTGGAGAGTCGATAATTGTGGCAATAATTGTAAGTATTGGCAAGGCCGCTACTGGATATCCGAGCATAGTTATAATTAACATCTCTGATATTGTACCTCCACCAATAGGAACTGCTGTTACTAAAAGTGTTGCTACAAGGGCAATACCCATAATTTTAAATATTGATATATCACCCATACCATTAAATAAATATACCAAAAACATTATTTTAAATACACTTCCAATAACCGATCCGTCTTTATGGAAACTTGTTCCTAAAGAAACTGTTGTTTCAGCCACATCAGGAGAAACCCCAATTTTCTTTGTACACTCAATATTTACTGGCATTGATGCAGCTGATGAACATGTTGCTAATGAAGTTATCGTAGATGGAATAATATTACTCCAAAATCTTTTAACCCCTAATTTTCCACCACTAATAAAAGCAAATAATGAATATATTACGAAATAGAAAAATACTGATGTTAATAGATAAATTATAAATGTTTTAATGTATCCAACTGCAATTGAACCGCCAAATGTTCCTACCATTGCAGCAAAATAACATCCAAGCCCAATAGGTGCATAATACATAATAATCTTAATAAAATTCATTAAAATATCTGTTGCAGATTCTATAAACTTAAAGAATGGATCTGCCTTTTCCTTAGACATACTCATAGCTATACCCACTAATATAGATACAACTATTAACGCTATCATATTATCTCTTGATAATAACTTAGCAAAATCATTAACAGAAACTGCCTGCACTGTTCTATCAAGAACATTTAATTCTGTACTTTCGGTAGTTTCGTCATCCAAAGCTAAACTTTCTTTTATTTGTTCTCCATTCTTCGTATCAACAAGTTTAAATGAATAAGTACTAACTACCCCAATTAATACTGCCACAACTGAAGTCATTAAGAAAACTAAAAACGTTGTAACAAGTATCTTACCAATTCTTTTTGGTTGTTTCATTTTATATATTGAAGAAGTAATTGTTAAAAAGATTAATGGAACAACTACTATTAACAACATATTTAAAAATAAATCGCCAAATGGGCTTAATGCACTTGCTCCCTCTCCCCATATTAATCCAACTATTCCTCCAATAATAATTGCTCCAAGTAAAATAATCATCGACTTATAATTTTTTAATTTTTTCATCTTTTTCTCCTCTCATACTATAAGTATATAAATAATATGTCGAATTTACCACTAATACAGCTCCACAGCAAATAATTATTTTATTCTAAAAATCCACATTAATTTGTTGTAAACTACCATAAATAATGATATTATTAAATAAAGGAGTGTATTTTATGTCTAATTATATCAAGTTAAATAATAATGATTCTCACTTATCACTAGGAAATATGTTTAATATTATTAAAAAATTATCTATCAACAAATCTAGTGCCATTCAAACCGAAATTTTTTGCATTCTCTTTTCTATTGATAATATATCAGAAACTACCGTTGGTAATTACTGTACCGGCTATCGTGCCATTGGTTCAAACTATAAACAAATATATTTAAATTATAAAAAGAAATATCAAAGCAATAAAAATATTCTTATCCCTACAATCAACAATTTAATATCTATTATCGATGGTTATATCTATGATATGACCACTATAAACGAAATAAATGATAGTAAATCATTAAAAAATCTATGTAAAAATTTAAACATCCTAGTCAAAAATGATTTACATGTTCCAACTAGTCTTAAAAAAAATCTCTTAAATTATTTAAGTAGCAATAATTATTATGAATATATCTGTGAAGTATTATTTTTTATTATCCTAGAAAAAAAACAACCCCTATACGAAGAAGACCTTGTCAACGAAACAATTGAAGAAATCTTATCGAAAACCAATATTTCTCTTAATGATTTAAAAAAATATTTACAAATTGAATTTAAAGAAGGTATTAGTTTTATTCCCTCTTTAAAAAAATTAGCTAAAGAAAATAATCCATATGCCCTATATCAACTAGGTAATTTAGAATACACCGGTATCATTACTGGTTATCCAAGATATGAAGAAGCCTATAATTATCATAAACAAGCTGCTAGTTTTAATCACCCAACATCATACTGGATGTTAGCTCATATGATCTTAAATAAAAAAATAGGTTCATTAAGTGATAGTGATATAACATTAGCTAATGAATATTTAGATAAAGCCATTTCCCTTAATAGTATATCGGCTCTTAATACCAAAGGATTGTGTTATTTAAATGGGTGGAACAAAGATAAAAAAATAGATATTGATAAAGCAATCAGTTACTTTAAAAAAGCAATAAAAGAAAAATACATTTATGCTTATAATAACTTAGGTAGAATTTATGAATCCCAAAAGCATTATGAAAAAGCCCTTGAATATTTTCTTGTTAGTGCAGACGAAGAAGAAAGTTGGGCTTGTAACAAAGTAGCTTTATATTACTATAACGGATTAGGTACAAATAAAGATATTGAAAAAGCATACTACTATTTTAATCTTGGCGCCAACGCACCAATTAATAATCGTAATAATTGGAATATTTATAATTTAGTAGTCCTCTTTTACTTAAAAGGAAATGCTACCTTAGGCATTAAAAAAGATATAGACAAATCTATATTATTATTAGAAAATTTAAAGAATTTTGATAAAGCTGAGGAATTGCTATTATATACCTATTATGAAAAATATTTAACAAGCAAAAGTATTGAAGATTTAAATAAAGTTAAGTATTATCTAAGCATATTAAACAACACTCTTGAAACCAAACAAAAAAAGAAAATAGAACAAGAATTAAATAAAATTTATGATTATAACATAAATATTAAATTATGAATTTTCTTCTTTGCACTCACCATTTCCCAAAAACTTATATCCATCAGTTGTAAACTGAACTTGATCAGTATCTTCTAATCTATTTGTTTTACTTACTTCATTAAAATAATTTCCATCTTTTAATGTCTGTATACCAACCATACAAGAATTACTACTATCTGAAAAATCACATACATCATTTAATGAAAAATATATTTTTGCAGCATTTTTTGCTAGTTCAATTTGTTCTTCACATTCCTTTACATCTCTTCTTTCTAAAGATGAACTAACTGAAGTAACAACTACTAATGACATACTAACTAAAATGACAATTACCGCTAATAATTCAATTAACGTAAATCCTTTTTTATTCATAATAAATATCCACCTCTATTTACTCAATAATATCATATTTTAATGTATAAGTAAATAAGCAACTACATATATTTTATTGGTGGTATACATGAAAATAATTAAAATAATTGGCCTTTTTTGTATCTTCTGTATAACTTTCTTTTATACTGAAAAAGTAATAAACGTTACCTTAAATCAAGATGAATTAATGATAAAAATAAAAGAATATGCCAAAAACAATAATATTGATCCTACTAATGCTACTATTAGTGAGGATACTATTACTCCAGGAACAATTGGCAAATATATTGATGAAGAAGCTAGTTATAAAGCAATGAAAAAAATTGGTTTTTTTGAACCATCTTTGATCGTATATAAAAACATTTATCCCGAAATATCAATTTATAACAATTATAATAAGTATATTACTACTGGTAATAACCAAAATAAAAACATTGCCCTTATCTATATCCTAAACAATTTTAACACTCTCGATAATATTTTAGATATCACAAACAAATATAATATTAAAATAAATTTCTTTATTGATAGTAATTTATTAAGTAACAATATCAACATAATAGATAATATTGGCAATAATGAAATATATAATTATGGTAATAATGGTACATATACCAAAGATAATCTTATAATCACTAATAACATTATTAATAACAAATCAAACAACAAATCTATCTTTTGTTTATTTTTAAATAAGAATGAAACATCTATAAATAATTGTGCTAACAATAAAATGTTATCACTATATACAGATAGATATAACAATTACTATAACATTAAAAATAGTCTCGAAAATGGTAAAATATTTCTAATTGATAATACCAAAGAATTACCTATAGTAATTGAATACATTACTAGTAAAGGATATGATATCGTATCACTAACTGAATTAATAACCGAATGAAGACAAAGTGTCTTCTTTTTATTTATAAAGAATCTTGATTTTTAAAGAATGTTTTTGCTATAATAATTCTGAAAGTTGTGATAATTATGAAGTTATGTGAAGTAGATAAAAGTAAATTAGCTCCAATGATGGCTCACTATGTTGAATTAAAAGAAAAAAATATGGATACCATTATCTTATATCGACTAGGTGACTTTTATGAAATGTTCTTTGAAGACGCTGAATTAGTAAGTCATGAATTAGAATTAACTCTTACTGGTAGAAATGCTGGTTTAGATGAAAGAGTGCCCATGTGTGGTGTTCCATATCATGCTGTTGATATCTACATTGATAAATTAATTAAAAAAGGATATAAAGTTGCTATCTGCGAACAATTAGAGGATCCTAAAAGTGCTAAAGGAATGGTTAAAAGAGATATCACCGAAGTCATCTCTAGTGGCACTGTTATAACAACTAATTCTTTAAATGAAAAAGAAAATAATTATATTGGTAGTATCTATTCCCTAGATTATTGTTATGTTCTTACATATAGTGATATTACTACTGGTGAAATATATGGCGAAATAATCGAAAATGATAATACCCTATTAATAAATAAAATAATTTTTCTAGGCATTAAAGAATTAATTGTTAATTCTAAAACTAATAACGAAATCATATCAGTCTTAAAAAGTACTTATAAATTACCAATAACAGTAATAGATGATATCTTAGATAATGAAGAACATAATTATATTTATAGTGATATTGCAGATAACAGATATATTGTCGGTATTAAACATTTAATAAATTATTTAATTAACAATTTAAAAAGAAATATCTCCCATTTTCAAAAACTAGTTATTAGAAAAAATAATGAGTTTTTAAAAATGGATGTTCATACCAAAAGAAATCTTGAATTAACTGAAAGTATGCGTAACAAAGAAAGAATGTATTCCCTACTTTGGCTTCTAGATGAAACTAAAACTGCTATGGGTGGTCGTCTTCTTAAAACATGGTTAGAAAATCCTTTAGTTGATAAAGCAAAAATTGAAGCTCGTTACGATATTATTGCTACCCTTCTTGAAGAATTTTTCCTAAGTGAAGATTTACGTAAATATTTATATGATGTCTATGATTTAGAAAGATTATGTGGTCGTATTTCCTTAGGATCCGCAAATGCTAGAGATTTAATCCAATTAAAAGAATCTCTAAAAATACTGCCAAATATCAATGATATTTTAAAGAAAATAAAATATGAAGAATTACCGGATGTCAGTGATTTATATAATCTTCTAGAGTCTTCGCTTTATGAAACTCCTCCACCTACTCTAAAAGAAGGATATTTAATCAAAACTGGTTATAATAAAGAATTAGATGAATTAAAAGGCTTACGTAGTGGTGGCAAAGATTTTATAAGTAATTATGAACAAGAAGAACGAGTTAAAACTGGTATTAAAAATTTAAAAGTTGGTTTTAATAAAGTATTTGGTTATTATATTGAAATATCTAAAGGAAACCTTCCATTAGTTAAAGAAGAATATGGTTATATCAGAAAACAAACTCTAACAAATTGTGAAAGATTTATTAATCCTATTCTTAAAGAAAAAGAAGATTTAGTCTTATCGGCTGAAGAAAAAATAATTAATATGGAATATGATTTGTTTATCGATATTAGAAATACATGTAGTAAATATGTCCATACATTACAAACTATTGCTAAAATAATCAGTGAAATTGATGTCCTACTATCATTTGCTTTAATAAGTGAAAAATATAATTATGTAAGGCCAACATTAACTGAAGATCATAATTTAGAAATAATCGAAGGAAGACATCCCGTTGTTGAAAAAGTTATTAAAGAATCTTATATTCCAAACGATATTGTTATGGATAATAATACTTCAATTATCTTGATCACCGGCCCTAACATGGCTGGTAAAAGTACATATATGAGACAGCTTGGTATTATCACAATTATGGCGCAAATCGGTTGCTATGTTCCTGCTAAGAAAGCTACTCTACCAATATTTGATAAAATATTTACCAGAATTGGTGCTAGCGATGACCTCGTTAGTGGCGAATCAACATTTATGGTCGAAATGACCGAAGCTGCCAACGCTATTAAAAACGCTACTCCTAATAGTTTAATCCTTTTTGATGAATTAGGTAGAGGTACTGCTACTTTCGATGGAATGAGCCTAGCCCAAGCCATTCTTGAATACATCAATAATAAAATTGGTTGTAAAACATTATTTTCAACCCACTATCACGAATTAACTGATTTAGAAAATACTCTAGATAAACTAATAAATAAACATGTATCAGCTGAAGAAAAAGACGGTCATATTACCTTCTTACATAAAGTTAAAAATGGTTCAATTGATAAAAGCTATGGTATAAATGTAGCCAGATTAGCTAATTTACCTAAAGAAGTTACTGATAGAGCCTCTGAAATTCTTAATGTTTATGAAAAGAAAGAACAAAAAAGAGATATCGTCATTCAAACAACCTTGCCTTTAGATTTTAAAGAAGAAAAGAATGAAATTGAAGAAACTATTAAAGAAACTAATGTTTTAGAATTAACTCCTATGGATGCCATTAATCTACTCTATGAACTAAAGAAAAAAGTAAAATAATTAAAAGAAATGTCTATACAACGACATTTTTTTTATGCTATAATTATTATGGTGATAAAAGATGTATGACGTTATAATCGTTGGTGCCGGTCCTGCCGGCTTATTTGCAGCTTATGAATTGATAACTAAAAACAAGAATTTAAAGGTGGCTATTCTAGATAGAGGAAATGCCGTTAAAACACGTGTATGCCCAATGAATAAATTAGGTATACCTTGCCAAAACTGTAACCCTTGTAATATCCTTTCTGGATATGGTGGTGCTGGTACATTTTCCGATGGCAAATTAAACTATATCCACAAACTTGGAAAATCAGATTTAACCAAATATATGCCTGAATCATCTGCTATTAAATTAATTGATGAAACCGAAGAAATATTTAACAAATTTAAAATGGATGCTGAAGTATATCCATCAAACAT
>JAEEGL014626269.1_pt1 | contig 20340 bp, 31 predicted proteins | sample 9134231 | NCBI WGS metagenome assembly JAEEGL01 (sample SAMN16246548, study PRJNA631951) | gut metagenome | biome: gut microbiome; feature: rumen; material: fiber-attached | host: Bos | place: Iran: Karaj | collected 2018-10 | reverse complement strand
TTTTATCCGGTGACTCTCGTCACAAATAACGCAATCAAGACCAAGTTTTTTGTAGAACAACATCTTGTCCAGGGGTTTGCGCCATACTGATTCATAGTTGACTACGAACACCAAAAGCTTATCTTTTGATTGCTTCATAGCAATTTGAAGCTCCTTCTGCTTTTGCTGCCAACCCAAGTTATGGAGGGGTATGACACTATCAAGCCCAATTCCGGCATGAAGCATGAACTGTGGTGGCCATACATCACACGGCTTTTTAGGAGCTACAACCAACACTCGTTTGAATCCCCGGTTTACTATGAGATCAATCATGATCTTGGTTTTGCCGCTGCCAGGCTTGGTATAAAGGGCAGCAGCATCCTTTTCGTACAAATATGTCAAAGCCTTGAGTTGGTGATCCCAAGGCTTTGTAACCATCTTAAATCCGTTGTATTCTCTCATCTGACTCATTATTTTTATGCTTTTCTGCGGCTTCTTTATCTGCCAGGCAACCCGCTTCTTGTAGGGTTTGATCCTCCTTGACTTCCCCGTTTTCAAGGATAACTCTGTACAATCCGTTGGGCTGTACTATTGCTTTCATCGTGGACTCCTTGGTGGTATTATATACCAAGACATGCACCCATCAGTCATATCTTGAGCCTGTGATTGTTCATAGGCATCCCAATCGAATGAGAACATATACTTGAGAAAATCCATGGTGTAGATAACAGCAACAGCGCACCCGGCGTTCCTCCAGCGCCTCAGCTCAAGGCTTTGCTTTTTGGTTGCTTCATTCTTGTTATCTGGGGTTTTGAGCTCAATCTTGAACATTCTCCCCCGGTAACAGCCATTGATATCTGGCCTGCCCGACTGATTAGCATTTCCTGATACGTTCTCTGCTTTACAGCCGGGCAAACTATTCAAATACTTCAAGGCGGTGCTTTGGAAATTACTCTCAAGCCCCATCAGAACATCTCACACATAGGAGCGAAATGCCCACCAAAGTCCACGGTTCCCATCCGGTCGTCAATATACATACTGGCAAAAACCTTGCGTGCATCCCAACCAAGGGCTTTGACCTCAGGGATGTTATCGTTGATAGCATCGAATTCAAGACCGTGAACCCGGCAAAAATTCACTGCTTGATCAAGAACTTCCCCGGTGCGGCTGGTCCACAGGATAACCTTCTTGCCCTCAGCTTTAGCATTCATGGTAGCTTGCCAAACTGAGGTATTGATTTTGCCGATCTCTGGGAAACGGTTTTCAACCAGTGTACCGTCAAAATCAATGGCGATAATAATTGGGAGCATATTCTCCTTGTCTTTATCTTGGATTTTTGTACTCATCTTCTCATCATATCCCTTTCCATGTGTGTAGTTACCCAAACCCGGATCCAACCTTGGTGATCGGTTTTGGAGGATCGAACTAAATGAGGGTATGCCGATTTGTATTTATCAAATACCAGTTCCCTCAACACCGCTATGTCTTTGGCCGTTGTCATAGGAAGTTCCATGTTGAAATCTTCCCTGACCCAACGGGAAATCACCTCACCCATCTCATAGCGTTCCAACCCGTATGTTTCAAGATACTTCAAGTATACACTGGAGGGAGCATAACAAAGGTGCTCCCATACCAGCATATCCTTATTCTCATCAAGCACCTTGAGTATGAACTTGATAAGATTGTCCCTCATGCGAGTTCAATCACATTCCGTTGGAATGAATCAAAATCCCGCTTATACAGGTGAAGAGATCCTGCATAATGGGTGTATTCTCCGATCTCCACGCCCAGCTCCATCGCCATCTTCATCTGAAGGAAGCAGAAGCTGAACATATCATACGGGACACCCATCCAGATGTCGTTTGACCGCATATGGACGGAGAGATTGAGCCTGTTGTTGCGGAGGAAGAACTGGAGGTACACGGTGCACGGAGTGTCCTTGGTAGGGACGTTGCTTGCGTCCTTGATATGGATGACTGCTTGACGGGTGTTGGGGTCTTTCCTGATAAGGTTCTTCACGTATTCCCACTGGTCAAAGCCAAACCGGGTAAGAATCCGGTGACCATAGGCAGAGTTATTGGTCAGACCGTCATCAGAGATCTCAGCCCACTTCTTGGCAAATTGAGCAATATCGGTCACACGGTTGGATCCAGAAAGATACCAGGCCAGCTCTCCCACAGCATACCGCATAGGCATCTTACGGTATTTGTTGGTCACGATATTCCTGGTGGGATCTTCCACATGGAAAACCGCATCCAGATACTCCCCAACAACACCCCCGTCTCTGGAGCTGTCAGTGAACCCTTCTGCCGCCTGAGACTGAAGCGCGTCAAACGCTTTTTCCCAGACATCGTTTACAGTTCTGCCTTCAAATATGATCATTTCAAGTTCCCCTTTCTTTTGTATTCAAAGGTCTTAGACACCCCGGTATGACTATTGTACCAAATCACCGGACAACGTGCAAACTTGCACAGCGATTTGTACCGCCTCAGGATTGTCTTGATGGGCAAAGACGGGATCTCACCCCGGCGCTGAAGTCTACGGTTGATCACCCTTTCCGGGGAATACACATATATGAGCTTGCCACCATCGGCCTCCAGGCGCTTTTCAAGTGCCGCAAGATCAACAAACCCCATATGGCGCTCATCAGGCTTTTGATAGACGAATTGCCCCCAGAAAGCCCTGTCCAGGATAATATTGTGGGTTTTTGCTTTGTCCATGATCTCCTCAAACCACTCTCTGGTGTTGGGGGTTTCACGAGTTGCGTGAATGATCTCAACATCCTCAGAATCATGAGCAAGATACTTCAAAAGCTCTGCCAGTGAGCTCTTTCCGCTGCCATCGCAGCCTTCAAGTACAATTAGCATTTATATCACTCCTTCAGATTCAAATTTTCTGCTGTAGTCAGGCCATCTTCCCAGTCACGCAGACGGACACCGGACAAAGGCTCGGCATGCTTATTTACAATAGCCCAGTCTTTCTTTGTGGGCTTCTCCATGTCTTCCTTGCCGAGATGGTCAGGTAACAGACCCTCCCTCATAGGCCGAAGATCACAGATATTACAGGGAAAGAATGATCTCTTATCATGGTACAGGATTCTTCGGGCAGCTTCAAAACGGTCATGACGCCAGATATCATCAAAGCAGATAACGGATTCATCCATGCAGTTGACTATGGGGTATTGACCACGGAAATCCTGACAACAGATGGATACCCAACCATCCCAACGGAAAACCATTTCACGGAATATGCGTGTACATACCCTGTTCTTATACTTTTCGTTGGGAGCACCACCAGCTCCGCAGTGATTGGTCAGAATCCGGCTGGCCGTGATACTTGACTCATCAATGGCCGGAATGATGAGTAGACGGTGCTTCTTGGCGGATTTGTCAGCATATAAAGGAACTCCCGGTCCCATTCTGACCATCTCTACACGGATGCCCTTCTCCTTCTCTAATTTCCCCAAGGAATTTTTGATCTCTTCCTCGTCGAACTTGCTGTCAGAATACTCGTCAAGGGATACATCATTGACACCATACTCAAACATTTTGCCCAAGGCTTCAGGGTCCTTTTTGATCAGATATCCGTTGGTCAAAATTTGAATCCAGTGACCAGGAAGCTTTTTGCGCATGAGCTTGATACAGGCGAAAAACTTCGGGTGAAGCGTGGGCTCGCCATGACCAGCCAACAGAATTCTGGGATTGTATCCGCTCTCACGGATCAGGTCACATTGCCGAGCCAATACATCCTTTTCAATAGAGTGGATTTTTCGCTCCATGCCACTCGTACCACAAAAAGTACAGCTCCGGTTGCAGCCTTGAACCAACTCAATTTGAACCGTGTTCGGCTTGTAGAATGCTGAGTTTCTATACATTTTTCCTCCTTAGAACCTTATTGGTATATCCCCAGCTGAAAAGTTTTTCCATACAAAATTTAATGAGGAAAACCCAGTTTTGGTTGTCTTAGTCGTTATGTATTTTGGGTCATCACATACATTGGAGAAGAGTGACTCTATGTAGCGTTTGTACTTCTCGTCTTTTGTATCAGCTGTGCCATCGTCACAGTTCCCCACAGCAGGACAGTCATACTCAAGAAGACCAATTGTACCAGTCTTATACCCTGCTCTCATGAGTTTGAACTGTATGTAGTAGTCTTCATTGCCTGTAACGTGTATACTCTTGTAGTTACCAACAGCTACAAGATCCGGTACATGTATGAGTACACACTGAATGACAGGGTGCCTATTCACATGTATTGAAGTTCCTTTGGATCCCCGGTTGAATCGGTATATCGGACAAGAAAGTGACAAATCATTGCTAATAGCCCATTTATACCAGTGTTTTAATGCACTGACTTCAAACCTTGGGCCAACAACAGATCCATTTATGATACGCTGACTGTTCCAAATCTTTTTGTTATCATCCCATCCAAGCTTCTCAACTTTTTGTATATCGTCATCGAACATAAATGCCCACTCAAAGCCCCTTTTGGAGCAGTACTTGACTATGTTCTTTCTTACAAGACCTATATCAGTGCCGTGATCCTGAAGAACAAGTTTGTACCAGGGTCTCCATTTTCATACATAGCTTCCTGTTCCCTACGTATGAACAAAAGCTTCTTGAGTGGAAGATCCTTGCAACGTGAGATAGCTACACCGTCCGGCCGGGAATAGGATGGGATACAAAGAACAGGTTTCATACTGTCCTCCTACGTTTCTCCACAGTTTTAAGGAAAGCACCCAGCATCTGAGACTTCTTCACCTTGGCTGAGTTCACCCGTATAGAGTCAAACCCGGCATCAGCAAAATATTTGACGTTCCTCTCAACCGTTTTCCACTTCCCTCGCACGGCATCCTCTTTGATGGGTTTCCCCCCATTCCGTTTATACACACGGGATATAGCAATCTCAACAGGAGGAAGCAAAGACAGAATGAGCACTTTCAGCCCTTTGTAGTTTCTTTCTACCTCATGAAACAAGTCAATGTAGGTTGACCGGATTGTGCTGGCCATAATACCCTCCATGAGTACATCATACTCAGGAAATAGATCCAAGGCAGCATATAGGGTCATCCTGGTAACGTCATTGTTTTTTAGGGTATCAAGCCCACCTGTTTTATTGAAATAGGTTCCCAGGGCAACCCAGCCATAAGAGGGGAAAACCGTCAACGCACTGATCTTCTTCCCATCGCTGCCGACAAGCTCTTGGACAAACATATCAGGGTCATCCATCATGGATATTGGTATGGTGGACTTGCCGGAGCCATTACAACCCCGTATGTTCACAAGCATCCTTTTCGACACCAGTCAATCCCTCCTTCAACCAGAGTTTTTTGCGCTGTGGACGAATACCACTCCAATCGTGAAGCTCACCTAAAAATCGTTCATCAAACATAATTCTTCTCAGTTTGAATATTCTGTTCCATAGCACATCGTATTGTGGAAGAATTTGTTTGTAGGAATTCAGCCAACCGAGTTCCCTATCATGGTGAAAACCACCATAGCGAGCAGATTTGAACAGATTTCGAAAGCTGCATATTTTCCCAATAAATAGGTTTATCTCATCGTCTTGATCAGGGTATACAAAAGATATTTGACGTTGAACTCGTCTCAGCTTTTTTGATAAGTATGATTCAGGGAATAATAATTTGCCTGATTTATCGAATTCGTTTGCAGCCTCATCTTCATAGAATATATTCAATAGACCGGAAGTGAGATTACTGCACTTTTTCCAGTCAAGTTTTGAAGGCTCTACAAAGCTCAGTCCAAAGTAGTCTTGAATATATAGAACTGATTCCATGAATAGATCTGTGGCAAACCTTCCTGTGAATCGAATGGAATCTATGGCTGAGTAAAGATCAATGTATGCTTGTACAGGATCAGGTTGTGCTGATACAGAAATAAGCCAATTGTATGGTTTCTTTTTGGTCTTTCGGATAAACTGCTCCATCAAAACTGGGAACCAATCCATACTTTTTGCATACGTTCTTGATGAGCCAAACTCAAGCACGGGCTTGTATTCTTTCCAGAATTGATAACAGTATTCCTTCACGGTCCCAGGGTTCACAGATCTCCAGTCAAATAACTCGTTAAGTAGAATACAGGTGACTTCATTATAAGTTGCTGACATATACCAGCACATCATTACAGCATCATCTTTATCAGTGACATAGTGTTTGATGTATTCACCCATAACACGATAATGTATGCTTGGGACTTCGTGTTGGTATTCAACAAATTTGTTTAGTCTCCAGTCTCCTCCAGTGTCACCCAGTATATTGTACAAGTCTATGTTTCATCACCCCTTATACAAGGGGAGGGGCATATGCCCCTCCTTTAGAATGGCAAATACTGAGGTGGCCAGATGACTCTTCAGTCATCATCGTCCTCCCAATCATCGTCGTCATCCTCGTCTTCATCCTTGGGCTTTTTCTTGCCCTTGGTGGCCTTCTTGGCAGGCGGGGACTTCTTGGAAGATTTCTTGGGAGCGGGTTCATCATCGTCGTCATCCTCATCTTCCTCGTCATCGTCATCCTCGTCATCATCGTCGTCAGGCTGCGGCTTTTTCTTGGAGGGCTTGGCAGAAGCTTTCTTGGAGGATTTCTTGGGGGCTTCTTCCTCTTCTTCCTCCTCATCCTCATCGTCGTCATCCTCATCTTCCTCGTCATCCTCGGGTTTGATGTAGGAAGAGATTTTGGCGCGCTTCTGGCCGTTGTACTCCTCATGGATGACATCGATGATGCAGACCTTGCCTTCCAGCTTATCCAGGTCCAGGCTCAACTTGCCGTTGGCCTTCATACCGATGGCCTCCAGGAACCCTTTCAACTTCCACAGGGCTTTCTCCCCCAGGGAGAAGGTCTCAAAGACGTTGGCGCCCTTGGCAGATCCCTTGATGACTTCGAACTTGGCCTTCAGGCAATCATCGCCGCTGCCTTGCACCGTTCCTTCCTCGATGGTAGCCAGCTTGGCCAGCCATTCGCCCTCAGGGCAACGGGAATAGGACTCCACCCCGGTCATATCCACTTTGAGTTTTCTTTTTGCCATTGTTTGTTTCCTCCTTATTATTCAAGGCTGATAGCCTTGGCAATTTTATCGAACGTAGGGTTGATGATTCTGTCCGGAACCTCTATGCTGGGGTCAATCTGGAGCTTTGTCCAGTAGTAGGGATTGGGGCCAATATCAGCCGCATACCTCACGACTGTTTTAGTTTTGTTCCCTTTTGTGATCTCTTTGGAGATCCTGGTGGTGTGAATACCATAGTTGGCCATACCCTCAAGATATGTCCTGGCACCCTTAGAAACAGACGGACGCACATCAGGGGCAATTTCATCCTCAAGCCCTTCTATGGAATCCATGCTTTCATGACAGGTCAGTACCACATACCGTCTCCCAGCCAGCTTATGGGTGAGCTTGATGATCTCTTCCTGTTCGGTCTTGAGATCACCCCAACTTTGTTGAGTCATCTTCTTGTTCTTACTGATAACCTTCTCATCAACCCACTCATTCACAACCATGGAAAACGTATCAAAAACGACTGTTTTGTACTGCTTGTCCTTTTGAAGCTCCTTACAAAGGGCTTTGAGCTCTTCCATATTTTGTACACGAATAGCTTTGATTTCCTCAGTGTTTGCTATGGTATTGGCACCGTCATCGCCTATCTGGACATAGAGCAGGGGCTTGGGAAAGGTTGAGGCCAACCAGGTTTTACCACTGTTGGACTTTCCCCATATAACCCAAAGATTGCGATGCCCCAGCTCAGAGATGTCTACAACTTTGTCCAAGATTGCTATTGTTCTCACCTCGATCCTTGCTTGTCTATGAAGTCTTTTGCAATAATGTATTCCGTGTTTCCACCAGTCATCTCAGAATAGCAGATATCACGGTATGCGCACCAGCTACAGTCTCTTGAAACATTCTTGGTCTTGTTTTGCTCTCCGAACCGGATAATGTGCTTTGCGGTGTACATAAAACCATCCCAAATCGTTTCGACCATAGCCGGGTCAATATCAAGCTCTACTTGAAAAAAGAACTCTGGTATGTTTGACTCAAACTTGTCCCCCCTTGCGAGGATTTCGGGATCAAGTATGTTGCGCTCTTTACAAGCTCTGCGCCAGCTCATCGGGGTGATTTTGGTTGAAGTAGCTTCAGAAAACCGATTTGATTTTTCAAGCCAAATTGGCGGGGATGCGGGGACTGATTTGATGTAATCCCATTTTACTCTGTCAGGTAAAATACCCTTCAAAAAATAAGCTGCTTTGGCATACAAGCATTTTTGAGGGTTCATCACGAGGAAGTCCATGCTGGGCTTGTTGGAGAAGGTCTTGTGCTCACCGACTATAATGGACTTTACCCCCTGATGCTTCAAAAGGTACAACTCATCAATTTTACCGACAAACACAATAGGCTCATCCTTGACTTTACCAACCTCAAATTCAAATTCCTGCTCAGTGACCTGAGGTTGCCTGATTCCTTTATACAGTTGCCTGTAGTCTCGAAAGATAGTAAAAAGATCTTGAACATAGTTGTCTCCAAGATCTGCCTGATACAAAGGTGGAAGTTCATAAAAGGCATCTTTGATATCCTGCTTTGCTTTTTTCAAGGCTTCAGGATCATTCCGCAGCTCCAGTAGCTTATGAAAATCAGTACCAAAGTACAAAGGGCGCTCTGGCTTCTTTTTCTCAAGGCACCTCACATACCTCAACCAATGCTGATAGGGACAATGCAAATATGTGCTTTCCCTCGAATAGCTGATGAATATTTGTCTCACCTCCTTATTCAAATTTAACGCTGTGGCAAGGACCAGCACCCACAGCCGTCAAAACAGCACCTAAAGCCCGGTGATGCCGTTTTGAGTTTTGAGTTTTACCTGGACGATGTAAAACCCCATTATGAGGTCCAACTTGTTTACAATAAACCAAAACCCTACCGTGCTGAGCCATCATGCCTTGCTACACCCCAACGTCTAATTACTGGTCCGATGGGTGGGATTTAACCACCGCCTGCAGGGTTTTGTCTGGCTGGGATGGCGGGATTTGAACCCACTATGTCAGAGTCAAAGTCTGGTGTGTTACCTGTTACACTACATCCCAATATATCAAGTTGAAGAAGGAGGGGGCAAAGAGAGATCCAACTTTGCCCCCAAGGAGAAATTTGCTTTGCCTACCAGCTGAGCGAGTGGCGGGGACTGGCTTTTGCACCCGGCCTGTAGCTGTGCTCCAAACAGCCTTTGATGAACTCAGAGCGCCATCCTTGCTCTTGTACTCTTTTCCGAAATCGCTTTGAGCTGATCATTCTCTCAGCAGGGTGTACAATCCCTTTCGGTATGGGACTGACGGTTTTACTGGGTGAGCATACCATCTAACTCTGGCCAGCATTTAATCCAACTTTCTGGAGGTCACCATACCTTTGAGGCCTCTTGACTCTGCATTTACACAGGCTTGTCACTGTTGGTCATCATGGGGCTTGATAAAGCCAGGAGCATTCAAAATTTGCGCTCTCCGACCAGCTGCATTAAGAGGGACAAAGCCCTCTTGAGGTTTTAATCATCGACTTCCTCAAAGTCATCATCGTCGTCATCCTCGACGGGTTTCTTGGCCTTCTTGGCCGGGGCAGGCTTCTTTGCCGATTTCTTGGCAGGCTTGACGGGTTCCTCTTCCTCCTCGTCATCCTCTTCCTCATCCTCGTCATCTTCCTCGACGGGAGCAGGCTTGGCCTTGGCCGCTGCCTTGGCTTTCTTCTTGCTGGCACCACGGGTGGAGGGAGCAACAAAGCTGCCGTCATCCTCGATGATGCTGTTGGCATACTTTTCCTTGCCTTCCTCGACGTTGATCTGGCGGCCAGTCTTACGGTCAAAGACCAGCTCATCGCCGTTCTTCTTGTTGATCGTAACGGTTTTTTTGGTGCAGCTGACCACCTCGAAAACGCCCAGCTTGATGCCGGTGAAGCCCTTCAGAATTACCTTGTCACCCTTTTTGGATTCAATCATTGTTATATCTCCTTTGTCATTTATTTTGGGTTTGTACCCCGTTTACAATCATAGTATACTATACATGGCATGAAAAGTAAAGGGGTGTTTTTGAGCATTTTTGTTGTGTTTTAGAGCAAATACGATACAGATACTTGCCTGATCATAAAATTCCTCACTTTTTCTTTGTTTTTAGTGAGTGCCCCATGGCCCCCAACCTATGTCTACATCAAGAGGAACACGCAGTTCAACACCAAAGTCATCCAGAACCGGAGGGTGAAGCATTATGCGGCGAATGGTAGCATCAACAAAATCACGATCCTCTTCATGACACTCTCCGATTATAGAGTCATGAACGGTTGCACCAATCCAAGCAATTCCTTTCAGCTCCTTGTTGATTTGGGTAACTGCTGAAATAAGGAGATCTGACCCAGATCCCTGAACCGGGGTGTTGATAGCTCTACGTGCTGCACTTGCTTTCTCCCATTTGTTAGATGAGTATATAAGAGGCAGCTTGCGGAACCTTCCAAACATGTTTGAGATACCACCCTGCATTTCGCATAGCTGCTCCTGCTCAGCATGCCACGGTAATAGCCTTGAATACTTGGCAAAGAACAGATTTCTGATGTGTTCCGCTTCTCTTTGAGTAAATACCTGGCCATAACTATTCAACGCATATGCCACGAATTTTTTGGCCTGCATACCGTATAGAAAGCCAAAATTGACTGCTTTCGCCTTGCCACGCTCTTCTTTGGTAGGTTCCCGGCCATTAGTGAATAGTTTTGCTGTTTCCGTGTGTATATCACCATTTTCATGGTATATACGCAGCATGGTTTTATCATTGGCATAGTGAGCAGCAATGCGCAGCTCCAGCTGAGAGTAGTCTGCCTCAAATAGGATCATACCGGGGGCACCACTGAACAATCCACGGATGTCCTTGGTGCGAGGAACCTGCTGAAGATTAGGGTTGTTGCAGGAGGTTCTACCGGAAACGACATTGGTGAGGTTGAAGCTGGGGTGTATACGGCTTTCATAGCAGTCATCTTCCCAGCGGTTCAGGAACATCTTGTTGCGGGTTGCTATATCCTTATACTGCATAAGGATCTTGGGGAGCTCATACCCTCTCATGGATAACTCCCTGAGGACTTCAGCCGATGTTGATGGGGCACCCTTTCCGGTTTTGGCTATGACGGGCATGCCCTCCTTCTTGAAAAAGGCATCAGCCACTTGAGCAGAACTGTTCCAGTTGATATCGTAGTGCTTTTTGAGCTGAGCAAGCAGGGCTTTCTCTTCTTTGCTGTACTTCTTTCGTACCCCGGCCATAGCACTCAGATCAAGATACAGCCCATTGCGCTCAATATCCCGATATGTTCTGTATGCTGGTAAAAGCAGCTTTTTGTATACCTTAACTTGCTGGCTGTCCATATTCTCTTTGAAATACTGAAACAGCTCCCAGGTGTATCTAACGTCACATTTGAGGTATGGCACCACCGTGTCTTTAGCTCCAGACAACTTTTCCTTCTTTGATATATCCCAATCAGGCACCCCAAGATACGCTTGAGCCGCCCTCTTCAGACCGTGTTCAGCAGCAAGGTCATAAGCTGTAGCCATGAGCATAACGTCCTCACTGATTGGTATTCTCACCCTATAGTGATGCTCTATGAACAAGGTATCAAATTTACCATTTTGAAAAACAGGCTTGATCTTGTGTTCTTTGAGCTTATGGACAAGCGCTTTGAATCTCTCGATGGATTCATCAGAAGATCCTCTGTATATGAGCGTTTTACTTAGAGGGGCATCAATATCCTCAGCCAAGCCAACACCAATCCAAGTTATTGTGTCCTTATATCGGTTCAGGCCTGTAGTCTCAATATCTATCGTTGCATATTTATATCCCATCTGAGACCTCCTGATCCCTGTAGTTGCCTTCTTCATCAACAAATTCGTTGTACCAGGCTTCTACATCAACACCAATCTCCTTGAGCTTGGAGCGTTCAGGGTATAGATCATCCATCTCATAGAACTTTCTCATGCGCTTATGCTCATCAAACAGGTCTCTGTAAAATCGCTTGAGCCTTTTGGCACCCCACCCGTATTTTTCATGGAGACACCAAAGGACGGATACATCAATATCAGCGGCCATCCGGTTCATTTCCTTGAGGTTATTCTTATGAATCTCAGCCATCATGATGTCTTTACCAACACCCTTTAGCAAGCTATCCACAGCTGATGATGGTTTCATGTTATAAGTTGGTTCAGACTTGGGGATTTTGCCCTCACGTTCAAGCCTCCTGCGGTCTCTGCGGTTCATTTTTCCTCCCTTGAAAATTTACGACAACTGCCCCAAGCGTGTATCAAGTCCAAGTTCCTCTTGTAACACCTCCCCCGGTATGGGGAGGTGCTTGAGACTGATTTCCAACCATCACATTGATCGCAAGTATCACAACCCGTCCTCAACTGCCTGAACATAAAATAGTCCTCAACCTCGTGTGCTATGTTCAGGATCTCTTTCCAGGTCATCTTCCTCTGGTTGGGATTGCCCTTGGAGACAACTATGCCCTTTTCAGGCTCCTTCTGTATTTTCTCGAATAAAACATTGTAGATAGCTACAAAGAGCACATCCAGATCACTGATGGGCTCATCCTTGGGTTTCATAGTCCCAATTTGCTGCTTCATATCGGTTCTCCGTCCTTACAGAAGAAGTCGGGCCTGCGCTTTTTTCTATCCAAACTACAGGCATAAAAAGAAGTTGACTTCAACGCACCCTTCTTTCTGTACTTCTTGTAGTATCTGCAATCATAACACCGGGTGATGCGCTCAATATTATCTGTGCTGAGATCCTTATACAACCAACCAAGGAGCTTAGTCAGGGCAGCAACAAGATCCTTTATTTTGACAATTTTGCCCTCAACCTCGAATGTATACTCAGGGTGCTCCTTTGAATATCTCTTGAGTATACGAATGGTTGATGTAAATACATCTGACATTTTCATAGTTTTGTCTCCTTTTTGAGCAACCGCCCCAGCCAACGAGGTATCTTCCAGTAAACTCTGTACCCCTTTGAAATAAAGTATTCGTCAGCAATGCCACAGGTATTGTGCCAAATATACCAGCCCATCACTTGCCCTCCTTAATTTCAAAAGACATATGAATTGCGGCTGATAAAGCTTGTACAAACTGCTCGTTTTGTGATTGCTCGTTAAATCCAAGCATTACCAATGCTCCGTGCAACCATTCGTGGCAAAGAGCTTGCATTTGCATCGTCTCTGGCATGTCTTGATTGATCTTGATTTCAGCCTTTGTATAATCAATCTCACCAAAATGGCTATCAATTGCGAAATTATCTTTACAAAGCATTACTCTATGGGGAACACCAACAATGTTAATTGTATTTGGTATCATATTTCCTCCTGTACCCTTGATATAAGGTCTTGTACAAGCAGCTTTTCCCTCTGGCCGTTCTTCCTCAGCTCAACAACCATCCCTTTAGAGGTTCTGACCGATTTCATACAATGACGATCTTTATTGAAAACCACACCATATTTGACGTCAATCCAATACACTCCTTCATAGCCGGGGATGGGGTATAAACCATCAGTCATTCTTCTTCCCCCTTAGAGTCAATCCGCACCAAAGATAATCCCTTGTTTTGGGGTCACGGATCTCCTTCACGCCTTGAGCCCTTATGTTGCGCATGAAAGAGTGCTTTTTGCTGCTTTCCCGCCCATTGTCTATACAGAAACGGCAGTATGCTTCATAGAGGGTTGACTTGTCTATGGTGTAATTTTCACCAATCTTGCATTTCTTAGCAATGAAGGCGTGAATGCTATCAGAATCTTGCCTGAGGGATTCAACATATTTGTCACTGCTGGACGTTCTGGGGATCTCTCGAACAGGAAGGAGCTTCAAGAGATACGGGATGATTTCAGTCACCCCTTCATCGCTACAGAGATCATTCACATAGTCATTATCAAGAAATAGCTCTGTATTCATGAACAGGATTCTCATGCGCTTGTAAAAAGCATTGGACTTTTCTTCAAGCTGAAGAGGGAGCTGGTTGAAGGAGAATATCAACTTGCAGAATGGTACAAAGAAAAACGGTTCTTTGCCCTTCTTCTCATGCATAATCTGGTCACCACCTGTGATCTTCTTGAGGTTTTCAATAGAGGACAGTGGCAAAGAAGAGTTGTCAGCGCAGCTATTCAACAACCGATTATAGAGCTGGGACGGGTAAAACCTCATATTCAGCTCATGCATACTCAAAGAGGACACATTCACCTTGCCTATTAGGGTTTCAAAAAACCGTATCAACACAGATTTGCCAGTGTTAGATTGTCCGCAAAGAATCATGAAAGTCTTCAACCCGTAGTCCAAAGTCAAGCAATATGCCATATATTTCAACAGCATCTTGATGTCTTCCTTAGGCAACTTGGTTTTCATGAAGAAATCATACAACCGGGTTTCTACAAAAGGCTTGTATTCTTCAACAGAATGCGGGATTTGTAATGTCTGGAGATACTTGCTGTCATGAGGAAGAAGCTTGCGCTGCTGTATATCCCAAACCCCGTTTTGAAAATTGATGAGGTTCTTATCCCGGTTCAATTCTGCGGAGGATCTTTGAAGCCGGGTATCATCACAGATCAACCGGAAACATTCCATGATACGGTTTTGGGTTATAAGGTTATCAACAAGAATCATGTCCTTGATGGTGTTCCTAACATGACTACTTGCCTCTACATACACCCCATCCCGGTATTGATAGCACTCCCCACCAAGTACAAATACATCCCCTCTATTGACAAAATAATCACAGATAGCTCGATGATTTATATTGCTTGGGGTTCCTTTACTGTTGTATATAAGGTATGGATTGTCAAATTGCTGAGCTGCCTCATACTTTTCGGTGTTCTCTACGATCTTGTCCAGCTCTTTCTCTTCCATGGGATCTTCAAAAATGATGTCATTTATGATCTCAGCCATGGTCTGGATCTGTTCTGAACTTGCGCCACGGTTCTTGTATGCCATTAGATGAGCAAACAGGGTAGCATTGCGACCATCACCGTCCTTCAACCCCAACAGGCTCTCTTTTCGGTTTACCATTGGGGTGAACTCAGGAGGCAGTTCTGCGATCTCTCTGCACTTGTTAAACTTTCTCTCTTCAGCTCCAAAGGGCAGTAACACATACCCCTTATTGGCACACCTAAAATCGCATTTTAGACCACAAGGAAGCACCATACCAACTTTCTGAGGGTATTCTTTGTCACACTTAAAATACAAGTGCAACCCTTTTGGGGTTTTACAGATGAGGGTTTTGAGACCAAGCTTTTTTACAACCTTGATAGCTTGCTCTTTGCCCTCATCTATATCAACAACTATATACCCTGAGCGAACCCACCAACCGATTTGTCCACCAGAAAAGACATGATCATCGGCAGCTTTTTGATTGACTATTGCATTGTCAAGACGTTTCTTGCCCATACAACGAACATAACTGTCTTGACCTACAAGAGCATCAAATTCACTCAAACGCATACATCAGTCTCCATCGAAAAGATTCATTTGATGATTTATAACCACGGCTCTGTCTTCCATGGTTTGTGCCTGGGAAGAGGATTTGTTCAACCAGCGCTCCATCCGGGCAATCTTGGCCTCCACCCGTTCCCCAATTTCTACCGAGGTGAGATCAAAGATATTCACAATGTGATCAAGAACGATCAGAACATCAGCAACCTCATCGATGGCCTTGCTATGTAGTCTTTCACGAGCTACATCAGCATCCTCAAACCGGGGGAATTTAGCGCAAACGCAAGACAGCTCATTCAGCTCCTCGACGGATATGAGCATCTGGGTGGTGTCTCCATAGGTATCTCTTGCCCGCTTGAGCAAATCCCGGTGCTTGGGTTTGACAAATCTGCTTACTTCCATTTTGGTCTCCTTCTTTTCCACAGATACCAATGAATCAAGAGGATCATTGGTGGCTCACTATCAAGCCAAGAATTGAACTGGCTTATGTATTCCAGCCGGGCATTGTAACGCCGTTTCTTTTCCTGGCGCTCACTCATGCTCTCCCTCCTGGCACTTATAACAGCCAGGGCAGTCATCGCAGGAGCAATCATCAACTTCAAGCGAAAAATCCCGGCCCAAAAGATCAGACAACGGGTAACGCTGCTGCATCACGTTCTGGCATCCGCAATGCGGGCAATCGAAAGCATCAAACATCTTTATGGGTACACCACCAAGAGCTGTCAGCCCAGTGGGGGAAGGTTCCTTGACGGTGCTATGTTCCTCCGCGATCAGGGGGAAGTCCCTGCCACATACCTTACAGGTAGTCATGCCTTTGATTTTGTTTTCCATTGTTATTCTCCTTTATCTGTCTGTATTGTCTTCTTTCCAACCATCAATGAAGAAAAGGTTGATACCAGCATCTTCAAGTATAGCACCTGTTTCATAGCTGACAGGAGATGTTCCACCATAGAATACATCCTTGATTCCAGCAGCAACGATAGCCCTGGCACATCCCTCACAGGGGTATCTGGTCACATAAATAGATGCGTCCTTGGTAGATACTCCATTGTAAGCCGCAGTGCAAATAGCGTCAACCTCACTATGTACAGCTCGGCAATCAGCGGGATCTCTGTGTGATTTGCTGTCATTCCCATACTTTTCTATGCGCAAGCAACCAGGGAATCCCTTGCACATATCGGGATGTGTCTTGTTAGCTCCAAGAGCAATAACCCGGTCATCCTTTACTATGACAGACCCAACAGCAACTTTATTGCAACCACTGGCTTTACCAGCATATGCAAATGCCAGGTCAAGATAATCTTTTGAGCTCATGTTTCCTCCTTATTCAATGGTTGGCTTATATTTCTTGCGGGGACGGCCAATGTCAGTTTTGGCACGAATATACTTGCTGAGCTCACAGAAGCAGTTCTCAAGGCTCATCACGTTGAAGCAACGATCCTCCTCAGGAAGATCCCAAAATACTTTCTTGCAGTCCCATTCCTTGCCAAGCACCTCATGGAAAAGCCTCTCAAGGTTATCTCTGACCCAGAAAACGCATTCATCATAAGTCATCCCAGCTCTGTCCTCAAACAGATAGTCAAGGCCCATTTTACAGCCAGGACCAGCGATGGTGAATTCATTTTCGGAGAAAGGGAACTCAGGGATGTAAGTCATATCAACAAACATCTGATATCCCAAAAACTCACCAATGCCGTCATACGCCTTGATGGTTTCAAAAACGTCTTTCTGAGTCTTGGCAAGTTTAATCTTGCTGGGCAGATCATCCTCATACAGGTGCTTGAGGAAATGCAACACCCGGATCTCAGCCATGGAAGAATCTACACCCTCAGGGACATACTTGATCATGGACATTTTCATGCCAGTGGTATGGAAAGCGCTGGTGAAGAATACCCTGTGAGGATCTTCCTGCTTGGCAGCTTCAAACACCGCTCTGTACCACTCTGGGTTCCATTCCTTGGTAAAATGAAACGGCATTCCAATCAGCTCTGTGGTTTGATGCTTGTTATACAACCGAAAAAGGATGCCATTGAGGAGCTTATCTTCATAGGACAATTCCGGGTTGGTGGAGATATTCTTGATCAGCCACTTGCTCTCCCTGTCATGTTCTCGACGGATATTGGTAAACCTAAATTCCTGAAGCACAGGATCTTTGGTCCAAGGAGCGGGTTTGCCCTGAACATCTTTTCTGAGGTGGATAGCATATCTGCGACTGATGAAATGATACAAATACAGAAGATTCTCCTCATTGATCTTGGGTTGCGCAGTATTGATAACCTTCTTGCGTACTCCACAAAAAGGTACATCAGCAGGTCTTGTTTTCATTGATCCTCCTTTATGGGTTCTACCCAAGTTATTATTCTACCACAGGTATGACAAGGAATTGATACCTCAGGATGACTATCGCATGTCTGGCAATATATACAGAACCAACACCCAAGTTTTCTATCATACCTGTACACTGTGGATGGCTGAAGTATGCTCATGATTCAAGGATCTTGGATGCGACCATATCAGCGGTATGAGTCCAGAGCACGTTGGGGTATTTCTTGATAGCCAGGTCATAAGCCTCCCAATCATCCTTCTCATACGCGCCCATATGGAACCGTATGCACATTGCCTCTTCCTCTGTGAGTTCCATCCACTGCTGCACCCGGATAACAGATTCAGCACCATGACCTCCATAGATGGGGGTATCTTCCTTAGGGGCATAGATAAACCCGTCATTCGTTTCGTTGACTGCGTATTTGCCAATTTTTGTTGCGTCATGGAACAGACCGACCACCATGGGACTTTCTACACGTTGCCATTCAATAACACCCGTAGCAGACAAATAGCACAGTGTATTGACCACGTTCATAGAGTGATCAAAAAGTCCACCAGTGTATGCTCCATGGTACTTGGTAGAAGCTGGGGCAACAAAGAAGTCCGTTGCCATGAGATCCTCCCAGGGGATAGAGTGCTCATAACCCCCCTCTTGGGCTGCTTCCCTGAGCAACTTCACCCTTTGCCCGGCTGTCCAACCTTTCGTGTTCATTGCGATTGATGCATTTAGCATGCTTTTCCCTCCTTTCAAGGTACCTACTATTATAATATGATGCGCTCTAAAAATAAAGCGCGGAAAAGGGTGAGAACGTCAGTGAATTACCTGAGTTTGATTGGTAACTCCTGCGATTTTCTCACCCTTTCGCACCCCTGCTAACTTTTACCCTTTTGCGGGGAGGCTTCTTTTGTCCATGGCACTCCGTCCATCCTGATAACCTGCAGTATAAGCAGATCTGTCAAAGCCCATATGCCTCTGTCCAAAACGGGTTCCTTTCTTGGCATTGGAGAACCGTTCATTGAACTTATCAGTGACATCCTGCGGGGTGACAATCATGAGGGCTTTGCACTGCTTGTCCAAGCTCTCCTTGATCCCGGCCATGAACCCGTCCCAGTAGGTATTGGCAACTCCACGGGTGCTTCTGCCCTGTTTTCTGGCTTCACGCTCCAGCTTGAGTCCCTGATTGTGAGACACCTTGTAGAGGTAGTTGAAAACCTCAACGCAAGCATCCACATCACCCTCACGACCAAAGAAGTTAATGGTCAATCCAATCAGGATGGGCTTACAACGGAAATTGTCTGCGATGATGACGGCCAGTCTGCTTCTGTACCCCTCATTGTTGGAGTGCGTAGCAGCCATCAATTTGTAGTTGATCTTCTCTTCCCCGGAAAGGTTGTTCAGGTCCACGTTGTACTGGGCGATGAGCTCCTGGGCCTTGAGAGCCGCTGCTTGAGCTTCATTCTTGGAGGGGTTATTGCCTGCCAGGGCAAGCAGCTTCTGGATCTTGTCCACGATCTTGGTCATGTCGGTCATTGTAGTATCTCCTTTCAAATATGTGGGGTTGTGCAGGCTTCTGCTTAGAAGCAGAAGCCAAAGCACATACCGAGCTTGTTAGCAAACTTGGGGTTTTTGGCGTTGATCTGCTTGTCGGTGGTAGCATCGAAGATCAAGAGCTTGTTGTCCTTAGTCCAGACTTCAATATTGCCATCCCGCTTGGTGGCTTCAAACAGCCCCAGCTTCATGCCGGTGAAAGCCTTGACTTCAACGATGTACTGAGCTTCACCGCGCTTGCTGTACCAGCGCTTCAGGGTAGCAGGGGCCACGAACTTGTCCTCAGTGCGCTTATCCATCGGAACCATGCAGACCTTCTCACCCATGGTGATCATCTCATTGAGTACATACAGCTTGTTATCCCGGTTGTTCTGGTAAATGGTAGCAGTGATCATCTTGTATCTCCTTTCACCCCTGTGGGGTTCACCGTTTCTTTAACTTACAAGCATATCATACTACCAAATCTTGTAAAAGTAAAGTCCAAATTTTACAAGATAAAATAACAGAAACCAGCTAATCTTGTATCAGATCTGCTGGTTTCTTGTTTCAAAAGCTATCAAAACTTATGATTTTGAAGAAAAATCAAGAAAATAGAAAATTTTACAAAATTTTTCACTCATCGTCTGAGATCTTTCCTTTGGATTTCCCAGAGTTTCTTTCAATTATGGTTGTCGGTTGTATCGGAGAGAGCACCAACTGGCCACTATCCATAACGATAACAGCACGTGTCCGTCTACCAAAAGTAGAATCTATGGCCAGCCCCTTGTCTTTGGCCTCCTGTACCATCCTCTTGACAGGAGCTGATTCAGGGCTCACGATTGCGATCACCCGGTTGGCTGCTATGTAGTTCCCCAACCCTACGTTCAAGGATTCCATGCCATCACTCCATTCTGTAAGTTTTTACCAGATCAGGATCAAGTATGCCTTGATCTTTCAAGATGCCCTCAAACTCAGGCTCACCACGGAACATCTCAAAATAGGGCTGTTCCATATACAAAGACTTG
>JAEEGL014530014.1_pt1 | contig 20340 bp, 21 predicted proteins | sample 9134231 | NCBI WGS metagenome assembly JAEEGL01 (sample SAMN16246548, study PRJNA631951) | gut metagenome | biome: gut microbiome; feature: rumen; material: fiber-attached | host: Bos | place: Iran: Karaj | collected 2018-10 | reverse complement strand
CACTAATTTCACAGGCTCTTTTGGAACAAACTGGCCAATGGCTATGGCGGCCACTTTTATGACTATCCTGCCTGGTATAGTAATCTATATATTTGGGCAAAAGAGCTTTGTTGAAGGTATAGTTCTGACCGGTATGAAAAATTAATATATAGGGGAAAAAATGAAATACTTGAATCGTTTTATGAAATGGTATCTTGGAGAAAACGATGTGGAAAAAGAGCCGCCTAAGGACGGCTTTTTCCGCATCTTATATCTTGTTGTTAATTTTCCTGGAAAGATGCTAATGATAAATCTTGTATTTATCATCACCTGCCTTCCACTGATTACAATTCCGTCAGCATGGGCAGCACTTTGCGCCTTTACCGGAAAAATGTTCTTAAAGGGTTATGACTTTACCCTGGAGGATTATCTTGCAGAATTTAAAGAAGGCTTTGTTAAAAAGCTTGTCTTGGGCATTATAGGGTTTGCTGTCATTTTCTATGGCTATTACCTCATGAGCCTTGCTGGAAATTATAAAGCTATATCTGACAATATATCCTACATGATCATTATGGGAGCTGGGTGCGTAATATTTGGCACTGGTACTCTTTTTTCTGTATGGACCTTTGTGATGGCTGCTCATCTGCGCCTTGGATTATCAGGAATAATCAAAAACGCAGCCATACTCCTTATTCTGGAGTGGAAGAGCAGCCTAAAGCTTATTATATATACAACAATTTATCTATTCATAATTCTTGCATTTATGCCGTACTCAATTCTTGTTCCAATGATAATTGGTAACTCTCTTTATAGCCTGATCTGCAGCAGCATAATATGTCCAGTGATAAAGCGGAGAATTACTGATCCTTATGAAGAAGCTGTGACGCCATCCACTCCCACATATTAACGCCGTTTTCCTCACACTGATTGTTAAAGAAATAAATCCATGACCAGTGGCCCATGTACTGATATGCGCTGCCATCTTCTGCAGTGTAAGTGCCGGTTGTATCGTGTACATCTGCAAAGACACTTGTGTGAACATTGGCATCTATAGCGCGAAGTCTCTCAATTGTAGGAGCTTCAAATGTCTTAGGATCAACTGTTGGATCATTTTCGGCGTAGACAAACCAGATAGGAAGGTCCTTTATAGCCTCTAGCTGATCATCTGTGATACCTGCATCAAGATAAGCTTCGCAGATTGGATAAGCAGCTGCAAAATAATCAGGATAATTAAGAACCATATCCATAGTCATGTAGCCACCATTTGAGCAGCCGCCTATGATAATCCTGTCGGTATCAACATCTTCGTGTTCGGCAACATAAGCATCGATAAGTTCCTTGAGATCTCCAAGATAAACAGAATCTACGCCCTTATTATCTGCCCAGTTTCCCTCCTCGTCATATTGCATCCAGAATGTAGGACACTGTGGAGCCAGGATATAAGCGCCTCCCATGACCTTCTGGAATTCATCACCAAAAAGAGAAGTAACTTCATTGCCAAGAGTGTTAAGTCTTGGATCACTTCCGCCCTCCCCTGCGCCGTGGAGCCAGATTACAAGAGGGTGCTTGGCACCATCGCTCTCAGGAGTAAATGATGCATATTTAATTGTGTGGCCCTGGCTTCCTGTAAATGAACCGGTCATGTCAACTTTCTCAAGCTGTGGATAAAGTGCTGAGTCAAGATCTACTGTATTTGAAACGTTAAAAGATGTAATCTCATTTCCATCAGCTGTCTTAATAACGGAATTATCCTTTAAAGATACTGCAAGCTCATAAGGTGAGCAGATTGTATTATTACCTACAAAGATATCGTAGCAGAAAGGATTTCCTGTGTTAGGATCATATCCAAGTTCAAGAGTTATATACTCAGAATCCCCACTCTTATTACCCAAATCATCACTAGTATAAGCAGCAACTACAGTAAGCTCTGTGTCGGCTGTGACGTGCTTACTGGGATCTTCTGTAGATCCTTCTGCAAGTGCTGCCCAGTTAAAAGATTCCTTGGTTTCAACAACAGAGAATAAATCTGAACTTATTGAATCCGCAGAAACTAAAGCATTTAACCTTATAATAGTCTTTGTTACTGCAGGGCCCCAATCCTGCCCTTCTACAACAACCATCTGATTGCCAGTCAGCTCTGTGACTGCATCTGCGATTGTCTGATTTTCACTTGATGCCATAACGCTTACCTCCTCTGTACTTTCTGTACTAGTACTTCCGCATCCTACTGCCTCCATAACAACTGTTAATGCCAGCAGTGTTGCCATTACTCTTTTCTTCACGTATGTGACCTCCCAATAGTTTTTTTGCATTTCCAATTCTAGCAATAAAAAACCAGAATAAAGTGATTTGTCACAAAATGTATTAAAAGCGGCATGAAATGCAGTTTATCGGTGAAATCACCTAGTGGAACTTAATTTCAATTATATCATATTTTACACAATTAAATTACGCGTTGACGATTATTTCACTTTATGGTAATTATATTGTCCGTGGAAAAAATAAATTTTTAATAACGTTTTTATAAAAATGATATTACGAGGTGAGAAATGGAAATAAATCAGTTAACCGTGCTGGGTGGAGAAGCTGTAGACAGTTCACAGGCTCTTATAGTCGGAGTTAGAAATGAAAGACTGGCAATTGCCCTTTCATCAGTTACTGCAATTGAAAAGGTGCCGGTTTCAGACATTAAATCTGTTGATCAGGAGGATGTTTATGACCATAGAGGCAAGGTAATTCCTCTTGTATATCTTGATCAGGTGTTTGAACTAAAGGGAGATAGCGAGGATAAGAAATTTATCAACGTTGTGGTTTGCACTAAAGATGATGCTGCAGTAGGGCTTGTTGTAGATTCTCTCTACGGACAGTCAGAGATTGAGAGTAAATCACTAGGGGCACTTAGCGACAACGAGTATTTTACAGGTGTATCAATCCTTCCAGAAATGGATGAGGTTGCACTTATTCTTAATCTTGAGTCTCTTGTGGCTTAAATCAAGGAGGATTGAAATGGAAGAGTTAGCAGTTTATCAGGAAAAGAAAAAAGAAGAAAAGAAGTATGTTGTTTTTGGAATAAAAAATGAAAATTTCGGTATAGATATTTCTTTTGTCAATTCAATCATACAGATGCCTCATATAACGAGTGTTCCGAAATCTCCTGAACACTACAGCGGGATCATAACTCTTAGAGGTGAGGTTGTTCCAGTTATCAGCTTGAGGCGAAAGATGAATCTTGATGATGAGGCATATACAGACAATTCAAGGATCATCATAACAGATATTGAAAAAGATAAGCAGGTTGGCCTTATTGTTGATGAGGTAAAAGAAGTTGTTGAGATTCCAAGTGATGAGATCATGGAGCCATCTCCATTTTTAAAGAAAGAAGAATCTCTTATAAGCGGAGTAGGCAAAAAGGATGATGAGCTTATTTCAGTTTGTAACATTGAAATGTTGATATAACAAGAAACAGGAGGTCATATGAACAGGAAAATTAAGGCACTTAGCCTTTCAATGATCGTGACAGCCTTATTACTAACAGCTTGTGGCAGCTCAGTAGAGGCTGCCTCAGCCAGTAGTAAAGGACTGACAAATAGCCAGGTTGTTGGAAGTGTTTCCAACGATGCAGTTAAACCAGCGTCAATAACTATTATGGTGGATGGAACTTTGGTTACCCAGGAAAATGGCAGGGATGAATTTGAAAAGAGATGGGAAGCCCTTACAGGGATCGACCTTATCATAATCCAGCCTGAGCATGACGTGTACTACGAGGAAGTCTCAAAAGCATTCGAAGAGGGCAATCTTCCAGATGTGGTTCTTTTAAGTTCTACTTACTACACCACTTATGCTGCCCAGGAAATGCTTGCTGATATTACACCTTACTACAGCGGATCTGAACTTGAAAAGAGAGTAAGCGATGCGGGAAAAAGCGCTCTTATTGATGGGCTTAAGATAAACGGTAAGTTATTTGGAATTTCTCCTACAAGAGGAAACGGCTGTGTGACTTATATCAAAAAGGCATGGCTTGATAATGTGGGACTTGATGTACCTACAAATTATGCAGAATATCTTGATGTGCTCAAGGCCTTTACTGAGGGTGATCCTGATGGAGACGGAATAAATGGAAACACTTATGGTGTGTCAGCAGCAGGAATCATAAACAACGAGGCTCCATACATCAACTATCTTCCAGAGTTCTACCAGGATGCATATCCATCTTTTTATCAAAAAGAGGATGGAACCTGGGCTGATGGATTTACAGAAGAAGCAATGAAAGAAGCTCTTACAAGACTTCGTGATGCATATTCAAAGGGCTATATAGATAAAGACATTGTGGATAATGGAACAGGCGACTGTAGAGATAAATTCTATGCTAATGATTATGGTATTTTTACTTACTGGGCTGGAACCTGGGCCAAGACTTTGTCAGGTAAGCTAATTGACGCAGGTGTTGATGGAGAGCTTGTCACAATGCCTCCTATAGCGGAGACAGGTAATTATCTTGAGAGAGTTGCCCCAGTATGGTGTATTACTTCAGCCTGCGATAATCCTTCCGGAGTATATAAATACTTTTTGGAAACTATGAATGATGGTGGCGAAGTAGAGGAGCTTTGGACCTATAGTCCTATTTCAGACAGCTATGCCAAGAATCATATAGATCATTTGCTTGCGACTGTAGCTCTTACAAATGACCCGGGAGCTGACAGCATTACTGAGGAACAGGCTAATGCTCTTAAGATATTTAATGATAACAGTAAGATGGCGGATCTTCCCTATAGTACAGATGCATATTCTACCTATAACGAGGATCTGATGGGGCTTAAAAAGGAGCTTATAAAGAAAGTTGTTGTAGAAGGAGCGGACATAGAGACTTCTTTTGCTGAGTTTGAGGCTGCAAACGGAGTTTATATGTCACAGGCAATTGTGGATTCACTCAATGCAGAGTAAGGAGCAGAAAATGGAAAAGAATAGAGGAATGAGATTTAGCATTAAGGCTAAGATCATGCTGGGAAGCATATTGTTGAACATCATTACATGTGCTGTAATGGGAGTTTCAATTTATGGATTTGTCCAAAGCAGTTATGTTGAGAGCGAAGCAGCAAATACTCTTGCAATAACTCAGATTGCAGCTAATCAGCTCAATGGAAATCTTTTGGGATTATTGGAAGCAGGCTCTGATGATAGTTATGCAAATACAGTAATGCTGGAAGATATGGGCAAAGTAGTTAGTTCTGCAAATGTCAGCTCTATATATACTGTAGGTGAAAGAGGAGGCTCACTGGTTTACCTTTCTCGTCCTGCATCTGATGGTGTAAGCATTGGAAGCGCAGTTGAAAGTGAGTATATGGAAGGGATGAAGACAGCCCTTAGCTCAACAGGATATGTCTCAACTGACATTAAGAAAACACCTGCCGGAGTAAACTATATTACAGCTTACGCTCCTGTATTTAACAAGGCGGGTGAGGCAGTTGGTATTCTTGGAATAGATTATATTGTTGATGAGCTTGTAGCTTCACTTAATGCAATTGTTAGAACTACAATTCTTATCGGTGTGATTATTTCACTTCTTTCAGCAGTAGTTTCTATTATCCTTGCAAATGGAATTGCAGGCGGACTTAAAAAGGTAGATGACAAGATTGATGATCTTGTAAGTAATAATGGTGATCTTACTCAGAAGATTGAGGTTAAAGGTAATGATGAAGTTTCTGATATTGCAGATAGCATCAATCACCTTCTTGAGTATATAAGAGAAGTGGTAAGCTCTATTTATACAAGCTCAACAAGCCTTTCTGGTTCTGTTGATACAGCTCTTACTACTACTATCAAGACAAACGACCAGCTGGATGGTGTTTCAGCAACTATGGAAGAGATGAGTGCAGCTATGGAAGAGACTTCTGCATCACTTCAGCAGGTTCAGAATTCAACCAGCAAGATAAAAGACGATGTTCAGGGCATGTATGCAAGCGTTCGTGAAGGTACAGATTACGCAAGCAATATGGAACAGCGAGCTATGGAGATGAGACGCAATGCTGAAGAGGAGACAGAGTCCGCCAAGGCAGCAGCTGATGATATGACAAACAGCCTCAATGAAAAGATTGAAAAATCTAAGGCTGTAGAGGGAATCAGTAGTCTTACACAGACTATTCTGGATATCGCTTCTCAGACAAATCTTTTGTCACTTAATGCAAGTATCGAGGCGGCAAGAGCTGGTGAGCATGGCAAAGGATTTGCAGTTGTTGCTGGAGAAATCAGTTCACTTGCAACAAACTCTGCTGATACAGCCAAGAAGATTCAGACAATCTCTCAGGAGGTTATCGGAACTGTTAGAGAGCTTGCTGATGAGGCAACCAAGATGGTTGATTTTGTACGTGAAAAGACAGTTGGCGGATATGTTCAGCTTATGGATACAGGACTTCAGTACCAGGAAGATGCACAGAAGATTTCAGAGATGCTTAAGAATGTAGAGAAAGCTTCTCATAATATCGAAGGATCTATGAATGTTGTTTCTGAGGCTATGAGTGACGTTTCTACAGCTGTAGATGAGAGTGCAAGAGGAATCAGCGATGTAGCTGGAGCTGTTGCTGAGATGTCTGATAATATGAAGCAGAACAAGAATGTAGTCAATGAGAATGCAAATATTGCACAGCAGCTCGATGATGAAGTAAATAAGTTTAAGTTCTAAAGATAATACAAAAAATAAGAGACGAAAGTCTGTTGCCAGTCAAATGGCGAAAGACTTTCGTCTCTTTTATTGCATAGCTGCTAAAATTTTTTACTTACCAATTGTGGCGTTCATGCTGCCAACCTTGTAACCCTTCATGTCTATAGTAACGAACATGAAGCCAATCTTTTTTAGCTCTTCATAGATTTCTTCTCTGACACCATCAGCTGAAAGTCTCATGATGTCTTTGGCCGGAACTTCGATTCTTGCAAGGTTCTCACCGTGAAGTCTGACTCTTTCCTCTAAAAATCCATGCTCTATAAGAACCTGTTCGGCTCTATCAATCATTTCAAGCTTCTTTGGGGTGATTTCTTCCCCATATACAAATCTGGAAGCAAGGCAGGCATAAGCAGGCTTACTCCAGGTTGAAAGCCCCATAGCCTTGGAAATAAGGCGTATATCCTGCTTGTACAGACCTGCTTCTCTTAATGGGCTCTTTACCTCGAGCTCCTCAACAGCTCTAAGGCCTGGCCTGTAATCTCCAAGATCATCCATGTTGGAGCCTTCAGCAACATATTCAATGCTGTTTTCTTGGGCAATCTTCTTTATCTCGCTAAATATACCTCTTTTACAGAAATAGCATCTGTCCTTGCTGTTATGCCTGTATCCCTCTTCCTTAAAGGGATCAGACTGACAAAAGAAATGCTTTATTCCTCGCTCTTTACAGAAATCTTCAGCTTCCTTGACTTCCCTTTTTGGAACGGCTGGATCTGCCTCTGTTACAGCGATGGCTTTATCTCCTAAAACTTCTGCTGCAACTGCCAGAAGAAGGGCGGAATCGACGCCTCCAGAGAATCCCACAGCTAGGGAGCCGTAGCCTCTTATAACATTTTGAAGCTTGGTGAGCTTGTCTAAGAGTTCCTCATTTAAACCGTATTTATTATCCATAGTAAACCTTTCTAAAAAATGGACTCTACTTTCAATTGAGCAAAATTATATTGTGCTTACTATTATAACAAGTATTTTTCGTCAGTAAAGCCCCTAAGGTATGATCATGTTTAAACTATAGAATACTGCATGAACTCGTACTTTAGCTGAGTTCCTTCAGCTATTCCCTCAGGCAAAAGAGCTCTCGCAACCAGCTTTAAGTCCTCGGATTCAATATCTGTTCTTTTTAAATTGGCGTAATCGCCGTCAATACTTACAACTACGTAATACCAGGTTTCCATTTTTCTTTTACCTCCATGATAAAGATAAGACAATCATATCATGTAAGATGATAGATTGATAAAAAACTCTTGAAAATAAATTTACACGTGATACAATCATATTGCATAAAATGCATTTCGAAAAGAGGGATTTATGATGAATAATATAAGTAAGAAGCAGAAGATGACAAGTCTCGTGCTCAAGTGCGTAGTCATCTTATCTGCAGTCATAGGAACTATTATGAGTTATCTGGCTGGACGCTATTCATTCATGGGCGGAAGGCACGTGTTCATGTATTTTACTATTCAGTCAAATATAGCTATCGCTATTATCTGCGGCATTGGAGCTTATCTTTTACTAAGAAACAGAGAAATCAGTAAGCTCTGGTATGTTATCAAGTTTGTAGGTACAGTTTCAATCACTCTTACGGGTGTTGTGTTCGGGTTCGTATTGGCGCCAACTCTTGGGGCAGCGGCCTGGAATGTTCAGAACACACTTACACACCTTATTGTGCCTGTTGTGGCAGTTATAGATTTTTTTGTTATGAGCGGCGCGGTCAGTGTAAAGAGATCCAATGTCCTGTATGTGATCATTCCCCCTATTCTGTATGCGATATATGCAGGAGTTGGCTATGTAAAGGGCTGGGAGTTTGCAGAAGGTATCAACTATCCTTACTTTTTCCTCAACTGGGGCAGTAAGGCCGGAGCCTTTGGCTTTACAAGTGAACTTCCATTTATGGGAAGTGCCTGGTGGATACTGGCTCTATTGATATTCCTGATAATTGTAGGATATGCATATCTTGCAATAGCAGATGCGATTGGAAACAGAAAAGGTAGGTAATTTTTTAAATATAAAAATATTATTCTAGGAGGAAAAAACAGTGAGCACATTAGTAACATTTTTTAGCGTAGGTGGAACTACCAAAAAGGTAGCAGCAGATTTTGTGGAAAAGACAGGAGCAGATTGCTTCGAGATCAGTCCTAAGCAGCCTTATACAAGCGCTGATATCAACTATCTCAACCCACTTTCAAGATGCAACAAGGAACAGATTGGCAAGCAGGATGTTCCAGTAGAAGGACAGGTTCAGGATTTCGACAAGTATGACACAGTTTATATCGGATTCCCTATCTGGTACGCTCAGGCTCCAAGAGTAGTCTACAGCTTCTGCAAGGACTACAACTGGGAAGGCAAGAAGGTATATGCGTTTGCAACTTCTGGCGGCAGCGGAATCGGCAAGACTGCTGAAAAGCTCCAGGAGTATGTAAAGGGTGCAGCATCAGTAGAAGCTAAGCTTGTTCATGACGCTTCTGAGATTGAGAACTGGTAATAGAACTCATCAATTATTGCTACAACATAATCAAAAGTTGCTATTTTAATCCATTTAGTATATTATGGACCACGGTGCCAAATTATGTGGCACCGTGGTTCATAAAAAGGAATGAGAGGTAACAAGTTTTAATGGAAATGAAAAATGTTATTGTAGCTCAGTCAGGCGGGCCAACCTCCGCGATCAATGCTTGTCTTTCGGGTGTTCTGAAGGCTGTTTTGGATTCTCCCAACTATGATATATGTTACGGAGCGGTGAATGGTATCCTGGGTGTCTTGTCAGAGAATTATTTGAATCTTACCCAGAAAGCCCAAAATGATAATGATTTTATAGATCTTTTAACTCATACCCCTGCAATGTATTTGGGAAGCTGCAGATATAAACTTCCGGATTACAGGGATGATGATTCTTCTTATTCTTTTATTTTTTCCCAGTTTAGAAAACTTAATATTGGTGCATTTTTCTATATTGGTGGAAATGACAGTATGGATACTGTACTTAAATTGTCTGATTACGCCAGAGTGATTGGCTCAGATGTAAAGATAATTGGCGTTCCCAAGACTATTGATAATGACCTGTGTAATACAGATCATACACCGGGCTTTGGCTCTGCAGCCAAGTATATTGCAAGTTCTATGTTAGAGATTGCGCATGATACCTTTATCTACGCAGTCAAATCTGTTACTATCGTCGAAATCATGGGCCGTGACGCAGGCTGGCTTACAGCAGCAGCTTCTCTTGCGCGTAATGGCTATTCTTCAGCTCCACATCTAATTTATCTTCCAGAAGTTCCATTTGATAAAGAAAAGTTCCTTGCAGATGTCCGCGGTGAGCTTACAAAGCGCAACAACGTTATAATTGCTGTTTCTGAGGGCATTAGAGACAAGGATGGCAACTACATAACATCAAGTAAGGCCATGGCTGATACCTTTGGACACCAGCAGCTTTCGGGCGCAGGAAAGGCTCTTGAATTTCTGGTAAAAGAAAACATTGACGTCAAGGTTCGCAGCGTGGAGATAAATGTACTTCAGAGATGTGCCGCTCATATGGCTAGCAAAACAGATCTGGATGAATCTTTTGCCCAGGGCAAAAAGGCAGTTGCTCTTTCAGAGGAAGGAAAGACAGGCTGTATGGTAGTTTTAAAGAGACTCTCAAACTCCCCATATCAGGTGGATTATAGCTACGCTCAGATAAAAGATATTGCCAACGAAGCAAAGTCAGTTCCTGTAGAGTGGATAAATGCTGAGGGCAACGACATTACAGAGGAATTTGTAGAGTATTTAAGGCCTCTTATTATAGGTGAAGCCAGCCATGCTTTTGAGAATGGGCTTCCTAAGTTCCTTGATATTTCTCATCTAAATGCCACAAAGGCAGATTGAGAAGAGACACAAAAAGCACATAAAAACCACATAATAGTTAGTTATTTTAAAAACTGCAGCCCTTGATCCTGAGATGGCCCATGAGGTTTTGCAGACTATGCTGGACCTGGCCAAGACAGGATCAACCATGGTGATGGGTCTTAGTCTACATTAATAAGCTCGTATTCTTTTACCCCATAGCCCATTTCGGCTGCGGCATCAACAGTGTGCTCGCCGTTTCTGGTCTGAACTCTTTCAAGGAAGTGGTCTTTTCCTGGATCATCAGACTTGTAGATGAGATCAAGGCAGGCCCTGTCTATAGCGACAGGATCAGTAGATATGAGGATACCTACATCCTGCATGCATGGGTCCTCAGCTACTGCGCAGCAGTCGCAGTCAACGGACAGATTCTTCATAACATTTATAAAGACCATATTTCCATGGAAGTGATCAACTACCGCAGAAGCGGCCTCTGCCATGGATTCAAGGAAAGCATTCTGCTCTGCGTGGTTATCCCAGACAATTGCCTGGTCATCAGTTTTGGTGAGCTTGCCTCCAGAGTGGATATTTACCTTGCCTGCGGTGGAAGCGCAGCCGATTGAGAGCTGTTTGAGTGCTCCGCCATAGCCACCCATTGGGTGGCCCTTGAAGTGAGAGAGTACCAGCATGGAGTCATAGTTTAAAAGATTCTTGCCCACAATATCACTCTTTAAGTGATTGGCATGAGCGATTGGAAGCTCAACATCCGGGCCTTCTTCGTCCATAAGATCAACAACAAAAAAGTCATTCCAGCCATGCTTCTTAATGAGCTTTTTGTGCTTTTCTGAGTTATTTCTTGCTCCGTCATAAGCTGTGTTACACTCTACTACAGTGCCGTTTACGTGTTCAACCATAGGACGCCAGAACTCTGGTCTTAAGAAGTTCTGATTGCCATCTTCTCCGGAATGAACCTTAACAGCAACCTTTCCGTCAAGTTTTTTCCCTAATATGTCAAACATTTTTACCACTTGTTCAGGTGTGATTGTCCTTGTGAAATACACTTTAGAAACAGAACCCATATGCTAGTGACCTCCTTGCTAATAGTGTTGTTAAGTTTTCATATAATTATTATTCAATTTTTGATAACTTGATGTCAAGGCTGTTAATTCTACTACCGGGTTTAATATTTTTTTTAATACTTATCTTCAGCATATAGGGTGTAACATAAAAAGGTAATGTTCACATGAGGAGAAAATTAGAATGAGAAAAAGTATAGTGCCAGTAGTTTTATGTGTTGTAGCGATTCTGACAGCTTGTGGTGGCAGCAAGACAGAGGAGTCAGCTTCAATATTTGAGACTGTAGAGACGGAAAAGGCTCAGCAAGAGGCTGATGAAACACCAGCACAGCAGACTGAAAATTCAGATGAAGGTGTAGAGCAGATCACAAATGAGCAGGCATTTAACGCAGTTATGAACTACTGTAAATCTGTAAACCCTGATTTTAGCGCCGAGATAAATACAGAAGGTTACACTGAGTATTGGGATACTACAACAGATGAGTCTGGTGAAATACTCGTAATTTATCGTTCCTATACTGGAGCACAGACTCGTTATCACATAAATTCTACTACAGGAGAAGCTTATGTTACAGAGCTTGTTCCGGGAATTATAGACGAAGAGCAGCCTACAGGTGAGACCTTCAACGCAAGGGAATATCTAGAGTGAGGCCTATATCTTCTTTATAGAATCTACCATGGATTGAAAGCGCAGGCAGTCCCTTATCTTGATGGCTACATTGAGATAGGCCTGCTTGTTTTCATCTGATGGACGTGGCGATTTGATCCATCTGTCTAGGACCTCGTAGTCAAGATATCTTTCCCAATAGGCTCTGTCAAGAGAATCTATCATCTCTTTTCCGTATTTGGAAACAGATGTGAACCAATCGCTTGTTGGGGTATTGTTTTCTGCACTTTCACTTGGAGTATCTTTTATCGAAACACTGTATAAAGAGGGCGGCATAATATCTTTAAAGGCCTCCCTGAATATATATCTTTTTATCTTTCCATTTTGAAATAAATAGCGAGGAATAGACACAGCATAGTCTATAACGTCCTTATCAAGAAATGGAAAAACATATCTGGCCCCTGAATAAGCGCCTAGAAGAGCGGCTGTTTTGGGGCGCAGATTAGTACTGCCATCATTAATATATTTGATGACATCAAAAGAAAAGGTGTTGGCCGGCATCGGAACATCCGTATATTTCAAAGAAAGCTCTTTTGACAGAATTTGAGGAGCATTCTGGTAGCTGACATAAGGGGTTGATAGATAACGCTGCCTGGATGAAGCTTTCCCTTTGGCCTGCCTGTAGGTTTGAAGAAGTCTGTGCTTTTGGCCTTTTGTAAGATCCCATGTCAGTTTGATATAGTGTAGGTACTCTTTATGGTAAAAAAGTTCAAAGGGGTCCCCTCTGTGGCTTACACCTTCATCGCCTCCATGGCCTGAGAAAATAACCTTGGCTCCCTTGCAATTAACAAACTGTGAAGTCTGGGCAATTATAAAAGAATTGGTGTATAGAGGAAGTGCATAGTTTCGGTATATATCAAGCTGGGAATCATATTTAAGACCAAGGGCTTCATGGGACTTACCAAGGTTTGAGGTAGAGTCCAGGATCCAGTCGCTTTCAAAGTTGCAGGTGATGTTTTCCTGATTGCAGATATCATCTATTACAAGTCTTTCATCATTTTCAACAAGAGGAACAGTCTTGGTATCCGGGGACCAGGAATAGTAGATGGCCTCACGCCCAAGGCGGTTTATAAGTATGCTGATGACACCAGAGTCAAGTCCACCTGATAACTCAGAGCCCACAAGCCCTGGGAAAACATCAAGTCTATCTTTTATTGAAGCTGTCACTAGTTCTCTTAATTTATCTCTGTATCTTCTTGCTGTGAGGAATCTTGTCTTATGACTTCCAAGTCTCCAGTAGCTATTAGTTTCATAAACTAGTTTGCCATTGTTATTTGTAATCGTGATAAAGGAAGCTGGTGGAACCTGATAAATATCTTTTACCTCAGTTTGGGTAAGGCTTTCAGTGTCGTAGCCGCAGATGTTCTTGTAGAGCCATTCCTTATTCACTTCTCCGGGAATGTGGCTATTTGCCAGCAGCCCCCTGATATCTGTTGAAAAGGCAGTAAGATCATCAGACATATAGTAAAAAAGAGGTCTGATACCCAGATGATCCCTGAACAAAAAGAGTATGTCTCTGGCTTTGTCAATCATAGCTCCCGCAAAGTCTCCGTTTATATCAGCGAGGGAAGAAAGACCTTTTTGGATTATGATCTCAAATATAATTTCTTCATCAGATAGAATGGCTGCTAAATTGTATTTTTTAAGGAGAAAAGTCCTGTTGTAGATGACAGCATCTATTACTGCAGAAAAGGACTCTTTTTCCAGAACAGGTGATGTAAGGATAGGAGAATTTGTAATATGCTCATAGCACACGCCAAGAGACCACTGATCCTGCTCAAGCTGATCAGTGGCTTCATCGCCATAAGCCTTATTCCATAGGAGCATTTTGCTAAGCTCCCCTTTTATCGATTTATCTATATTATCATTCTTTAATCCGGCTATACCGCTCAAGGGTTGTACTTCCTCTTTGAATGGAGTTAATTTGCAAAAATAAGATGCGTAAATGTCTATTTACGCATCCTGGGACAACCTATTAAGATGTAGCGTCGATAACTGAATCTGAGTTTTCATTGCCATCTAGATGCTGGTTGGCATTATTGTCTGGCGTCTGACCAGGATGTCCAGCACCCTGCCATCTGTTATGCTTCCATTTTTCTTCCTTGCTAGGGTTGCCGCCGCTTTCTGTCATATCGATATCGATTGATATCAGTTCTGCCTTATTCCATTTTTTCAACTCTCCCACCTCCTTTGTATCGTACATAAATATACGATACAAGATTAATAAAAAATTGTACACAATTCTTGCAAAAACGTAAGAAATTATATATAGTTGTCTGTGGCAAATGAGAGGAGTTTAGAACAAAATGCTAAGGAAGAATGGATATAGTGACAACGGTACAATTAAGGCTATTGTAGCCAATATGCTCTTGGCAGCAGTTAGTCTTTTCATAAATGGATTTGGAGTGTATCTTACGATACAGGCCAATATAGGCGCTGGCCCATGGGATGTTTTAAACCTTGGTCTGTCCAAGACCTTTGGAATCCTGTATGGCACAGCCTCAGTGATTGTTTCCTATTCTATTCTTGGAATAGATATCATGTTAAAAGAGCCAATCGGCATCGCAATGTTTATTGATGCCTTTGTAGTAGGTAAATCAGTAGATCTTTTTAATAGATTAAATGTTGTAAAAAAGTGCCAGTCTCCGGTAGTAGGAGTAATTGTAATGGTGATAGGTCTTGTGATCATCGCCTACACACAGTACACCTATATGAGCGCTTCTCTTGGCTGTGGCCCTAGAGATACGCTTCTTGTGGCCCTTACCAAGAGGGCTGGCAGAATACCAATTGGTGCTGTGAGCGTTGCCCTGCTTAGTCTTGCAACTTTCATAGGCTGGATATTGGGTGGCCCGGTTGGAATTGGTACGCTTATCTGCGCTTTTGCATCAGGCCCTATCATGCAGATGGCATTTAAGTCTGTGAGATTTGATGCAACAGGCGTTCACCACCAGAATCTGGCAGATTCCTTCAGGGTATTTGCGAGAGGAAGAGTTGCCTGAAATAAAAATATAATCAATAAATTTACGAAAAAATGATCGCGTGATGCATTACAGTAGTATAATCAAATAGTAATACATCAGAACAACACTCATAGGAGGGGGATCATATGCCAAGAGTAAATTTATCACTTAGTCAGGAACTGTTTGATCGTATTGAGAAAGAGGCCAAGAAAGAGAACGTAACTGTAAACTATTATGTTTGCGAGATGCTTGAGGAACAGTTTGGGAAAAGAACTACCTATGACTATTCTGTAGCAGTGGGCGAGATGATAAAGGAATCCAGAAAGATGGAGAAGGAGTTCACATTATCTGATCTTCCTACTTTTTCTGATGTGGATGCAGTTCTCAAGGAGTACAAGATAAAGGAGTCTCCTGCGCAGGTTAGGGCAAGGCTTGGCAAGATGTTCAACGAAGCCGTTAGAAAGGGCGTTGCCAAGGATGTTAAAAGAGCTACTGTAGTAAGAGACGGCAAGGAGCAGCTTAAGTTCTATTGCAGAGCGGCTGTGTATGAGAACAAGCTGAGCAAGGGGAAAAAATAAATTTTCATATTTTTATCGGGGTTATGCAACATTTTTTCCTCTTCGACTGAATATATGATAGAATGCAAAATATATTAAATATTGGAGGATACAGTTATGAATCAGAGTAAAGGTACAGGTAAGCTTATTGGGGGCATTTTTTGTGGAATCATAGCAGTTATAAATCTTTTGTTGTTCCTTGTTTTTGGAGTTACAGCTATCGCCATAAAGTCAGAACCAGAGCTGATTGAAGAGTCTCTTGCTGCACAGGGATATGGACCAGAGCTCCTTGGACCTGTAACATCAGTTATCAATGGATTTGCTATTTTCGCATTTGCTGTTATGGTGATCATGATCATTCTTTGTGTTAAGCTTTGTGGCGCATATTCCAAGCAGTCCAAGCTTGCCAAGCAGAATGCAGCAATGGGCTACAACCAGTTCCAGAACGGACAGATGCCATATGGACAGGCTCAGAACCAGCAGTTTGCAAATCAGCAGTTCCAGAACCAGCAGTTTACAAATCAGCAGTTCCAGAATGGACAGGCTACAGGCGGTCAGTTCTCAGGACAGAACCAGAACAACACTACAATGTAATCTTTTTAGAAAACTTCGGGCATGCAGAAATGCATGCCCGTTTTTTCTGCTTATTTTTTTCACTTTTTTGCTGAGAAATATGTCTAAACAGGGATGTATAATTAAGCTATGATCACATTTAATACACAGATAAAACTAAATTCAAAGCTAGAAGCCTTATTGTCAGTGAAGATGGCTGCTAAGGCTCTTGAAAGGGACATAGCAAATACATGTAGTAAGACAGCTACTCCTGGAATGGATATAACCTTGGAACAGGCACCGGATATTAAGGAGGAGTGCTTTACCATCAAGGAAAAAGACAATACTCTTTCCATAGCTGCTTCTGATGAACTTGGCTTTATATACGGAATCTACCATGTTAGTAAGACCTTTTTGGGAGTGCATGAATTCTGGTTCTGGAATGAGCAGAAGTTTACTAAAAAGGAAGGGTACGAGGTGCCATCAGACTATTATTACGCTTCAAAGCCTTTTGCAGTAAGGTTCCGCGGATGGTTTGTTAATGACGAGGTTCTGATAGACGGTTGGCAGATAGATGGCAGCAGGCAAAAGCCTTGGGAGATGGTCTTTGAGGCCCTCCTTCGCTGCGGCGGTAATATGACAATTCCAGGTACAGATGAAAATGCCCATATCTACTGCGACCTGGCGTCAAAGATGGGATTGTGGATAACTCATCACCACGCAGAGCCTCTGGGTGCACAGATGTTTTTAAGGGCTTACCCTGATCTGGAGGCTTCTTATGACAAGCATCCTGACCTTTTTGAAAAGCTTTGGATAGAGGCGATAGAGAGACAAAAGGGCAAAAAGGTTTTATGGAATGTGGGCTTTAGAGGCCAGGGCGACAGGCCTTTTTGGGCAGATGATCCTGCTTATGACACTGACGAAAAAAGAGGAAAGCTTATAAGTAAGCTGATAAGGCGTCAGATAGAGCTCTTAAAGTCCTATGACAAGAAGGCTATCTGCTGCAGCAATCTCTATGGCGAGACCATGGAGCTTTATAAAAAAGGACTTATTGATATTCCAGAGGATGTAATCTTTATCTGGGCAGATAATGGTTTTGGCAAAATGGTTTCAAGGCGCCAGGGCAATCATAATCCAAGAGTACCTGCACTTCCTGAAGTAGGAGCTAAGGGACGTCATGGAATATACTACCACGCATCCTTTTATGACCTTCAGGCAGCAGCGCAGATGACTATGCTTCCAAATTCCCCTGAGTTTGTTAAGAGGGAGCTTACAAGAGTGTCTGAACATAAGGGCACAGATTACTGGATAATCAACAGCTCAAATGTTAAGCCACATGCCTATATTTTGGCCCTGATTGCGAGATTGTGGGAAAAGGGCCCTGATGGCGATGGCCTAAATCTGGATGATTTCTGCACACAGTATTGCAGTGATTATTTCGGACGGGAAAATGCTGGTCTTGTATCTGAACTTTACAGGTTGTGGTCTTCGTACTGCCCTAAGTACGGACCTAACGAGGATGACAGAGCAGGAGAGCAGTTTGCTCAGCATGGTGCGAGAGTGTTAATGACTGGACTTGTTACGAATTATAACGGAGATGATCCTGTAAGCACCAGAGCAGCTGCCCAATGGCGCTGGTTTTCTGACAAGGAAAGCCTTATCTGGCAGGTTCAGGATTATAAGAAAATTGTAGAGGGCGCAGTAAGCGGCTATAGAAAATACCTTGATAAGTGCCTTGATGCAGAAAGCAAGATGGATTCTCAGGGAAAAGAGCTATTGGAAGACCTCCTTATCTGGCAGGTTCAGTACCACTACTACGGCTATCTTGGTGCACTTCATATTTGTAACGCCATTGAGAAAGCTCTTTTACCTCAGCCAGATTTCCTTGATGCCTTCTATGAGGCGGGGCTTGCAGCTAAGGCTTTTCGTGATGGCTATGATAATATGCGTAGCCATGAAAAAGGCGTATTTGTGGGATTTTTTGACAACGATTGTGAGGCTGACATAAGGCAGTCTTACTATGCTTCCAAATCACTTATGGGATTTTTGAGATTTCACGGGGATGGGCCGCACTTTTATGAATGGCAACGAAGATTCCAGCAAGGAGCCGGAGGAGAGAAGGTGCATCTGATCCTAAGAATCAGGAAACATCTAACTGATGATGAACTGTGGAAAATGATACATGCTAAAGAGAAAAGACCATCCAATTGAGGATGGTCTTTACCTTTGCACAATTTTATGCCTTTTTCCTACCGGACTCTATGAGTTCTTTTTCAAAAGCCTCAGGATTTTTCAGGTAATAATCCTGATGGTACTCCTCAGCCTCGTAGAAGTTTTTGTAGGGCAAAAGAGCTACCTGGGCTTTTTTCCCAGATGCGGCTTCTAGAGCATTTATTTTGCTCTGTGCTTTTTCTTTTTCCTCTTCGCTCTTGTAGAAGATGGCGAGAGTATAAGAAAAGCCTTTGTCGATGTACTGGCCCTCGGCGTCATAAGGGTCAACGTTGGCAAAATAAATATCAAGGAGCTTGTCGTAGGCAACTTTCTCCGGGTCGTAGACGAGCTTGATGGTTTCTCTATGTCCAGTTTCCTGGTGCTTGACCTGCTCGTAAGTAGGATTTTCCTCGTCGCCACCTGCGTATCCGCAGATTACCTTGTCAACTCCGTACATTTTATAGATTGGCGTAACGCACCAAAAGCATCCGCCTGCAAAATAAGCTTCTCTCATTATGTCTCCTTTTCTATGGCAAGTAATTTATTTGCTGATCCTGTGAAGTTCACTAGTTTCAATGATAACTAAAAGTGTAGTATCTTCGGTGAGTTTTCTGTTTGGATCGATGAAAGCCCAGTTACTGCCTCCGTTGCGTACAGCTACTACATTGAGCTTATATTTTTTTCGAAGTTCAAGTTCTATAAGACTCTTGCCAATCCAGTTTTCTCTAGGTTTAATCTCTATCATGGACAGGTTATCATCCACCTGGAAGTAGTCCATGAAGTTGTCGGACAGAAGAATTCTTGCGGACTGATTTCCTCCAAAATCCTCTGGAATTATGATCTTGTCTGCACCGACTTTTCTAAGGATGGATGACATTCTCTCGGATGAACTTTTGGCAACTACAAGGGGAACACCCAACTCTTTTGCCACAGCTACGATCATGATGCTGGCAGCAAGGTTCCTACCCATGGCACAGACTACAGTGTCCATATTCTTGATGTCCAGAGCCTTTATCTCTTCTTCATTTTCAAGGTCAGCGCACACAGCAACGGTGCAATGATCCTTCATTTCCTCAATCTTATCTTCATTTATATCTGCGACCAGAACGTCTGCGCCCATGTCGTAAAGACTTTTTGCAAGGCTTGTTCCGTATCTTCCAAGTCCGAGTACTGCAACTGATTTTTTCATATATCCTCCTTAACCTACGTAGAATTCGCCATCTGCGTATTTGCTGGTATTATTGCTTTTCTTGGGTTTGGCAAAAAAGATTGTCATTGAAATAGGACCAATCCTGCCAAGGTACATAGAGATAATGATGATGATCCTGCCGGCAAGATTTAATGAGGGAGTCAGATCTCTCGTAAGTCCTACTGTAGCTGATGCACTTACAACTTCAAACAGAGCATTGGTGATACCAAGGCCTCTATTTGTTGCCATAAGGGCAAGCGTCATTACTACTACGGTAAAAGAGCTGACAGCTACGATAACTGTGGCCTTTCTCATGAGGTCGTCATCAACCCTTCGGTGAAATACCAGGTTCTTTTTATCCTGGTTAATATAGGTAATGATATTCATGGTTGCCAGGAAAAATGTAACTGTCTTGACACCACCTGCAGTACCTATTGGAGAGCCGCCTATGAACATTAGTAAATAAGATACTATACAAGAGGTTTCTGTCATACGACGCTGGGAAAAACTGGCAAATCCAGCTGTCCTAAGGGTTACTGACTCGAAGAAACTGTTTATTATTTTATCTGGAAGAGACATATTTCCGATAGTTCCAGGATTGTCATATTCAAATATGAAAAT
>JAEEGL013797442.1_pt1 | contig 20340 bp, 35 predicted proteins | sample 9134231 | NCBI WGS metagenome assembly JAEEGL01 (sample SAMN16246548, study PRJNA631951) | gut metagenome | biome: gut microbiome; feature: rumen; material: fiber-attached | host: Bos | place: Iran: Karaj | collected 2018-10 | reverse complement strand
TTCCTAATATAAGTAATTGGATTAATAGATACCTGAGTAATTCCTGTATCCGTAGGAATAGTCTGATAGCTGTCTGCAATATTATTAGTTAACTTTGTAATAGTATGTAATGAACTTGCTGAGTCAGCACTCAGATTAGGAACTTTTCCTCTTACAACACCCGAAACTGCTAACCAAGGATTATAATCTCTGATTTGAATTGCAAGTGCTGATAAGTACCCAACAGAGCCAGGAACAAAATTAGATAATGCACCAGACATATTAATTGACCCAGCAGAGCAGGAGAACCAAGGAGTAAACATTGCTCCATATGAATCAACATTCTCACCAAGATTTGCACATTGAGTTCTTACAATATCAATTACAGAATTTCCTGAGCCACCTAAGGTTGCAGGGAATAAATCCCTTTCAGGATTATTTGTGTGGTCAATAAGAGCAACAGCATCACCTCTCTTATATGCCATAGCAATCATTGCAGATACTAAAGGCATCGGTGCAGTCTCTCCTGCACTAGGTGTTGTGCTATATTCAAATACTGGATATCCACCTGAAGTAATGTATTTAACAGAATAGTCAGCAACAGAGTCAAATGATACATCATCTGTAGCGGGAGCTTCCATAAACCTATGTTTTAATCCTGCATACATTGATGGAACAGAGATTGGACAAACATCCTTTTCTTCCATTATATAAACATCTTTACCAACAGGGAAATCAGAAATAGGAGCATCTTTATCAGCCGGTTCAAACACACTATTCGCTGACCTAGGAGCAACTGTTTCAATAACCTTATCTGTGTCATTAATTACATAATAGATGCTGAAAGTATAATCAACACTCTTTTCAAGTTCCTGAGGCATTACAACTGTGATACCAAAATCAGATAATAACTCAGCAGTTGTCTTTTCAGTAGCAGGTGTAAATGGATCAGGAGAAACTGTCCAATCACCTAATACTGGAGTATCATCATCACTTGTGGTGGCAGTAAATACGAATGTGCCTATATTCTCACCGAAAGCAGTAGCAAATGTATCAGTTGTTACTGTTACAGGAGTAGTAATATTAGCAGATTGATTTACTACAGACACAGTGTTCTGTGGAAGTGTGTCCTTAGCCACATAATATTCAACATTAGGAGTAAATACTGTGGTAGCAGTATCAACCTTTGTATATGTATAAGTTGAAGATAATGAACCACTGTTTGTATTATTCATTACTTCATAATATACCGGGATACCTAATGATAAAAGGTAATGAGCAATTCTATACCCTAAATCAATATCTCCTGCAGAAAACATCTTATCAGATGATGGAATAGCACGAGTAGGGAAACCCTCACCATCAGATAATTTAGGATAAGGTTGGTCTTCCGTAAATGTAGGAGGAAAACCTGACCCCCCAATCTTGGCTGCAAATGCATATTGATTGGTAAATAATGTAGGCTTTCTGAAGTATGTATCAACATTGCTGTCATTAACATACATAAAACCAGGAACATATGCAACATCAAATGAGGACATGATTTCTACATTAGAGGTTAAATCATTTTCATTAATAATAATTCTTTGCATTAAATTTGTTCTCCTTATTTTATTCAAGAGTCATTGGGTCAGGAAGTTCAAACCGTTCTTCCTTTGATAAATCAGGAAATACTACTTTAGTATGTTCATCATTCCAAACCCAAGGTTCATTTGTACTATCTAAAATAATATCAATGGTCGTATCACGAAGTTCTCTAGCATCCCATAAGTAAGCATCATCCACTGTAAACAGTATTGATAACCTTGTAAAATTACCTGCAACAAATCTTTCAGGCACATCAGAATTATCTTCAACAGTATCATTTAAAGTAATTCTTGCTGTGTGCTTAAGGTGTGCTGTTGGAATTTCTATCTCAAACGAGGGATAATTTATTAAGTTAAAAATTAGATTTCTCATCAAGATATCTGCTTCTTTAGCAAACCTTGTGTAAACATCTAATTGATAAGAAAGTGAAACAGGAATAGCCGTTATTGTATCAGTAGTTGTATAAGCATCTTCTGTACCCTTATTATAAACAGATTTATTATAAGAAGTACCCTCATAACTCATCATACGCTTTGTTGTTCCTGCGTTAATTATGTTATATCCTCTGCCCCTACTAATAGTAATCAATGGTAGCTCGATAGGATTATCATTACTCATATCACCTATTTGTTCAAATAAACGAGTGGTTTCATTTACTCCTAACACTGTTATTTGTGTTGAATGTGTCCAACCCCTTATCTTATTCAATAATGCTTCATCATATAAATAAGTTGCCATTGTTTATATCACTACTCCTAATAACCTATATTGATTATATAAATTATCTAAATTAGTATTCACTTGCTTACACTCATCACTTAACAATGGATTACCTTTGAAATGTCTTGTTCCATATGTTATCGTTTTGAGTAAGGTTATCAATCTTGTTAATGTACCTGGATAATAAATTATGGGATTAAATTGTATTATATAGTTTGTTTGAGTTGTTACTATCTCTATGTGCTTTAGCGCATATTCTATTATTTTCCTACAGGTTATTTTGTCATCAAAACCAAACTCAACCTGTATCCACATATCCAATAATGTTAAATCAGTTGCTGTGAGTTTTAGTTGAACATCTTTAATAAATTTAGCAATTAATTTGTTGATAAACTCTTCATCGAATTCGTTAGATATTATAATATTCATCTTACTCTTTGTTCAAGTTCAACTTTAACTCAAGTTCATCCATCTGAACAACGGGACGAACAATTTCCCCGCCTAAAATATTTAAGTCATCCAAATCAGCACCGTAATCAGTTACCTCTGTGAAGTTATCTATATATTCAGGTACAATTTCACAAGTGATAGACGCTGGGTAAACTATTGAATTAGTCATTTTCACAACCCTAAATAATCTACCCTTTCCGTCATCTAAGCCACTTGGAATTATGAAGAGTGCTCCTTGTTGTAATCCTTCTAAATCATAGTCAACATGAATTATTGAAGAATTACCGTCTAATTCTGACATCCAACCCATCTTCTTTAATGTTTGTTGAGTTGGGTGTTCATCAAATATACAACCAATAAGTTTTGGTTCTTCATAATGAGCATTTATCTCACCATAAGTTGTATAACCTTTATCATCCTTAGGAGCACGATACAGAACATATATTCCAATGAGTTTTACCATTTCACGAAAATACTGTCTGTGTATTTTTATTTCAGGATGTAATAGTTGTCCATACTTATTTTCTTGCATACTATTATCTCTCTTATAAATCTTCTTCTAAATATCCTTTAACTATATCCCAAAGAGATTCTTTTATTGGTTGTTTTTCACAAGATTCTGATAAAGGAATCCACACACTTACATTATCACATAAATCATAAAAATTATCTAATGCCCAATCAACATTGTCTTCTAATTCATCTTCTTCCCAATATTCTGAACCGATGAGGTCTTCAGTATAATTTTCATAATCTGTATCATCAATGATTTCTGCATCAAGAAGCTCTTTATAACCGTTCCACAGCTGATTAATTACTTCTTCAACATCTCCATCATCAATAGCTTTTCTTAAAGCATTACCACATTTTAAAGTGTAATTCCAATGCGCTTCAGTTAGAGATTCATCAATAATATTATCTTTTTTACCTATCCAAGTATAATAAATATTATCATAATCTACATTAAGTCTTTTTGCTAATTCTTCAAATACTCTTTCACGAACAATTGAATCACCAGCACCAAGAACATCATAAATATCTGTATGAGAATTAAGTGCAGATACAACATCATCAAAGGTAATTTGAGGATTAATATATTCTCCTAAATCATCAGTGGGGTATGCCTGAATATACCACTCCCCAACTAAATCTGTTGTAGATAAAGATTCTTTTAAAGATTCATCTAAGCCATCTCTAAACTTCTTTATAGCGTCTTCATCAGAATCTGCATAAAAATCATCTCTATAATATCCATCTACTAAAATATAATAATGACCAAATTCTGTTTCTTCCTTATTAAGAGACGCAAAGTACTTCCTATCTATTTCTTTCAAAGATTCTTTCAAAGATTCTTTTAATGATTCATCAAACTCATCTAGTTGATTGAAATATGCTATTGCCTCTTCATCCATTAATGCCTCTTCACCAAACTGGTTTATAAAGTCATCTAATAACATATCATTATCATATATCCAAGACATAACTTCTTCTTCATCAGCTTCAGTTTCTAAATCATTTACACCAAAGAAATCACAACAATCTGAATACGCTTGATCGTGGGTAGATAACCAGTCTATTACATCACTAAAAGTAGGATAGTCTGATGCAGACTCCTTTAATGATAAAGATTCATCCATATTAGCATAGTGATTTATAACAGTTTCTCCTACAGATTTCTCTTTATCCTTATAGTAATCATAAGAAGAATCATCACGCAATACAACATAACCTTCATCAAAATCAGTATTCTCAGCTAATGCAGATTCAAATTTAGCTACATCATCAGCATTAAATGGGTCTTGAGTTACCCAATAAAGAATCATTTTACCATTGTCATCGATAAAATCATACATCTTATATCTCATATTATGAGGTATAAACTTTTCAAAACCCAGTCCAAATTCTTGTCTTCTACCGGGTATTCCAAAGGATTCATTCATAGACCTAGATGAATTACCTTGGCTCTCATTAAATGCTTGTAAAAATTGTTCTTGTAATAATACATTCATAACTTATCACCCTACTTGTTCTATTAATCCATCTGATGTGAAAGTACAATCCCAACCATGTTCACGACCATAGGCTTCATAATCAAAATATCCTTCAGGGTTTGATACACCATCAATGCCAACATCCTCAACAAATGCTTCTCCTATTTCACTATCTGAAGCATCTTCATCTCCACACCAATATTCTCCAGCAGACATTTCACCATCATCACCATAGCTATCAAAACCTAAATCTCTGCCAAGAGCTGCGTAATCAAGATATTGTTCAATTTCATCAAGGCCTAATTGAGAAATATCACCAACCATATTTTCAATAATATATATACCCCAATCACTCCAGTCATTTATTCCTGGATAATAGTATAAATCACCATTTTCTAAACCTTCAATGGCTTCTCGTAAATCACCTGTAACTTCATAAGCATTTGAAACAGCCTCTGGGTCGTCTAAATCTTCAATCATTTGACCAAAATCTTGTAAGGTTTCATAACTAGGATATTCCCCAAGTTCATTCCAATCAAAACCCTCAAGATTACAATCATAATCAGTTACAAACCACTCCTCATACTGAGGGCCAATCTCAATTCGAGTGAGAATATCACTAAACTCATCTTCATCGATTGGGAAATCAACCCACTCACCGACAAGTTCACCCTCATTATATTTTCCTAAATTTGTAACATAAGCACGAAAATATAATGGTTCGTTCATGGCTTATTTCCTCTTCTTTGCTTTTACAACACCACTAATCTTAACAGATTCTTGTAAAGAATTTTTAGTTGTGTAGTTGTACTTTAACGATTCAGGAATAATTTTCTTGTCTTTAATGGAACAATTCATTTTAAATGCTTTTGTTCCTTTATTGATTTGTTTATTATATCCTTCAAATAAGAACTTACCGTTCTTTGATGCCTTAGATTCAAAGATGAATGAAGTCTTCTTTTGGTTTCCACTCTTGAATGTAATTACACCTTCAACAGTTAAAAGATTTTCATTTACCTTTACCTGAGTTGTTTTAAAACCCTTAACATTATTATAATTTCTTCTTAAATAAGATTCACCTAATTCATCAAAAGTATCTTCATCAAATTCACCAACTTCAACATCCTCCTCTTCGGGAACTTCTTCATCAGTAAATTCTTCTTCAGAAAATTCATCTTCAGAATTCTCTTCATTACCCATAATCTCATCAGCAGTATCATCAGAGATAGGAGCAATTACTTCATCTCTGGCTTCAACATCAGCACCTGCCATATCAAAGTCATCATAGAACTCATCCTCTACTCCTTTAGGAGTAGTTTCAACCATAACGCCACCATCTTCTTTAGTAGTCATTGTCATAGTTTCATCTTCTGTATTGATGGTTACATCTTCAATGGATTCACTAATGGCTCCTGACGCCCCTTCAATTCCAAAACTAGAAAGTGCTTGTTCAATAGCAGCGTTTACAATGTCATCAAATGAGGAATACTTTGAACTCTTTTCAAATTTTTTGGTGTATTTACAAACATTGTCTATAAATGTGGGGTTGTTACGAACTTTTTTGGTGCGTCTATCACTGTTTATGCGGTCAATAATGGCATTATCGGCGAGGTGCGCACGATCTCTGAGTGCATTATCAAGTTCAACATCTTCGATAGCTTCAGTTAATTCTTCAACACCACTCTTATCTTCTCTTGCTCTTAAGGATTTAACACCTCTCCTATCAGCTCTTGCTCTTAAGCCCTTGACTCCCCTTAATGATTTAACACCATCAAGCTTAAGTCCTTCTTCGACTACTTCAGTTTCTTCCTCATCTTCAATCTCGATAGGTTCGTCTGCAAGTTCTTCATCAGAAAGCTCATCCTCGATTTCATCCTCTACACCAGGTGACCACTCCTTAATTTCACCCACGATTGTATATCCCTCTGTGGACATACAATAAGGACACTCTTCCTCTGCATTTACATTGCCATCATCATCAATAACAATATCTTCCTTATTAAAGAAAATATTTGAATGACAAACATTGCAATCACAAATAATTTTTCCTACATAGGATTTCTTTAAGTCCTCTTCAGATTCAGCCTCAAGGTCAATGACATCTACTGCAGGTTCATCATCCATAGCCTGGTCCATAAAAGAACCTAAGTTGTCTAATCCCTCAGGAGTGATAGGAAACTCCTCCGCATCTTCCATTAAACGGAATTGTTTAAATGCTTCATTAATATATTGGGACATTTAACTCTCCTTCTTATAATAACTAATCAATCGGATAGGTAAGCTCAGAATTAGCAAGAAGCATTTCTCTCAAAGCACTTAATTCTTCCCTACCCTCTGCTAAAATTGTATCTCCGTCTTGTGTCCACAGGGCATTTGATTGAGTATACCTTGTTCTTATTCTTCCTACGGTTACTTTAGTTAAAGCAATAGCCAATCTCATTAACATATCTTTCCAATACTCTGAAGTAATCTCAGATACATCTTTGATAATTGGGATATACTCAATCGTAATGTTTTGTGGTATACCTGCAGATACATTGATATATAATTTATTTGTAGATTTATCAAACTTGAAAGCCAAATCCGTTGAAACAGTATTGCGAATTTGTCCAATAGTTGTCCAAGAAGCATAGTTATAAATGGCATCCTGGAAATTTTGCAGATTTCCCATACCACTTACAATTTGCCACTGAGCAACTTGCATTGGGTCAGAAAAACCTGTACTTGTATTTCCACCGCTTAAATCCTCTGTCCTGTAAACCATTACTACAGAATTAACAAATATCTGTTCATCATTTGTCATTTCTGGGTCAGATAAATCAATGCAATTTTTATAGGGGATTGTAATGAGATTTGTACTTGTATAATATCTCTGAAGTTCTCTTACAGCAGATTTAATAATCTTGTTGATAGTATTATCATCAAGTTCAGATTCAAGTAAATCCCCCGTTAACTTTAATTGTATCTCTTCTCTATAATCTGCTAGTACCATAATTTGCTAACTTTCTTTAATTAACCCTCTGGTTGTGGGTCCTCATTATTAGGAACAGTCACTGTTAAATTAAATGATTTAGTTCCTGTTACTCCCGTTACTGAAACAGTTACTTTATCCATCTCTGCTGTTATTGTTGCACCATCTTCAGGAACAGTTGTATACGAAGTAGTAGCCTTCTTCACACCGTTGGAATAAACAAGTTTAACTTCCATGCCTGTTAAGTCTAATTTATCACCTACTGTGTAAGCAGTCTTAGTAGCAGGAGTTAATTCAAAATCCTCTACTGTAGCTTCAAAATCAATGTTAGCAGGTGGAACAACTCTATCCTCACCGATGTACATTCCTAAAGGAGCATCAGTTCCATTAACAGCAAAGGAACCAGGAGCCACATAATGATACTGACCACTGAAATTGAATTTAGAAGTAGTGCCATCTTGAGTTTTTAAATCAACCTCAACTGCATTATCTACAGTTGTCATAGTTCCCATAAGTTTTCTGGAACCATCTTGCTGTCTTTGTTCAAATACTTTCATTAAATAAAATTCCTTTCTTAGAAATCTATTCTTGATAATACATATTTATCTAAATATTCTCTTGCGTTTTCAATATATTTATCAGATCTAACTAAATAGTCTTTACATGAATCAGTTATATGAGATAAAAATTCATCAGAGTTTTCTCCATACCTGTTTATGAGTCTTTCTACCCTTTCCATAGCTTCTTTATAGCAATAAATAGCCTGATGAGCTTGATTTGTTACATTCCCTAGGTCATTCATAAAACTCATATCATCCCAAGTTCTAGATAACATTGCACTATCAATATCACTTTTTAAGTCAACTAATTTATCCTCTACATCTTTAAACCAATTACTCCAAGTAACAGCTCTTCTTTTATTTAACTCATTTCTTAATCTTTTAGAAGAAGGGACAACATAGTATCCTGACCTATCATACCTTTCTCTAGTCACATCAGTTGGGTCAGGCGCACTCCAATAAAAACTACGATTAATTTCCTTCTGTGTGGCACGTCGCTCTTGAGGATTCTCACTCCTCCAGTCAGCATACTCACTTCTTTCCTTAGCCTTATTAGGTAAAACACTTTTATCTATACTAGACCCATCTATATAACAAAAATGGTCACACATATCAGATAAGTCCTTAATTGGAACTCTACTAAAGATTTTTTCATAGAGAGGGGAATCATAGGGTGCCGCTTTACACTTTTCTAAATCATTCATACCCTGTGCATATACCTGACCATTTGAAAAATGCCAGATACCAATGTTTGGGAAATTTACTCTCGGGTCACTCTTTTTAGTAGGAGGGTTATCTGAATCATCAACAAAGAAAACACTAGTTAAATCAATACCTGCCTTTTTAAAACCATCAAATAAATTAGTAGCTTTTGGACCATTTCTAGGTTTCCTATAAACAAACGGGTCACGAGCACCACCCTTAGACTGACGATAAGCCCAGACCTTGTTCCAGCTAGGGGTATTTATAACATCTCGGTTTTTACTTCTTTCAGCATAAGGTTGCAACTCATCTTCTGATTTACCTATCATCGCTAACGAACTTAATCTAGGTTTTAACCAATCAGGCATATTATCTGACCAAGCCTCAGTTAAATATTTTCTATTTAAACTTTCTGTAAGTTTTTTATAATAATCGTTATGTGCCATTATTTATTTCTCCCAATCTACTTCTGCAAGCCCCTCCATGTCTGGAGTCAACACTTTCAGGTGTTGAATATACCAATCTACTTCATTTTTAGGACATTTTAACATTTTTGATTTAGGCATATCCTTACGAGAATGAGCTCGAATTTCAATATCATCTGGGCAACCTTTAAATAAATTTTCAGGCAGTGTAGTAACAGAATCTGGTAAATATACTGCTTTTAAATTTGAACAATGTTTAAATGCCCCAGTACCTAAAGCTGTTACAGAGTTTGGCAATACAATTTTTGAAATTCCAGTGTTAGCAAAAGCAGCAGCACCAATTCTCTCTACATTGTCTCCAAAAATTACTGCACTTAAATTTTCACAGCGTAAAAATGCTCTGTCCCCAATAGCCTCAATTTCATTAGGTATAGTTATTTTCATAACACCAGAGTGGTCTATTATACCTTGTGGTATTTTAGTTAATCCTGTAAAAATTGGAAAATCATTATCAGATAAAAAGGCTAGTATGTTTTCAGAGGCTAATTCACGCACCTTTTGCCAATCATTTTTCTGTAAATATGGTTTTAATTTTGTCCTTATAAATTCTTTCTCAGAATCTGTCAATGTTATCATACTTCATATCCTCATTTAAAATTTATATACTTTGGTAAATCTCTGTCCCCTAAAATTACGAACTAACCAATTATCTACCTGACCTCTTCTGAATAACAAGAACATACCACCTGGAACTGAAACTTGAGTGTCATATCCGTCAAGGTCGGAGTCAGTCATAATCATAACATTATCAGGACGATTTGTTTTTATGTGTTTAACAATATCATTTCCTGCACCTGTTCCGCCACCGTGGTCTCTTGGACTAGTCGAAACATAGTTACCAAAATAATATACTTCTATTTTAAGTTGTTTTTTCTTTACATAAGTATTCAATGTAGCGATAGCCGCATCTCCTACTCTTATGTCATCAGACCCCCAAGAACCAGAAGCATCATAATAAACAAATAAGTTTGGAATCTGAGAATTTCTTTTCTTATTTTTACCAGGTTTTAAAATACCAGATCCATCATACTTTTTATTGAACTTACCCCAATCATTTTTAGTGATTTTACCAACTTGACTTTCTATTAATCTATTAATATCTTTAACGAAATCATCAATCCCAGCATATGCTTCATATCTTTTAGCTTCTCTTTCAGCAGCTTTCTTTTCAGCAGCTCTCTTCTGCCTGTCTTGTCTAACTACTCTCTCAGTTTCATCTAATAAATCATTTAATACAGACTGGTCATGTAATAAATCACCAATTTCTTCTAATTTAGATACCGCTTCAGAAGAACCAGGTGATATTTTTTCTAGGTCTGCTAGTTCTTTTTCAATTTGTTTTTCTCGTTCTTCTTCCTCTTGAGCTAAAATATCCTTATCAACAGTATTAGCTTTGTTGCGTAAATCTTGTTTTTGTTTATCGCTTAAATCATCCCAAATATCAGCTATATCATCAACACTGTTTAAAATATTATTTAAATCAATATCTTTAATATCTACTTCTTCACCACTGCCTTCATACCTTTTAGTTGTGCCTGGTATATCTTTCCCATATCCAACAGGACGATTTTGAGGATTGGAGCCTTGAGGAGGCATAGGGTCTCCTGGTTCATCTGGTTTATCTCCTGGTTTGTCGCTGGGTTTACCGTCGGGTTTATCTCCTGGTTTACCATCGGGTTTACCATCAGGCTTATCTCCAGGTTTATCTCCTGGTTTGTCGCCTGGTTTACCATCAGGTTTATCGTCTGGTTTATCTCCGGGTTTGTCGCCAGGTTTACCACTGGGTTTATCTCCTGGTTCATCAATTGGGGCATTGATTACAGGACCTGTTCCTCCACCGCCACCAGAACCACCTGATTCTAATTCTTGTAAAGAAGTACCATCAAAAATATAATTTTTACCAGTAGAAGTATCATGATAAATAAATACTTGGTCTTCTTCTAATAACTTTATTTTCATTATTTAAGCTCCATTAAAAATTTTAGCTATTCGCTTTGTTTCCTTCGGATTTTCTACAAAAGCTGACCCATCCCACATATATGCTACTTGTTTAGAAATATCAAAATAGATTTGATTTTGTTGTGGAGATTTTATTTCTGGATCTTTAGGGGGAGGTGGTGGGTTTTGTTTTCCCCCTCCTCCTCCGCCGCCACCGCCGGGCTTATTATTTGGGCCACCCTTATTATCAAATATGGATTTATGTAACACATAAGCATTTCCATCTTTGTCGATAAATGTATTACCATCAACAAAAGTTCCGTCAAATACTTGTGTTTCTTCAACTAATTTACGCATTAATCTTATCCTTTGTATATAACATTATTTTGCATATCAAAGAACGAACCATCCATTGGATTAAACATCCCAGTAATAATGCCCTTTAATTTTTCTGCTCGTTCTTTTTCTTTTTTAAGTTGTTCTTCCACCTGGTCCATAATTTGTTCTACAGACATTCTTGACCATTGAGGAAAATCTTGGTCAGTAACGATGCCAGGAAAAGGCATACCCTCAATTACCAAACCTTTAACAACTCGTTCATCTGCTTTAGTATATCCTCTAGTTGCTATTTCAGCATCCTTTATTATATTATGATAAGGTCCACCAGGAACACTATTTGCAGAATCAATATACAATCCTCTTGCAATTTTTCTATTGGTATATGCTTTATCTCTTACATCATCACCAAGAGAATCTGCTAATTTTGCAAAATCATCCTCATCCATATTAACTAAATCTTCAAGAGGAATGTCCTTTATATCAGACCACTCAAGTCCTCTTTGTTTAGCATAATGTTTCAACACTCTTTCTTGATGTGCTAAATAGTGGTGTAAAATTTCATGTCTAATGATTACTGATAAATCTTCTTTATCATCAATTTTAGGATTTATATAGATAATGCCTTTATCAGCATCAATCATAGCGGCAAAAGGATAATTTGGGTGATGAAAATTTAACTCCATACCAAGAAGAAGTCTTGCATAAGTAACATACCCCTGTTCTCTTAAGTATTTAGCTAAAGCAGCACGAGTTCCTCGTTCTAATCTTGTCATTCCCATTAGTTAATCACCTTTAAAGCATTCCTGATAATTTATCCCAAGCGCTGTCTTGGAAAATGCTTTCTTCCTCTTCACCATCTAAGAAACCATTCTTATACCTTAAGGCATCATTAGCCTTATCATCAATATCCTTATAGTTGGTAAGGATTTGTTCAATTGTATCCTTCTTGGTAAAGTTACAAAATCTATTCCACTTATTAAGTAAGTCATCCTTTGTACCATCACAAGCTTCAATCAGAGCTGCAAATCCTCTGGGAGATGTGGTCTTAGTCTGTAAGATTTTATATTTACCCTCTTGACGAGTCTGGCTAGCAGCAATCTCATCATCAATATCATCAAACTCAAACAGTGGGTCACTTAAAATAGTATTAGCTAAGTTTATTCTTCCCTTAGTTTCTGTGATGTCCTGTAAGATTGTCTCGTCACCAGTTTTCTTATAATCTCTTGTATCAGTCTCTAAGTCACGATTTAATTTGCTTATTAAATATTTACGATACTGAGTAATATCAGGGAATACTGGGAATTGGTCAAATCTGTCTAATACTGCTGGGTCAAACTCTGCTGTACTATAAACACCTTCTGCAGCAGGATTGATAGCACCTACTGTAAATAAATATCCTTTGAAAGTTTTATTTCCACCCTTACTATTATTATCTGTAACTTGGTGGTCTAAAACGAGCTTAAGAACAGCAGCAACAACATCTGGGTCAGTTCTGTTCATCTCATCTAAGAATAATACTGAATTTGGTTCATCTAATGAATCAAACTCATCATTTGTAAGACGAGTCATAGTATTAGTTCTCTGGCCTTTGTCATCAACCTTTGCAGTTACACCACCACCAAAGTCAGTTCTGTCCATATCAGCAAGATTCTTCGACAGTAAATTAATTCCACGAGCCTGTGCCCAAGTTCTGACAGAGGATGACTTTGCAGTACCAGCTCCACCTACTAATAATAAATTACCAGCAGTTTCAGCAGATTCATAACCACGTCTCTTAGCTCTCAGGGCCATCTTAAGTTTACTATCTAACTCATTCATGATCTCGTTAGCATTGTCGATGGGGTCCCAATTAAGTTTACCTACAAGAGTCTTGGTTACTTCTTGTTCATCTTTAGGAAGTTCAGAAATCGTCTTTTGAACTTCTGGATCTTTAAGTGCATTTTCTTCTACTAATCTAAATTTCATATTTATTTATTCCTCGCTGTCATCTTTCTTCATTTCATAAGGACGATGTAATAATTCTGATTTTAATTTCTCAGGATTGGTTGCACCCCACATAGAAGCCCAATCGAGTGCCCATTTATTTTTATTAATGTGCTCCTCAGTAATTTCGAAATCTTCGTCAATGTTAGATAATTCACGATATTTCTTTTCTCTCTTTTTACGCCTTTCCTCAGCTCGTTGTTCAGCTTTAGTAGGAGCAGGAGCTTGTTCCTGTAAACTTTCTTCCATTGAAGTTACATAAGCTTCTGGTGGTAAATAATCCTCAATATTAACATATTCTTCAGAAAGTTCTTTCTCTTCAACAATTTCTTCTTTAATTGGTTTTTCTTGTTTAGGCTCCTCTTTACCACAATTTTCATCAATGGGTTCTTGAGCTTCAACCTTTTTCTTTATGGGTTTCTTTTTATCCACCCTATTTTTTTGTTCATATAGAACCAAATCTTCCAGCTGATTGGATTCCATAATGAAATCATGAATAAAACTCATACGATCTATCTCCTTAATTTTTTGCAAAAAATTAAATTTATATGCCAGTATACATATATTTAATTTAGCATAAAAATTATAATTTATTTTAATAAAATTGCACCCAGGAAATACTAGGTGCAATCTCTCATCCCCCATATAATAAACTTCAGGGAAGCTTATTAATAAATGATTCATCTAATACCTGTTGCTCATACTTAGAAATCGTATTTAAATCTACTCCAGGCATTTTATCTATTAGTGATATTACATGAGCCAATGCCCACTGTTCATAACTTACACTTTGTTGTCTTTCTTTTTCTAATGTTGCCATTAGTTCATCAGCATTAATTAATTTCATCTCCAATCCCTTCTAATTCTGCTCTTATTTCTAATATATAGAGATATTGCGACATCACATTCATTTGGTCTTGTAAAAGTTCTACTGGACAAGTAAGTTCAAAACCCAATGTTCCTGCTTTTTGTTTAATAAGCATCTTATGGAGTTTATCATATTTTTCTTTGACAAACTTATATTCTTCAATCATTCTTGTTTTATAATCTTCCATACTACACCTCAATCATCATATCTTCCTTGAATAAACTTAAAGTTTTTCACATACAAACTATTTCTTTTCCCAGGACAATACTTATCACAATCATCATTTGCTTTGCAACCTCGAGGCTTTCCCTCAAATAAAATATAATCACAACTTACAAACAATCCTCTATTTGTTGACCTGTATTTACAATCCTTTTTATTACAACCACCACTACTCTTCATCACTTTGTAATAATTCATCTACTACTGCATCTAGTTCAGTAACTAATTTTGATATTTGTATTGCTAAACATCTAACTACAGATTCAAGCTCAACATTCTCATTAACTAAATTATACATTTTAGATTTTAATGCCTGGACATCCTTTGCATTAACTTTACCCACTTGAGGAATTACATCTAATTGAACAGATTTATCATACTGTTTTAGTTTATTGATTATATAAATAATAGCCTCATTCCAACCCGCTTTTGTTGAAGAAAATAACACCTCATCTTGTGGATATAATCTAGAATTTAATTCTTCAATCAACATTCCTATTGTCATTTTTCATTTTCCTCTATCCATTTTTGTATATCAACTATTGTATTTTGTAATAATGCTTGTGCGTGTACATAACAATATTTTGGGTACACCGGAACACCAAATTCATTTAAGTATGAACCATCAAGAACAGTATCTAATGCATCTTCAACATCCTCTAACCAATGAGGATAATTGTGTTTAATACTGTTCAACTGTATCAATTCTGACAAATACTCCTTTACCTCATCTAGAGACATAGATTCATAATCTATCATTTTAATTATCTTTCTTTATATCTTCTTCTACCAATAACATTAAATATTCAGATTGAGACAATTGTTTCTTTTTAGCTTGTTCCTTTAATGCTTCTAATTGCCCCTCATTTAATCGAATAGTTACTGTTTTAGTACTACGACCTTGTGCAATTGGTTTCATTATATACTTCCTTTCTACATTATTTCATAATCATTATAACATATAGTATTACAAAAATAAATACATTTTTTTATATTTCTCGAGAATTTAATTCTTCTTGACATTTATCAACTAAATCTGACCAGCAAACTTCATCGCAAGTATCTCCTAATGAACCATACATTTCCTTTTGTCTTCCTACATCTTTAATGATATTTCTTAATGTCTTACTGTCTAAATAAGGTATTAAGTTAGAAACATAGTTTGTAGTGTCCATTACTGCATATGTTCGTCTGCCACAAGCATATCTAACTGCTTCATTCATCATTTGCCCGAACAATTCATCAACAGGTACAAGAAATTCTTTATTATTCATAGTCATCCTCCTTTAAGGTATGCCTTTGATTTTTTTCAAGTTCTTTCATATACAACTCGCTCTCCCAGCCATCCATCATTGTTCTTCCTGCAAATGTAACCCCGTCATGAATTGTCTTTGTAGATGAATCACCTGAATCAACTGTAACGGAATTACTAGATGGATATATAGTATAACTTGTTCCTGTAGGTGCTGTTGTTGATGATTCTTTTGTATAAGTAACTTTTATCTTACAATTACAGTAGGGCATCCAAGGAGCCATCACTTGTCCACATCTAGGACATACCCAACCTTCCTGAATAAAAGTATCTGTATATGGGTCATACCTATTCATACTAAATCCTCCTACATTTTTTGTACATCATAGTATGTTAATTGATTTATTTTAGTGACCAATGCCACAATGAAATCTGTATCAATATGATTTTCAATAGCACTATCTAATATTATCTGAATAACATCTTCACGATTTATTAAATGCGTTTCGTACATCATTATTCTACCTCATCATCTGTACCACTAATAAATTGTTTCAAAGCATTTATTAATCTATCATCTTCATAATAAAACATATCATGTCCTGTCCACGATTGAAGATTAACAAACAATTGACCTAATCTCCAGTCGGGAATTTTTTTCCATTCCTCACCAATCTCTTTTAGTACTTGGTCAATTCTATTTGCATCTCTCATTTGACATCACCACCACATCGCAGGAAACACTAATTTCCATAAATCTAATATTTCATTTATTTTAGTTAAACAATATTCATTCCACAAATCATAATCAACTATCACTTCAGTAGTTAATCTAATCAATTTATCTATTATTTGTAATTGGGTCAATTCTTCATCCTTATACTTAAATTTATAATATTCCAAATCAACCACACTCGAAGCATCTTTTTTAAACACTATCAAGTGTTGTTGAAGCCACGTAATAAATGCCCAATCCAAATCCCAACAATCTTTGTGTAATTTTCGTTTATCTATACTTCTGCGTTTCTTTTTTCTCATAACTTTTTCAACATTTCCAACTCATTAGTAGTTGGCTTTCTCACCAAGGTTACCCCTGTTTCTCTCACATGCTTGAACAACATATTTTGTTCAACAGAATAAATATCATAACTTGGTTCTTCGTTTTGTTCAAATGTTCCATAGGCATCTATAATAAAAACAATACCCTCAACTATTTGTGAATCTTTATCTTTATCGTACTTAATACTAAACTGAACAACATCACCATACTCAAACCTAGGGTGTCCTAATTGTGGAATATTTAATTTTTTAACATCATCATAATATTTTCCACCAGGAAGTTCATCTCTATCATTTTCCCACACAATATATTTTTTATATTTTATTTTACTTAAAGGAGTAATTTCATCATCCACTGAATGGATATGCTTTAATGGACATTCTCCATCAGGAAAGGACATAAACCAAGGACACACTCCAGCTGCTCGTAAATAGATCTTACATTTACTACATTGCATAGGTTCATTCTCAAATACTAAAATACTACTCATGTTTCCTCCTTAATCTTTGCATACACATCTAAATATGTTCTATCAAAACTATCCTCGACACAATCTAAAAACCAAGGTTGAGATTTAATTATAGTATCACAATCATAATCAGACCAGTTTCCTGCTCCTAATCTACAATGAATATAAAGAACATCATCTCTACCACAATATTTATTCCACACCTTATACTGATTGTAAACTCTCTTTTTTGACTGTTTTAACACATATTTGAAGGCTTTTCTTTTTTTACCATGTACTTTATCCCACTTAATATAAATAGGTTGAGTGTGCATCTTTCGACCATTGCGCTCTTCATATTCCAGATATTTTTCAGCTATCATATCCGTATAGGTAGACAGAGTTATCCACCCAGCATTAGGTCTAAATCCACACCTACACAGATTATCACAATCATATAAACCATATGATTTAGCCAAATCATCCATTTCTTCTTTAGTTATAGATTCTTCATCCTTCATTAACCTTAACCCACGAAGTCTTGGGATAGAAATATTATTATCTACCATTATTTGTTCAAGATTAGGTATCTGACCATAAGCATATAAATCCATAATCACACCTCATCATCACTTATCAATTCATCAAAGTTTTCCAGAATAAAATCTTTAAGCTCACCCTCATCCAATCCACCGATTTCTGCCTTAAATAATTCCTTAGCAATGTCTGATGCAAACTTATCAAAATCCTTAAAGGTCATTATCTCTTTAAGTTTATCTTCATATTTTGCTAACAAATCATGATACAAAGTACATTCATATGCTAACAACTGAGTTAATTCTATAACTTCCTGCTCATTAGACATATCTGTATCAGTACAACATTTATATATGTATTCTCTATAAGTCATTTGTCTTTAATTATTCCTCCAGTTATTTTGTTAACCTTATCTTTGGCATATAGAATCATACTATCTAATCCTTCAATTAAATACCCTATATCTCCACTAAAGCCATCATTATCTTTATCTTTCCAATATGTAGTTGCTCCAAAACTGCTACCTTCCTCTTTGTCAAGATATTTTAATAAATAATTTCCTGCCCATATAACTGTTAGTAGCTTAGTTACATCATCAGCATTTTGATAGAGTTGCTCTTTTAAGTCTTTACTCATTTAATATTTCCTCGGTTAATATCTTTGTTTTTCTTTTATTCCACCTCTTGGTATGGTTCTGGTAAAGGCATCCAAGCAAGAACAGTATCCCATTCAACAGAACCAGACTCCATATCCCACTCATAAAAACCCTTCCTGTCTTTAGTTATATTACCATACCACATAACATCTACATCACGAGACTTTTGTCCTAATTGATGTTCAAATGTAACTAAATACTTCTTATTCTTATCTGGAAGTTTATCCTTTGTAGAAATCCAATTAATCATCACTATTTTCCTCCGTTTCTATAATTGGCACCCCCCAAGCAGTAGTGAATTTACAATTTCGAAGCATCACTTCTTTTACAGTGTCGAGTCCCATCGCCTCAAACAACATATCCACATCTATCAACCGCCCATGCGAGGTAGGGATTTCAATAAGTGGACAATCACTAAGTCTTTCTTTATAAGGGTCAATGTCTAACCTGCACTCGTTGAAAATCTTATTTAATGCTGAACAATGCTCATAATTGTAACATCCAGGGTTATATCTCACTTCTCTAAATGGACATTCAGCACATACTCTCGGCTTCTCCATTCCCTTAATCAGTACACTCATCAGCCCTCCTCCTTTGCCCAGTGTCTGCACCAATTATCAAAGCATTGGACATACCCAATATAATGACCGTCTATGTCGCAGTTGCAATCCATATATGTTTTCTTCGGTGTCCTCTTATTGTGCCGACAATTACAACAAACTCTGTCTTTCCCCTCGTGTCCGTCATATATCTCCATTGGCTTTCCTTTCTTTTGCTAATGCAATAGGACATTTAGGATGTCTCTTACTCCAGTCTATATCCAGACCCTGTTCCATGCTACACCATAAACTTATTTGTGGCTTACATTTTGAGCATCGTTTTGGAATGTCCATATTTTCTAAACCAACGACCATTGTTTTTATTACTCCCATATCATTCGGCTCTCCTTTCTCCGTACTTGCAGAAATAATCATCAGCCACAGGAAATATGCACCCTTGTCGCTCGAACATTCCGCAATCACATTTCTTATCTTCAGGGTCTCTATGCTTACACTCTCCGCACCTTACAAGGTCTATCTCACTAATTCCCTCTGTGATAATGAGTACACCCATCTCATTGCAATCTTCAATAAATTGCTCTTTCGTGATGTTCCTTATATATACTCCCATATCATTCCTCCGCTTCTATTATCGTGTCAGGAAGTAATCTATTCATACAGTTTTCAAAAACTTTATAGCGTATCCAGCACCCACTATCCCATTTCTGCATATCGGAATCTTTTTCAAATGATTCGTGATACATCATCGCTTCAAGTTTATTTGCATCTATCAGCCGTCCGTGTGGAGTGGGTATCTCAACTAAAGGGCAATCGTCAAGAATTCCGTCAAACTTTATATGTTCTCGTTTAAGTGAACAGACAGAATTATATTGAGCCTTGCACTCCCAACAGCTGTCTTTCGGCTTCTCCATGCTTGGTATATAAATTCCCATATCATTCTCCATCTTCTTCCATCACTATGTGAACATAGGTAAGTATTTCTAATGCCTTATAGAGAGCCTCATCATCTACTAAAGCGAAGCCTCCTCTGTTT
>JAEEGL016197247.1_pt1 | contig 20341 bp, 12 predicted proteins | sample 9134231 | NCBI WGS metagenome assembly JAEEGL01 (sample SAMN16246548, study PRJNA631951) | gut metagenome | biome: gut microbiome; feature: rumen; material: fiber-attached | host: Bos | place: Iran: Karaj | collected 2018-10 | reverse complement strand
CTTGAGACACCTATCGGTGAAGAGGAAGATTCACATCTTGGCGATTTCATCCAGGACGACAATGTACCTGTACCTGCTGATGCAGCAGCATTCACCCTGCTCAAGGAGCAGCTTGTTGAGGTTCTCGGAACTCTTACAGAGCGTGAGCAGAAGGTTTTGAGACTCCGTTTCGGTCTTGATGATGGAAGAGCAAGAACTCTCGAAGAGGTAGGTAAAGAGTTTAACGTAACCCGTGAGCGTATCCGTCAGATTGAGGCTAAGGCTCTTAGAAAGCTTCGTCATCCAAGCCGCAGCCGCAAACTCAAGGATTATCTCGATTGATATATGGCCGCCATTGCAAAAGAAACAGATAATATGAATTTAAACAGTTGTACTATCGAATCCAGGATGTCCGCAAGGCTCATTGCAATCGCTCAGATGCTAGGCCAGCCCGTTGAAGGTGAACAATCAGGTAATGGAACTGTGGGTGACGCGAAAGGTGCCTTGAGATGCAAGGCAGTAGCTGATGTTGGCTGCGACCACGGCTATGTCTCAATTTACCTGGTTCAGAGCGGAATAGCAGACCGGGCGATAGCAATGGATGTCCGCAAAGGTCCTCTTTCCGGCGCTGACGATAATATTAGAGAATATGGCCTTTCGGAGAAGATAGAGACAAGACTCTCCGATGGGCTTAAAGCTCTTTTACCCGGAGAAGCGGATGCTCTTGTGATTGCAGGAATGGGCGGAAAGCTTATGATCCGTATTCTTCAGGAGGGCAATCCCAAAGCTCTTGGGCTTAAAGAGGCTATTTTACAGCCCCAGTCAGATATTGACGAATTCAGGAGATTCCTCAGAAGCGAGGGTTACGTGATTGCCGATGAGAAGATCATCCTGGACGAGGGCAAGTACTATTTCCCTATGCATGTTTGTTTTGCCGGGGATGCTATAGAACCGGGCGTTGACGGGTCAAAACCGGCAGGAAATCATCTTCAGGAGGCAGTAGCTCTTTTGACTGATGAGACAGGTTGTAGCACTGAAGTGGCCCAACGGATCTGCGATAAATTCGGTGAACACAATATCCTTAGAAGAGATGAGCTTTTGAAGGATTTCTGTAAGCATGGCAGGGAAGTGACAACTTCTATATTAGAAGGACTTGAGAAGTCCGGACATAATGAAAGATTCCGGGAATTATCCGGAGATCTGGAGGAACTGGAAGCAGTTCTTCGTCTTTATAATTGAAAATGAAATGAGAGCGAGGTGGAAATCCTTATGCCAGTAATCACTATTAATGGAACTGCGAAAGAGTATGAAAAAGGCATTTCTTTTGAAGAGATTGCCAAGGAGTACCAGAAAGATTATGACCACAGGATTGCCGCTGTTATCTTCAATGGGAAAATAAGAGAGCTGATGAAGACTGTCAAGAAGGACGGCGAGCTCTCTTTTGTCACCTTTAATGATAATATCGGCTATAAGACCATGCGCAGAACGGCCATCATGATCCTTATCAAGGCTGTTCGTGACGTCGGCGGGGACAAAGATCTCAAGACCAGAATTGAATTCACTATCGGAAACGGATATTACTGCACTATCCGTGGCAAGGAAGTGCTGGTGGATGATGAGTTTGCTGCCAAAGTTTCCGCGCGTTTTAAGGAAATCATCGATGAGGCTATGCCTATCACCAAGAAGGTTTATCCTTTGGACGATGCCATCGAGATTTTCAAGAAGCAGGGCATGGATGATAAGGTAGCTCTTTTGAAATACCGTAGAAGCTCAGAGATCAATATCTACAAGCTGGGAAATCTGTACGATTATTTCTATGGCTATATGCTGCCTAACACTTCTTATATAGAGAATTTCCAGATAGACTGCTATCACGGCGGACTCTTGTTTACATTGCCAACCAGAAATGAGAGTAAGAAGATCGTTGTTTCAGAGCCAAGAGAGAAGCTCTTTAACACCATGATGCTTTCCAGTGACTGGGGTAGCATGATGGGAATCGACAACGTCGGTGACCTTAACAATATGGTCTGTGAGGGCAGGATAAACGAGATGATCCTGGTGCAGGAAGCTCTTCAGGAGAGCCGTATTGCGGATATAGCAAGGCACATCTTCAAGAGGATTGATGTAAAGTTCGTTATGATTGCCGGCCCAAGTTCATCCGGCAAGACCAGTTTTGCCAACAGACTTGCGATTCAGTTACGCACCTATGGCCTTGTGCCACATCCTATCAGCCTTGACAACTACTTTGTGGACAGGGAAAAGACTCCGCTTAACGAGGATGGAAGCTATAACTTCGAATGCCTTGAAGCCCTTGATGTTGAGCGCTTTAACAGCGACATGACCAGACTTCTTAACGGTGAGAGAGTTGAAATGCCTGAGTTTAACTTTGTCACAGGCAAAAGAGAGATGAACGGCGAATTCATGCAGCTGGGCAAGAATGATGTCCTTGTTATAGAAGGCATTCACGGACTAAACGAGAAGATGAGCTATGCGCTTCCGGCAGAGTCCAAGTTTAAGATATACATCAGTGCTCTTACAACACTTAGCATTGACAACCACAACAGAATCCCTACTACCGATGGCAGACTTCTTCGTAGGATTGTAAGAGACGCCAGAACCCGAGGCGCTTCTGCAAAGAGGACGATCAGCATGTGGGGATCGGTTAGAGCAGGTGAGGAGGCCAATATCTTCCCGTTTCAGGAAGAGGCAGATGAGATGTTCAATTCAGCTCAGATCTATGAGCTGGCAGTTATAAAGCCATATGCTGAGCCGCTTCTTTTCTCAATTGGCAAGGATGAGCCTGAGTATTACGAGGCCAAGAGGCTTCTCAAATTCCTTGATTATTTTGTCAGCGTGGATAGTTCCATGCTACCAAGGAACTCAATCTGCAGAGAATTTGTTGGAGGCAGCTGCTTCAAAGTGTGAAGTTACCTGGTCTGGACAACTAAATATAGCTATATAAAACGTAACCGGTATCACATATTGTGGTGCCGGTTTTTTGTTTGATTATGCATTTTTTATGCATTCTTTATAAACTTTACTGTCTTTTAACCTGAATCTACAAGAAATACAGGGTCATATGATAATTCTTATGATTGACTTCCACGTAAAATTTAGCTAAGTAATCGGACACTTGTCTTTTGACAAAAACATTCTTTTATGAGGGAGAAATGCTTATGTTAAGAAGATGGAACAGACTAATCGCTTTTGTACTGGCTTTCGCACTTGTACTTAGTACATTTAACAGCGACATAGCCAACATCAGAGTATTTGCTGAAGGTGATGCACCGGCATCAGTTACAGAGCCTACTCCTGCAGTAGACGAGCCTGCACCGGCAGCAGATCCTGACCCAGCACCGGCAGCAGATCCTGACCCAGCACCGGCAGCAGATCCGGAGCCTACACCTGAACCGGAGCCTACTCCTGAACCGGCTCCACAGGACCCGGTAACAGATCCAGCACCCGGAACAGACCCTGCACCTGCAGATCCGACAGCACCCGCAGATCCTGCAAACCCTGAAGATCCTGCAAATCCTGCACCGGTAGATCCTGAGGCTAATCCTGAGATCGTGGACACTCTTACAATTGAAGAGCTTGCAGCAAATCTCGCACTTGAGGAAGTTGAAAAGCCAAAGGAAGAGGAAGAGGCACCTGCAAAGAAGCGCGGCGTCAGCGGCATAACAATTCATTATGCAGCAGCTGATAACGGAACAGTTTCCAGTGAATCCGAGAACATCGAAGAAGGCGGAGAAGCAAAAGGTTCAACCGCTGAGGCTGATGAAGGATATGAATTTGATAACTGGAGAGATCAGAATGGAGAGGAAGTTTCAACAAACGCAACTTTCGTTCCTTCCGGAGATCAGATTTTTGATGGAGCAACCTATACAGCATATTTCAAGAATATCGAAGTTGCACCGGAAGTTACAACTGAATATACAGTTATTTTCTGGGTAGATGGTGTTGAATACAGAAAAACTGTCTACACTGATGGCGACAACGAGCTGACAATTCCTGAGCGTCCATTTAAGCCCGGATATTTCTTTACAGGATGGACATGGAACGGTTCGTCTGTTTCTGATGGAATGACTGTAGAACAGGATATGAGCATTGAAGCGCAGTTCCAGGAGATCAGACTTTTCAATCTTACTGTTGAGTACTATTACATTAACCCGACAGATGGAACGGACTTTGTATTTGACAGTTCTGTAAAGACAGTTGAAAAGGGTGGATTCCCTGTATCTTTCAATTCACCTACAAACGTATCTGTTTCATCAGATGAAGAGCACCCGGTATATTATCCCTCACAGGAATTAGTGACTTTTACAGAGTCAGATATAGATTACACTCAGGAAGCTACATTAGTTGATGGAATCGCAACTCTTAATGTTACAGCAAAAAGAGTTCAGTACATTCCATACAATTTCTTCTATACTGTAGAGTACTATTTAAAGAACCTCGATGGTAATGGATATACTCTTAAGAAGAGCCTGACATTTGAAGGTACAGTTGGACAGATGGTAACTCCTGAAATTATAACTGTAGATGGCTGGGTATTTGAGAGAACACAGTCAGCAGAGATTACAGAGGAAGGTACAACAATCCCTGTATACTACACAAGAGCTAATTTCACACTTCATTATGATTCCCAGGGCGGAAGTTACATTGATGCTGTATCAGCACCTTTTGAAAGTGTAATTTCTGTATCAGAGACAAAACCTACAAAACTTGGTTACAAGTTCATGGGCTGGTACCTGGATGAAGATCTTACACAGGCGGCAGGTAATTCAGTACAGCTTACAAAGGATACAACTATCTATGCTAAGTGGCAGGCACAGGATGTAGATTACACAATCCTGTACCTTGTTGAAAATGCAAATGATGACGGCTTTACATTCCAGGGCAGCAAGACTAAGAAAGCACCTGCCGGAAGCACAGTAGAGGTTACTGCTTCAGATGAAAAGCCGAGCGGTATTCTTGATTCTCCTGTTGATTATGAATTCAAGGATTCCGAGTCTGCAGTAGTTAAGGCTGATGGCAGCACAGTTATCAAGGTTAGATATTCAAGAAAAGTTTATACAATTGAGTGGAATGGTGATGTATACAATACATCAGGTGGCAGAAGAGCAACCGGTCAGGGATCAGCTTCAGTCACAGCTAAGTATGGAGCAAACATCACTCAGGCATTTACTGACAACTTTAATGCCGTATATCCTGATTACGCATGGTCTTTTACAACAAAGAATGATGATAAGTTTGTAAATATTGATACAATGCCATCGTATTCAGCTCAGGACTCACCAAAGAAGGGTACCGGGCACAATGTAAATGCATTTGATTTCTCAACAACCAAGAAGCAGAACCTGAATTATTGGCTTGAGAACTACGCAGGAAGCAAAACCGTAACTCGTAACGGAAGGACATACGGACTTTACAAGACCCAGACTGTTAAGTTCAATTTCCTTTATGACTATTCAGAATTCTATGAAATTGATGGATACACGAAGGACACTTATACAGCAACCTATACAGACAGATGGGGACGTACTCAAAACTATTCATTAGGAAGCGGTACTCCAAATGCAGAACTTGATGTTCATTTCTACTACAACGCAAAGACATATACATTAGCATTCTATGATTATCACGGAGCACTGTTACATTCCTATCAGGTTAAACTGAACCAGGATATCACAGGTTATATGCAAAATGAATCTGTGACAGCTCCTGTTGATGGTGCACAGTGGCTTGGATGGTATACAGATCCTGAGCATGCAGCAGCTTATTCAGGAAACGGCCTTATGCCGGAAGGACTTGCACTTTATGCAAACTGGCAGCTTCCAAGCTTTACAATAACCTTCAAGGATGGAAATACTACCATACAGACTGATACCTATGAGTACATGCAGCAGGCAGAGTCCATCTCCCTTAGCGACAAAGTTGGATATACCTTTGGCGGATGGTTCACAAATGAGAACTATACACAGGCTTATGACTTTGCAAAACCTATGACAGCAAACGTAACTGTTTATGCTAAGTGGGTACCAAAGACTCTTAGCTACACAGTAAGATACGTAGACGCGGACACACAGGAAAATGTTGCAGATCCTAAGGTTGTAATCAGCCCGGTATTTAAGAAGGGTGATACAGTTACTGAAGACTCCATAATCGTTGCAGGAAGGATTGCTGATGCAACATCTAAGTCAATCGTTCTTGATTATGAAGATAATGAGATAGTATTTGAGTATTCAACAAGGCAGGGAACACTTACATATACAGTTAAGTATGTTCTTAAGAGCGACCACAGTGTTCAGGTACATGCACCGAAGACAAAAACAGTTTCCAGCACATATCTCAGCATCACAGAGGCAGCAGCTTCTGTTGATAAGGCATACATGCAGGAAAACTATCCTGCATATGCAGAAGATGATTATTATCCTGAGCAGGATGTTATTTCCTATAACCTCTCAGCAGGAACAAATGAGATCATCTTTGAGTATAACTCTTATGCAAGCGGAAGAGTCATTGTTCACTACCGCGACATGGCAGGAAATCCTATTCCTGGTAAGGCTGATGTAGAAGCAGTAGGAAAAGCCGGAGATACATATTCTATAGATACATCAGTTAACGGTTATACATTTAAGAAGGTAACAAATGCCGGTGGCGCAACAGTTTCAAGTTCTGTAGTATTCAGAGACGGAACAGTTGAAAGATTCGTATACTTACAGAAAAACCTCACTATCAGAGCAAAGAATAAGACTAAGGCTTATGACGGAACAGCTCTTTACAGTGAAGGAACAGGTGATGTTGTAGTTGAAGGTCTTGCCGATGGACATACTCTTTCAGCAATTTCCTATACAGGAAGCCAGACCGAGGGCGGAAGCAGCCCAACAACACCTCATGACGCAGTTATTGCAGGCGCTACAGAAGATTATTACAACATAACTTACATTGAAGGAACACTTACAGTAACTAAGAAGTCAGTAAGAGTAACTATCGTTGGTGATAAGATTTCAAAGACATACGATGGAAATACATATACTGCAGAATACAGAGTTACAAACATTTCAGACTCCAGCTTCCTTCAGGATTATATCCAGTTTAACGGAAGTGCACAGAGTGTATCTCGTAAACATGTAGGAAAAGATAATCTTGTACTTAACAACATGTTCTCAGTTAAACCTGAGTATCAGAGCAGCTTCAACGTAACCTTCAATGTTACAGACGGTTATGTAGAGATCAAGCAGAGAAAGCTCACTGTATGGACAGAGACTCTTTCCAAGAAATATGACGGAACTCCTCTTAAGAGTGAAGACATTGAAGGAGAAACTTGGAGAATTACAGGTCTTGCAGATGGAGAGAACCTGGTATTTGGCGGATTTGAAAATGAAATAACAAACGTTGGAACAGTCAACAATGATGTGATTCTTGACTGGGCAAATCCAAATACTACAGCAATCGAGTCAGATTATATATATGATTGGCAGAACGGTACTCTTACCATTGAAGAGGCATCTGTAAAGATCACAGTTACAGGAGCAAAGAAGACTGTTAACTACAACGGACAGGAACAGTCAGTTTACGGATTTGAAGTAACAGCTAATAACACTGCATACAAAGTTGCTACAGATCTGACAGTTCCGGCACAGGATAACGTAATTGCCAAAGGCACTAACGTTGGTACTTATCCACTCAAGCAGAATCAGTCAAAGTTTGTAAACAATAACGCTAACTTCGTTGCAACCTTCGAATTCATCGATGGTGAACTTGAAATTATCGGAAGTGAAAAGGTTAAGGTTAAGATCAAGGGTAATAAGGATGAGATAACTTATGACGGTGCAAGCCACAGCGTAACCGGATACACAGTAAGCATCACAAATCCTGAGGGAATAACACCTTACACAGAAGCTGACTTTACATTTAACGGAACAGCAGTAGCAGCCGGAACAGATGCCAGCGAAACACCATACAAGATGAACCTCAAGGCTTCAGACTTTACAAATAACAACAGCAACTACAATGTAGAGTTTGAGATTGAAGAAGATGGTCAGCTGATCATCAACCCAAGAGAAGTAACAGTAACTATTACAGGTCACACAGACAGCAAGGTATATAACGGACAAGAACAGACTGTAACAGGATATGAAGTAAATTCTAATTATGAAGGATACACAGAAGCAGACTTTACTTATAACGGAACAGCAGTAGCAGCCGGAATATACGTAAGCGAAACAGCATATGCTATGGGACTTACAGCAGCTGACTTCTCTAACAACGATAATAACAACTACACCGTAACCTTCAACGTAACAGACGGAAGCCTTACAATCACAAAACGTCCAGTAACCGTAGCTATTACAGGTCATACAGATACTAAGGTTTACAACGGAAGCATTCAGACTGTAGAAGGCTATGAATATGACATACGTGACAGCATCTACACAGAAGCAGACTTCAACGGCCCTGCACAGAGCGCAGCAGTAGCAGCCGGCAAAGATGTCAGCGAAACAGCATATGCTATGGGCCTTACAGCAGGAGCGTTCAGCAACGGCAATGACAACTTTGACGTAACCTTCGATGTAGAAGATGGATGGCTGAAGATCACTCCTGTAACAGATAAGATTACTATCAAGGTAATTGGTAATAAGAAGTCTGTTCCATTTAATAACGAAGTACAGGAAGTTAGAGGAATCACCACTCAGGAGCCTATACTTGAGGGAATCACACTTCAGTACGATGAGAATAAGGCAGTAGCATCCGGAAAAGATGTTGGCGAGTATGCTATGGGCCTTAAAGCTGAGGACTTCACAGCAGTATCTGATAACTACAGCAACATTGAAATCGTAGTTGACGATGGAAAGCTTACAATTACTCCTGGTACAAGACCTGATAACACACTTCCAACAGTTACAGGTTATAGCGGAGTTTACGATGCTCAGTCGCATACAATCACAATTGAAGGTGGACTTGAGGGCGATACATACACCTACGAAGTAGGCGGAGCAACAACGACAGTTAAGCCTTCAGCTACACATGTAAGTGAGAGCAAAGAAACAATCATCGTAACAGTTAAGAATCCTAACTACGTAGATCAGGAAATTGGAACAGTAGCAATCGAGATTACTCCTAAGGGATTAGAGGTAACTACAAGCGGAGCTACTAAGGAATACGACGGAACACCGCTTACAAATCCGGAAGCTTTCGCAACTGGATTTATACCGGGTGAGTCAGCTACAGTAGTTGGAACCGGAACTATTACAGATGTAGGAGATACTGATAATACTTACAAGATCACATGGGATAATGCAAAAGAAAGTGACTATTCAGTTTCTGAAACACTTAAGAAGCTGATTATCACACAGAGCACAAAAGAGATCACTTTCACAGCACCTGGTGATACAAAGATCTACGATGGTACGCCTCTTACAGCTGATGGCAGCGGAGATAAGAAGATAACAGTTACCGGCCTTCCGGAGGGATACAGAGCAGAAGCTATAGCAACAGGAAGCCAGACAGACGCAGGAAGCAGTGCAAACGTAGTTACAACAGCAAAGATTTTTAAGGGCAACGATGATGTTACAGATAATTTCGGAAACATCAAGACTGTTGACGGAACACTTAAGGTAACTCCTAAGGCTGCAACAATTACTACTGGTCCGGCTTCAAAGATCTATGATGGAACAGCACTTACATGTGATGTAGTAAATATAGATGGCCTTGTAGAAGGAGAAAGCGTAGTACTTGAAGCAACCGGTTCTATTACAGAAGTTGGTTCTGCTGATAATACATACAGCATCGTTTGGGATCATGCAAAAGAAGCTAACTACACTGTAACAAAAGTTTTAGGAACGCTTACAGTATCACCTATAGCAGATGCAGTGCTTACAGCAGGTTCTGCTACAAAGGTTTATGATGGAACACCACTTACAGAGGCAAGCGTAACAGAAGACGGACTTCCAAGCGGATACAAAGCAGTAGTAGAAATCAGCGGTTCACAGACAAAAGCCGGTGAAAGCGCAAATACAATTGTAAGCCACAAGATCTATGACGCAAACAACGTAGATAGGACTAGAAACTTCGAAAATGTAACGTATGTTGACGGTACACTTACTGTTACACCGGCTCCTGTAACAATTAAAACAGGAAGCGCATCCAAGCCTTATGACGGAACAAAGTTAACAGCTGACGAAGCTAATATTACAGGCCTTATTGCAGAAGAAGCTGGACAAGTAACAGTTAAGGCTAAAGGAGAAGTAACAGATGTTACAGTAAACGGACCTGTTGATAATGATTACGAGATCAACTGGGGAACAGTAAATCCTGATAACTACGCAGTTACTGATGATCTTGGAACACTGGAAATCACTCCTAATACTACAACAATCTATATCACAGCAAAGAGTGATACAAAGGTTTACGACGGAGAAGCTCTTACAAATAACGAAATTGAATTATCAGGACTTCCTGGAGGACTTAGTGTTGAGTCCAGTAACACAGGAACAATCACTGAGGTAGGAGAAACCGAGAATAAGGTTGAAACCTACAGGATCCTGGATAAAGATAACAATGACGTAACAGCATTCTTCCCGAATATAGAAGTAGGTGCAGGAACACTTAAAGTAACTGTTCGTCCGGTAATCGTTAAGATCGCAGGTAAGACAGACAGCAAGAAGTATGATGGTGACGAGCATGTAGTAGAAGGCTACGATATTACATCGATAGAGACACCTGATGAAACTCCTGATACTCTTTACAAGCAGGATTACTTCACATTTAGCGGAACAGCAAGGGCAGCAAGAACTATCGAAGGTCAGACAAAGATGGGACTTACAGCCGACAACTTCGCAAATGATAACACCAACTTCGATGTATTATTCAAAGTAACAGACGGCTACATGGAGATCCTTCCTCTTGGTGAGGATGAGAAGTTTGTCATTAACGCTTCTACACCGAGCTTCACATTTGTATACGATGGTCAGGAACACGGCGGATTCGACTATAGCGTAACAAGTGGAAGCGGCAGAAGAACATTCCTTCAGACTCTATCAGATCTCTTTAGCGGAGTTATAGGTAGTGTAGTAAGACCTATCATCGTTAAGGCAGCAGATGGAACCAAGGAAGTAACAATAAACGGCAAGACATACAAGATCAGCGGACTTTCAGTAAATACATCAGGAAAAGACGTTGGAACATATCCTCTTCCGATAAGCGGAACAATGGTAGTTACCGATGAGAATAACAACGACGTATCCGGAATGTTCAAGCTGGTAGTAACAGAGACAGGTACACTTGAGATTACTGCAAGACCTATCACAGTTGAAAGTGGAAGTGCAAGCAAGACTTATGATGGAACAGCACTTACAAATCCTGAAATTACAATTACAGGAAGCTGGGCAGATGGTGAAGGAGCAACCGTTACAGCAACGGGAAGTCAGACATTGGCAGGATGGACTTACAACACAATCGAGATTATACCTGATGACGGAACAAAGCTTAGTAACTATGACATCACCAGAATAATGGGTACTCTTACAGTAACTGATGCGCCTGTAATTCCTACTCCTGGTGGCGGTGGAGATCCTGATCCTGTAACACCTGATCCAACAGTACCGGATCCGGGTGTAGTTACAATCGTGGACGATGCAGCACCTCTTGCAGCAACTCCAATAGCACCTACAGATCTTGAAGGAGCAGTACTTGGAGCAAGAAGGCAGGCAGAGGGACAGGTTCTCGGAGCAAGAAGAGCAAGAACAGCTGATGACACAAATGCACCTGCAAGATTATTTGCAATAATCATCGCAGCAGCAGTTGCAGCATATCTGCTCATCTCCGGCAAAAAAGAAGAGGAACAGGAAGAGATCTGAAGATAACAAAATTAACAATGCGCAAGCATGATACCTCACTCTCTCAATAAGTAGGGACCGGGCCGTCACCCAAAAGGTGGCGGTCTTGTTCTGTTTATGGGGTAAAAAATTTTTTTGGGGGGAGTGCAACATTTTTTTCCACCGAAGTGTTTATAGGATAGAGGGATAAATAATCAGGTACAAATCATCTGACAATGCATAAGTACCTGAAAAACATTTCGGAGGGAAAACATATGAATAAGAGTAAAAAGGTATTGGCAATTCTGGCAGGATGTATGACACTTACCACTGCACTTACAGGATGCGGCGGTACAACAACTACAACAACCACTACCACAACAACAACCACAAGTAAGGGAAAATCATGGAGTAAAAGCACATCCTACGATACATGTGCGACGGAGGCAGCAGCCAGTGAGAGCTGCTATGATACGGCTCCGGCAGCAGGCTGTTATGAGACTTCCTCAGCATGCGAGACCGAATGCTGGGATTATGATTACGACACATACTATAAGGACAACGAATCTTACACTCAGCCTCAGGAGAACGGATTCTATATTACAAAGGGTAATCCGCTTTCCACATTTGCAGCTGATGTAGATACAGCATCCTATTCAAATGTGCGCAGGATGATAGAGGATGGCTATAGCCTTTCACAGATCAACCCTGATGCAGTAAGAGCAGAGGAGTTTATAAACTATTTTTCCTACAATCTCAATGAACCCCGCTATGGCGAGAAGTTCGGTATCACCACAGAAGTTGCAAGCTGCCCGTGGAATGAGGACCACCAGCTTATGTTCGTTGGAATGAAGACTCAGGATTTGGATTTCAGAGAGGCTCCAAAGAGTAATCTGGTATTTCTGATTGATGTATCCGGTTCAATGTCTTCAGAGGATAAGCTGCCTCTATTACAGAAGTCCTTTAACGAGCTTGTTGACAGCCTTCCTGATGATGGCGTTGTTTCCATCGTTACATATTCAGGTGGTGAAGAAGTTGTTCTTTCCGGCGAGAGCATGAAGAATAAGGGCAAGATCAAAGAGGCTATAGATTCTTTATATGCAAGCGGCAGCACAAACGGCGAAGCCGGCATGAAGATGGCTTACAAGATCGCAGCAGATAACTATATAAAGGGCGGCAACAACCGCGTGATCATGGCAACTGACGGAGACCTGAATGTGGGTATTTCAAGCCTTTCAGAACTTGAAAAATTCATTAAGGGCAAAAAGGACGATGGCATTTTCTTATCAGTCCTGGGCTTTGGAACAGGAAACCTTAAGGACGACAAAATGCAGACTCTTGCAGACTGCGGAAACGGTAACTATTCATATATTGATTCTTTGTTTGAAGGCAAAAAAGTGCTCGTTGATGAGCTTGGTTCAACACTCGTAACCGTGGCAAAGGACGTTAAGCTCCAGGTTGAATTCAACCCTGACAAGGTAAACGGATACAGACTTATCGGTTTTGAAAATCGCCTTATGGATGCTCAGGACTTTAACGATGATACAAAGGATGGCGGAGAGATGGGAGCAGGCCACAGTGTTGTAGCTCTTTATGAGATCATTCCTGAGGGCTCAAACGGCGCTATTAACCTTAAGTACCAGGAGAACGCAGAGAAAGAGAAAAAGGAATACTCTGATGAGTTCGCAACTGTAAGTGTTCGTTATAAAGAGCCTGAGAAGGACAAATCACAGCTCTTTAGCATAGTTGTAAATGATGAGTGCGTGATGGATGAGGCCAGTGATAACCTTAAGTTCGCTGCAATGGTAGCAGAGTTCGCAATGATCCTTTCAGACAGTGACAACAAGGGCGATGCTTCCTTTGAGTACATCATGGACAATTACAAGAACCTTAAGAACACTGACGAATATAAGGATGAGTTCAATCAGCTGGTTCGCATGATGGCAAAGAGAAGCCTGTAATGTTCAAGAATCAACGTGATTTCACAATTTTCCCGGGGCATGATATACTACCTAAAGTGTTTGGGGCACTTTGCCCCGGGGAGGAAATATGGTTTTGGAACTGACCGGACGCAGTTGGTTGTTAGATTTTTTTGAACTGATAAGTTATTTTGCAAATGTGTTATATAGCAAGATATTTGGAAATACCGCTAAAGCAGAGGCAAGTGATGTGGTCAAGGACGTGGCAGCCTCTGATGTAACTCTTAGAGCATCGGCACTCATGGATAAATATGGCAATACAATCTTTAGGGTTGCATATTCATATCTTCACAATATGAGTGATGCCGAGGATATTCTTCAGGATACGCTTATCCAGTTTTTGAAGCACAATCCAACCTTTGAAACCGACGGGCATGAGAAGGCGTGGCTTGTGACTGTTGCATCCAATCTTAGCAAGAACAAGATAAACTATAACAAGCTTAGAAGTGCTGATGAATTATCGGAGGAGCTTGTATCACAGGAAAAAGAGGATCTGAACTTCGTCTGGGAGGCGGTTAAGCAGCTTCCCGAGAACAATCGCGAGGTTATTCATCTCTTTTACCAGGAAGGTTACTCGACTAAAGAAATAGCAGAAATTTTAAAGAGAAAGGAGTCTACAGTCAGATCGGACTTAAAACGCGGAAGAGAAAGACTTCAAAAAATATTGAAGGAGGCGTATGACTTTGAGTAAATATAAAGAAGTAATGGATAATGTTAAAGTTTCAGAAGACATGCGCAACAGAATCCTTGCAAATATTGAGAAGGAAATGTCTGCAGAGGTAGATCCCGCGTCTGAAGATACAATATCAGTTAAGAATGAAATCCCGGCTGAGGTATCGAAAGAGGCTGGTAAAAAAGCCTCTAAGATTGTAGAATTCAGAAAATATGCTGGAATTGCAGCTGCTTTCGTTGTTTTGATTGTTGGCGCCTACGCTGTTAGCAGAGTGACTCCGTTCGGAGGCGCTACGGAAAGTTCTACAGCTATGGTGGAAGAGGCTTATGAAGAAATATCTCCCGATGCTATGGATACAGAGGCAGCTGTCATGACCGAGACTACCACTGCCGGTGCCAAGGGTGAGAGCGATTCTGTTGGACAGGCGTCAGACTCCATGGCTATAGCTAAGTATAAGGAATACGCATCTCTGGTAAAGCTTAGCAAGGCAGCCGGAACATCTTTTACAGAAATCGAGTATCTGGATAGCTTTTCATCCGGCAAGGATTATTACCTTTATGATGGAAATATCGCTGCTATAAGCTATGATGTTGAGGGCAATACAGTTATCGTCAGGGAGATGGATGCTAAACTTGGGGATACAATCCCTACAAATGTCGGAGTTTCTACAGCAGACCTTGTTACTGACAGCATTAAAGTCGGCGATGTGAATGTAGATATTTTTGGAGACGAAGATGCTTTTGATGCTTCCTTAGGTACACAGCTTTTCTACATAGCACAATGGACTAAAGACGGCCTTGTATACCAGCTTGAAAGTTCTGAAGCCCTTACCTATGAGGATATGAAGGAGCTCATGGAACAAATAGTAAATAGTTGAGATTAATGAGTAATGTGCCCGGAGACATTAAGTCTCCCGGCACATTTTTCTTTCACGTTTATTCTCATACATCAGCATATCTGCACGCTGCATGATTTTCTGAACAATATTATCTTCAGCCGGATTATATATAGCAAAACCCTTTGACACAGATACTTGTTCCCAGGGCTCATCGGATGTTGCATTTATGTTTTCAATGACTACATCCAAACGTTTGAGAAGAAAATCCAGGTTTTGGAAATCTTCGTTTCTGAGAATGATAAAGAATTCATCACCACCAACTCTGTACACGGGACTTCGTTTGAACACATCACTGATGGTTCGGCAGGCTTTCTTTAGATATATATCGCCTTTATCATGTCCGTACTCGTCATTGATGCGCTTAAGACCGTCACAATCAAATTCACCCAGGGCAAAATCTGGATCTACAGATCCGTTATTTATCTGCTCCTGAAGTTCCTCAATAGCAAGCAGAAAAGCTCCTTTATTTCTTACATGAGTGAGTGGATCAATAAATGCCTGTTCATTCAGGGCGTTTATATGAGCTTTCATATTACCGGATAATTTCTTGAATGACTTGGTGAGCCTCCCGATTTCATCATTTTTGTCATAGCTTATATTAACGTCAAAGTTTCCTTTTTCTACCTGCTCCGCAGCCTCGGTAAGCTGCTCGATGGGCTTGGTTATTAATCCAAGGGTGAAAATCAAAAAAATGCCGGTTACGATCATAGCTATTAGTGCAATTATAAGAATATTTATGATAAGGCCCCGCCATTCTCCCTGCGTTTCGCTGATTGGAACGGTGATGTTAAGGTACATACCATTGCTAAGGGGAAGCCAGACAGCCTCTTTAAGTACACCGTTATAGACGTACTGTGCAGAGGTACTATTGGCTTTATTGCTGTAGGGCATTTGTCTTGGCGCATCTTCAGGAAGATTTGCCACGTCTATATATGGATGATAGAACAGTTCTCCATTAGCATCGCTCAGGAAGGCATATCCGTTATCGTAGAACTTTATACTGTCAACTTCTTTTGCCATTGCCGAATAGTCGATTTCTATTCCCACTACTCCGATAAACTGATTCTTATAATAGATAGGCGCATCATAGGAAATAACCTTAACATTCAGGTTATCTGTGACGTAAGGAGGAAGCCATATGGACTTTCCCTCAAACTTTGGAACAGTAAACCATACAAGTTTTGATGTGTCATTTACATCATATTGCGTGATATCAGTCACTTCATGCGGGGTAAAGCTGTTACCGTCAAGATTCGTATACCAAAAGCCTTTCACTTTGGATGAGACGGAAGGGTCAATACGATAATAATATGTAAGAACGCCTTTGGTATGGGAAACAACAAAATCAAAATATTCCTGGGCGTTTTTCATATGCTCTTCAAACTGTGCATCATCAAGTCCGCGAAGGTCATCTTCTACAAAGGCGGTGATGTCGTTAACCGAATCCTGTACATTGTCAAAATAGTAATTCAAACTATACTGCCCATTTTCGCACAACATTAGAAGAAGCTGATCTGACTTGCGACTTGCGGTTATGCGTATGAAAACCGCGCTGAGCAATGTTACGACCAGAATAACTGCAAATATTACACAGAGCATTGTGACGGTTAGCTTTGTTCTTAGTGAACGCATTACTAAACCTCCCGAAATTGCGTATGCTTATATCCATAATTATATCACATCTGAAATAGGCTTTCTGTTTAGTGGCGTTGAGAAATTGCAATGGCAAACAGAAAAAGAGATTTGCAAATAATGGTAATTTGTGTTATTAAATTATGTTGAGTAGGACAGATGATCGCTGCCATGCATACGAAAGGGCATGGGAGAGGAAAGTCCGGGCTTCGTAGGGCAGGATGCCAGATAACGTCTGGTGGAGGTGACTCCCAGGATAGTGCAACAGAGATATACCGCCTCGTTTTACGAGGTAAGGGTGGAAAGGCAGTGTAAGAGACTACCGTGCTGGTGGTAACATCAGTAGCCATGTAAACCCCATCCGAAGCAAGACCGAACAGAGAGCTATGAGCTTGCCCGGCTCGTTCTCAGGTGGGTCGCTTGATGCTGTCGGCGACGGCAGTACTAGATAGATGATCATCCAAGACATAACCCGGCTTACAGTCCTACTCATATAAAAAGAGCGTATACCGCCTTCGTGATACTTATGTACAGTTTTGCTTAGATTAGCTAAGATGCACATGCGTTCAAACCTCCGATTATGCTTCGCATAAAATCGGTTTGACCACATGTACATACTTACCTAATCGGCAAGATGTGTGTAAGTATCACGAAGGCGGTTTTTGCTGCAATTAACTATATGAGTAGGACTGTAATAAGTCCGGGTTTGTCTTTGGGGGATGATCGACGCTTGTGTGATTGAAGCATTCGTGAGTGTCAAAATGCTATCGTGAAAAGATAAAAGTAAAATATAGTTGACATTATTCTATAACGGTGATATTATAATCTCATCAAGAGAGATAAGTGCAGTCGGTAGATATAAAGTCGACTATTACCTGCCGGATACACATCGCTCAAGTAAAAAATTGTTCAGTGAGAAAGGTTAGGTATCTTGAAATGAAGAGTGATAGTTATATGTTGGGATTTGCATGTGGTTTATGCTTTGTGGTAGTGTTCAGTTTAATCGTATTTTTTACACAAAGGAAGAAGGGGTATAACAAATATGACGAGATGCAGGAGAGAGCAAGAGGAATTGCTTACAAGTATGCGTTTTGGGCAGTGATAATAACAGAGGTGATCTTTGGAATATTCTCTATTGATGAGAATTTAATTCCATTAAGCGGCATGACACGCCAGTTCTTTGTTATTCTGGTAGGCGTTTTGGTTCATGTTATTTATTCTGTTTGGCATGATGCATACATTGGGCTGAATACGAATGTGAAGCGCTACACTATAATATGCGGATTACTTGCAATTGTGAATCTTTTGAGCGCTGCAAGAGGAATCATGAATGGCAATATGTTTGTTGACGGCAAGCTGGATTTCCCTTTTGTAAATCTAATGGTGGGTGTCATGTTCGTGGTTGTTAGTGTTGAAATGTTTATCAAGAACCGCATTGAGAGCAGAGAAGAGTAAGGAGGCGAGCCATGAAGAATCTTAAAATGAAGGCGGCCCGCGCCGGTATGGACCTTTCCCAGGATGATCTGGCCAAGATCTGCCAGGTATCCAGACAGACAATCAGTGCTATTGAAAAAGGGGATTACAATCCGACAATAAACCTGTGTATCGCAATCTGTAAGGCGCTGGGCAAGACTTTGGATGAGCTGTTTTGGGAATAAAATGTAAAAAAATTGAAAGCTCTTACAAATAGACAAGATTTGCAATATTTTTTTACAAAAATGAACTGACAAAGAATATATTATACGATATGATACAAGAGTCAAATGGGTAAAAGGCTTTGATTCTTGTATTTTTTTGAGCAAATGAGAGGCGGACTCTCATAATATAAAGGAGATGGGGTTATGGAACTTAGAACAGCTTGTTCACCAAGAGATGAGAAGAACTATGATACCAAAAGGCTCAGAGAAGAATTCCTTATCGATGATCTTTTCCAGCCTGATGATATCAAACTTGTTTACAGCCATATCGACAGAATCATCACAGGTTCTGCAGTGCCGGTTAAGAAGGAACTTGTGCTTACAGCAGGAGACGAGTTGAGAGCAGAGTACTTCCTTCAGAGAAGAGAGATGGGCGTTATCAATATCGGCGGAGATGGTGTGATCACTATCGATGGCAAGAAGTATGAGGTAGCTTACAAGCAGGGAATGTACATCGGAATGGGAGCAAAAGATATCTCTTTTGCCAGCAAGGATGCATCAAAACCTGCCAAGTTCTACATCAACAGCGCACCTGCTCACAAGACATATCCAACAGTTCTTATTAAAAGGGAAGGCACACCTGAGGAAGGCGTTGTTATCATCAAGGATGAGAACAAGAAGGAGCTGGGAAGTCTCGAGGGTGCTAACCACAGAGTTATTAACAAGTACATTCTTCCGGGACAGGTTGAGACCTGCCAGCTTGAGATGGGTATGACAGAGCTTAAGCCTGGAAGTGTTTGGAATACAATGCCTTGTCATACTCATGACAGACGTATGGAGGTTTATCTCTATTTTGATATTCCAGAAGATGCACTTGTAATGCACTTTATGGGAGAACCTACAGAGACAAGACATATCATTATGAGAAATGAACAGGCTGTTATCAGCCCTAGCTGGTCAATCCACTCAGGATGTGGAACACAGGCTTACACATTTATCTGGGGAATGGTTGGAGAAAACCAGGATTTTGATGATATGGACGACTGTGAGATGTGTACATTGAAATAGGGATTCAAAGTCATATAATTCTGTGCTTGCACAAAGAATTATATGACCTTGAAGACCGCACAAACATGAGGAAAAAAGATATGCGAATATAATGAGCATAACGATTTCCGAATGTTTGCAGCATGTCGAAAGCGAAGCGGAGACATGCGTATATCAATATAAGGTAAATTATTTTGTTAGGAGGAAAAAACAATGCAGGATTTTTTAAAGAATTTTTCACTTGAAGGAAAAGTAGCTTGGGTAACAGGAGCTTCTTATGGACTTGGACTTGCTTATGCTGTAGCATTTGCAGAGAGCGGAGCAAGAGTAGTATTCAATGATATCAACCAGGAGCTTGTAGACAAGGGAATGGCTGAGTATCAGAAACTTGGAATTGATGCTTTTGGTGCTGTATGTGACGTTACAAAGGAAGATCAGGTTCAGAACTTTGTAGCACAGGTAGAGGAGAAGGTTGGAACAATTGATATCCTTGTTAATAATGCGGGAATCATCAAGAGAATTCCTATGATAGATATGACAGTAGATCAGTGGCAGCAGGTTATTGATGTTGACCTTACAGGTCCATTCATCTGCTCAAAGGCAGTTCTTCCTGCTATGATCAAAAAAGGAAGCGGAAAGATCATCAACGCTTGCTCAATGATGTCAGAGTTTGGTCG
>JAEEGL013093081.1_pt1 | contig 20343 bp, 15 predicted proteins | sample 9134231 | NCBI WGS metagenome assembly JAEEGL01 (sample SAMN16246548, study PRJNA631951) | gut metagenome | biome: gut microbiome; feature: rumen; material: fiber-attached | host: Bos | place: Iran: Karaj | collected 2018-10 | reverse complement strand
GTTCGCCCATTTTACGAACTCCGCTACCTGGTCCGCCCTTTCCGGACGCACAATGTACTGCGGCGCATATCCGCTTACAAATCCTTCGCTTTCAGCATACTTTGCAAGCTCCGCAGCGTCGTCTATTACGTTCGCCGCGCCAAATATCGCCGTCAGCCGCTTCTTCGCCTTTTCCAATCCGTTTTCCTCCTTGTCGCTTTTTATTTCTTTTGTTTTTGGATTATTTATAAAACACGGTCAAAAAAAGACCGGCCTGACAGACTTGCTTGAGAATAAAACCTTTTTCCCGGCGCCGGTTCAGCCGTTGTATCTGTTCATTGCCGAATCCACGCCGTTTGCTATTATTTCTTCCGCGGCAAGAACGGCTCTCTTCGCCGTTTCCTCCATGAGCTCATACTCTGCGTTTTTCACTCCGCCGATGACCCAGTCCACAACGTCGCCGTCCGGATCCGCTGGCCTGCCCACGCCTATCTTTATGCGCGGGAACTCCTCCGTGCCGAGCCGGGAGATTATGCTCTTGAGCCCGTTATGGCCGCCGGCGCTGCCGTTTCTGCGCACGCGCAGCTTCCCCGGGGGGAGGTTGATATCGTCGCAGATCACTATTACGCGCTCCGGCGGTATCTTGTAAAACGCCGCCGCCGGCTGCACGGCCTCGCCGCTGAGATTCATATATGTCTGCGGCTTCATCGCCAGAACTCTTTTCCCTTCTACGGTGCAAAGCTCCGTAAGCGCCTTGAATTTCATCCGCATGAGCTTTACTTCAAAGCGCTTTTCGAATTCATCCGCCGCCATAAAGCCGGCGTTGTGCCTGGTCGAGGCGTACTTTGCTCCCGGATTCCCGAGAAAAGCGATTATCCATTCGGCCTTGCCGCGGCCGCTCAATGAAAGAAACACGGCTTATCTGAACAGAGAGGAAAGGCCGACTTCTTCATATATCCTGCTTATGGCTTCCGCAAACATCGGGGCCGCAGGGATATATGAGATCTTGTCGCTCGAATGCCCTTCCGGGAACGGGATGGTATCGAGGAAGACCATTTCCTTTATGTAGCTCTCGTTTATGCGGTCGATCGCGGGATCGGAGAGCACTCCGTGAGTCGCGCAGGCGTAGATATCCTTCGCGCCGCCGAGTTCCACCAGCGCCTTCGCGGCGTGGCAGATGCTTCCGCCCGTATCGACCATATCGTCGAACAGGATAACGTGCTTGCCTTCAACGTTTCCGATAATGTTCATTACTTCCGACATATTGGCTTTTTCGCGGCGTTTATCGACTATTGCCAGTCCGAGTCCCATCTTTTCGGCAAAGGCGCGCGTGCGCGCGACGGAGCCCACGTCCGGAGAAACAGCTATGACTTCCGGATTGCCGTGCCCGAACTTGCCGAGATAATACTCGACAAAAAGGCGGTTGCCCGCGAGATTATCGACCGGGATATCGAAGAAGCCCTGTATCTGGGCGGCGTGGAGATCCATGGTAAGCACTCTGTCCGCGCCGGCCGAGGTTATGAGATTCGCCACGAGCTTTGCGGATATCGGGTCTCTCGCCTTAGCTTTTCTGTCCTGCCTCGCGTATCCGAAATACGGGATGACGGCGGTTATGCGGCCGGCCGACGCTCTCTTGCAGGCGTCGATCATAACGAGCAGTTCCATTAAGCTGTCGTTCACCGGACGGCATGTAGACTGGACCAGAAAAACGTCCGAGCCGCGGACCGTCTCATAAATCGAAACGGATGCTTCCCCATCCGCAAAGTGGGTAACGGATGAATCGCCGAGCTTTTTGCCGAGGCACTGGCATATCTCCTCGGCGAGCTTGGGAGTGGCGTTGCCGGTAAAAACTTTTATCTCTTTGCCGTGCATTTCACACATACCTCTTTTTTGTTAGTAGTAGTTCCGGCGGCGCTTTGCCGCCCGAGATCATCTCTGTTTAATATTATAGTACTTTCAAAATCCAACAAGCAATACAAAAAACCTATCAATCCGGCTCAATTAAGGAAATCCTTGAGCTTTTTCGAGCGGCTGGGATGGCGCAGCTTTCTCAGCGCCTTGGCTTCGATCTGGCGTATTCTTTCGCGGGTAACATTGAACTCCCTTCCTACCTCCTCGAGCGTGCGGGTACGGCCGTCCTCAATGCCGAAGCGAAGGCGCAGAACCTTCTCTTCTCTTGGCGTGAGGGTGGAAAGCACTTCGACCAGCTGCTCCTTGAGAAGCGTGAAGGAAGCCGCCTCCGCGGGCTCGGAAGCCTCCTCGTCGGGAATGAAATCTCCCAGGTGGCTGTCCTCCTCCTCGCCGATCGGCGTTTCGAGGGAAACGGGCTCCTGCGCTATCTTCAGTATGTCGCGCACCTTGTCCACCGGTATGTTCATCTCGGCGGCTATTTCCTCCGGAGTGGGATCATGGCCGAGCTCCTGCAGCAGCTGGCGGGAAACGCGGATGACTTTGTTTATTGTCTCCACCATGTGTACCGGTATGCGTATCGTCCTTGCCTGGTCGGCTATGGCGCGGGTTATGGCCTGGCGTATCCACCACGTGGCGTAAGTCGAGAACTTGTATCCCTTGGTATAATCGCATTTTTCAACGGCCTTTATAAGCCCGAGGTTGCCCTCCTGGATGAGATCGAGGAAAACCATGCCGCGGCCTACGTAGCGCTTGGCTATACTCACGACGAGACGGAGGTTCGCCTCCGTCATGCGCTTGCGGGCTTCTTCGTCGCCCTGCGCCATGCGCATGGCTAGCTCGGTCTCCTCGTCGCTCGTAAGGAGGTTTACCTTTCCTATCTCCTTGAGGTACATCCTCACCGGATCGTCTATGCCCGCGCTTTCGGCAAGGGCGTCCGTCTCGGCGAGTTCTTCTTCCGTGACTTCTTCTATCTCTCCGAGCTCGGCGATCTCCTCGAGCTCCTCGAGATTGACTATCTCCTCGTCCGCTATTTCCGGCAGGTCCTCGTCGCTTATGGTCTCGATGCCGAGATTCTCGAGCGTATCGTAGAACTTGTCCACCTCGGACGGCTCAAGCGTCATCTCCTCGAGAACGTCCAGAAGCTCCTTCGCGCTGAGCTTTCCCTTCTTCTTGCCCTTCTCGATAAGCTCGTTGAGCTTCTCCTCGTTTGTCTTCTCCGGCGCTTTTTCCACGGCCTTGGTCTCAGCCTTGGCGGTGCTTTTCTTGTTCTTTTTCTCTTCCACAGCTTATCCTCCATAGCCTTTCTTCTGTCTGTATTTTTCAGAAACTGTCAGCAGATCTTCTGTTTTCTTAAGCTTTTCCGTTTTTATTACCTCTATGTAATCCCGCAGCGCGCGCGAGCCCTCGGAGGTGCGCTCGGGCTTCTGCAGTATCGAGCTTATCTGCGCGGCCTCCTCCGGCGCCATTCGCGCCAGAAGCTCTGACGGCTGCATCGGGCTGCCAGCGGCGCATCTTTCCTTTATCAGTCCGTAAGCCTTTCCCAGAAACGGAGCCGTAAAATCCTCCGGCAAGAGCTCTCCCGCCTCGGAGGCCAGCGGCGGATCGAGCAGCAGCAGCCTTACGACTCCTTCCTCGGCGGCCGCGGAACGGACGTTGTCATATCTGAGCGTTCTCTCCTGCGGCTGCATCTGCTTGTCCGGCGCGCTCTGCTCCCGCTCGTATTTTCTCTTCGCGGCGGCAAACTGTTTTTTCCTCGCTCTGTTTATCTCGGAGGCCATGCCTGCGGCCGATATGCCCGCCTGCTCCGCCGCCTTCGCTCCGTAGACTTCTCTCGCCGCGGCCGAAGGCAGCTGCGCCAGGAGCTCCGCCGCTTCGTTAACGAAGCCGACGCGGCCGTCGTCCGATTTGAGATCGTATTTAGCCTGCACGGCCGCCAGACGGTATTCGATATGGTTTTCCGATATCTCAAGCAGCTTGCCGAAGGCGACCGCCCCGTTTTTCTTTATATACTCGTCCGGGTCCTTTGCGCCGGGCATCCGTATCACTTTTACTGCGATGGCCGATTTCTCCAGAATGCCTATGGCGCGCTGGGCGGCCTTTACTCCCGGCCCGTCCGAATCATAGGCGATGAAGACTTCCTTCGTATATCTCGCCAGCAGCCTTCCGTGCTCCGGCGTGAGCGAGGTGCCGAGCGAGGCCACCGCGCAGTCGAATCCGGCCTGGTGGAGCGAGATGACGTCCATATACCCCTCGGCGAGGATCATGTGTCCCGCCTTTGATTTTTTCGCTATGTTCATCGCGAAAAGGTTTCTGCTTTTATTGAATACTATCGATTCCGGCGAATTGAGGTACTTCGGCGTGGAATCGTCCAGCACGCGGCCGCCGAAGCCTATAACGTCCCCGCGGATATCTATTATCGGGAACATCAGTCTGTTTCTGAAGCGGTCGTAAGCGCCGCCGTTCTTCCCGCGGACGAGAAGGCCGACGTCTATCATGTCCTGCTTGGAATAGCCCAGCGCGGTCATCGCGCGAAACAGGGAATCCCAGGAATCCGGCGCCGCGCCGACGCCGAAGCGCGTGGCCGCGCCCTTGGATATGGCGCGCCTGGCCATGTATTCCGCCGCCTCCGGGCAGTCTCCCCGCTGGAGCGAGGAGTGGAAAAACCGGGCCGCATCCTTATTGAGCCGCAAAAGCCTCGCGCGCTTTTCCCTGTCTGCCGCCGGTGTATCGTCCGGCACCTCGAGCCCCGCGCGCTTTGCCAGAAACGCCACGGCGTCCGGGAAGGAAAGGCCCTCTATCTCCATTATGAAATTTACTACTCCGCCGCCCTTTCCGCAGCCGAAGCAGTGGTAAATCTGCTTGTCCGGCGAAACGGAAAACGAGGCCGTTTTTTCACTGTGGAAAGGACACAGGCCGAAGAAATTCGAGCCCTTGCGCGTGAGCTGCACGTATTCCGAAACGATATCCGTTATATCGCTCCTGGCAACGAGTTCGCTTAAAAAATCGTCTGAAAACGCCAATAGTTTTCCTCCTCTCCCCGGATTTTTACCTTCTTGCGCGCTTTTGATACTCTTTTACAGAACGCTCCATACACCGGGTACAAACAGTTCCTTGAAAAGTGATATCGCGAAGGTATCCGTCATCCCGGCAATATAGTCGCACACAGCCCTTTCCACGCCCTCTTCGGCAGCTATGGCGGCGTACTCTCCCTCGAGCTTTTCCGGCGCTGCGACGTAGCTCCCGTATATCGCCTCGAGCATGCCCTGCACCTTTCTTTCCTCGCCCTTGGCCTTTTCGTTGCGGTAGACGTTTTCAAACATGAAATCGTGGAAGCTCTCCATGACGAAATACATCTCCGGGCTCATGGAAACGGCGTCATTGCCGGCGCTGTTTTTTATTACGTCCACGATCATGGCGTTTATCCGGCGGGAATACCTGGTTCCGAGAAGGCTCTGGAACTCTCCCGGGATATCGTCCGGAGCGAGTATACCGGCGCGGAGAGCATCGTCCGTATCGTGGTTTATGTAAGCTATTTTGTCCGACAGGCGGACGACCGCGGCCTCAAGAGTTTCGGGCTGCTTTTCTCCGCTGTGCGTCAGTATGCCCATTCTCGTTTCGTAGCAGAGATTCAAGCCTGCGCCGTCTTTCTCTATTCTGTCCACGACCCGCAGGCTCTGCACGTTATGCTCAAAACCGCCGGGATATATGGCGTTGAGCGCCCGCTCTCCGGCGTGGCCGAAGGGCGTATGCCCCAGATCGTGGCCCAGAGCTATTGCCTCGGCAAGATCTTCGTTGAGTCCGAGCGCGCGGACTATCGTCCTCGCGATGCGCGAGACCTCGAGAGTATGCGTGAGCCGCGTTCTGTAATGGTCTCCCTCCGGGCTGAGGAAAACCTGCGTTTTATGCTTGAGCCTGCGAAAGGCTTTGGAATAAGTGATCCTGTCTATATCCCTGTGGAAGCACGTCCTCACGGGGCACGGCTCCTCCGGGCGCTCCCTGCCTTTTGACTGAGAAGAAAGCACCGCATAAGGCGAGAGCGTTTTGAGCTCGAGTTCTTCTCTTTGTTTCCTCATTTCGTCCATTTGCAGCGCCTCCCTGCATTTTTCCTTATACTTCTTTATTCTATACGGATCCTTTTTTCCCTTTTTATTTTTTGATATTTTTTGTTTTTTCTTTACGCTCTTTTCCGCGTATCCGAAAAATGAGGCGGAGCCGGCACAAGCCCGCTCCGCTCTTTTCCGAAATCCGCTTTTCTTATTTATCTCCGCCTGCCAGCGGCACGGCTATAAGTCTTTTCTCGCCCGCCTCAGGGCGTATCTTCCCGGCGCTGAGCGCCGTGAGCCTTTCCAGAAACGTCTGCGCCGCCTCGTCAGGGAACAGAGCCGTGAGTTTTACCTCCTGGAGGAAATCAGCGTTTTCTATCCTTCCGCCCTGAAGCTCCGCCTCGCGCCTGACCTGCTCGTAAAGAGCATACGGGCAGTCAAAGACGATCTCGTTCCAGGTCTTGAGCTCGCTTATGCCGGCGTTTTCGAGCGCGGCCTTCGCAGCCGCCGTATACGCACGCACGAGCCCGCCCGTGCCGAGCAGCACCCCGCCGAAATAGCGCGTAACGACGCAGCAGACGTTGCTCACGCCGCCGGATCTGAATACCTCCAGCGTCGGCAGGCCGGAGGTCCCGTGCGGCTCGCCGTCGTCCGAGTACCGGGTAAGCGCGCCTTCCCTTATTACGTAGGCGTACACGTTATGCGTTGCGTCCCAGTGCTTTTCGCGCATTTCGCTTATGTGCGCCAGCGCCTCCTGCTCCGACTCGACGGGCCAGACCCTGCCTATGAAGCGCGAGCGCTTTTCTGTCAGTTCCGCCTCTCCGTATCCGGAGGGCACAATCACCGCGCTCACTCGCTCACCTCCGTGACGTACTCGCGCAGGCGGCCGTACAGCTCTCTCGTGCATATCGCCTGCACGGCTATGCCGTCCTGCCCGTAGTCTATCTGCACGTCGCCGCCGTCGCGGTAAAGCATGTCTATGAGCGAGGCTTTGTCGTACGGAATAAAGAACTTCACCAGCCTGCTGTCGTCAAGTATAGAGGCGATCTTCTCCGTAAGGTCGCTCAGTCCGTCGCCCGTGAGCGCGGAGACGAACACCGCTCCGCCCATGACGTGAACGGTGGACGGCGGCGTGCGGTCGCACTTGTTAAAGACGTTTATACGCGGCGTGGCGTTCGCGCCGAGCTCGTTAAGAAGGTTTTCCACTACCTCCGCCTGTTCCTCCCAGGACGGGCTGGAGGCATCTATCACGTGCAGCAGAAGATCGGCATAGCTCAGCTCCTCGAGCGTTGCCTTGAAGGCCTCTATGAGATGATGCGGCAGCTTGCGGATAAAGCCGACGGTGTCGGAAAGGAGCACTTCCTTCACAGGGCTCACTCTCAGCCTGCGCGTGGTGGTATCGAGAGTATCGAAAAGGCGGTCGCCCGTGTGTATGCCCGCTCCGGTGAGAGCGTTCAGAAGCGTGGATTTCCCCGCGTTCGTATAGCCCACGAGCGCCACGGTCTGCACTCCGTTCTTCTCCCTTGCCCTGCGCTGGGTGCTGCGCACGCGGCGCACCTGCTCGAGCTCCTCCTCGAGCTTTGTTATCTTGCGGCGTATATGCCGTCTGTCGGTTTCAAGCTGCGTTTCGCCCGGGCCGCGCGTGCCTATGCGGCTGCCGCCCGAGGCCGTCTGCCGCACGAGGTGCGTCCACATGCCGGTGAGCCGCGGCAGCAGGTATTTGTACTGCGTGAGCGATACCTGCAGCTGGCCCTCCTTCGTGGCTGCGCGCTGCGCGAATATATCTATTATGAGCCCGCTGCGGTCTATAACGTGTATGCCGATATCGTCCTCAAGGGCCTTAGTCTGCGAGGGTGAAAGCTCGTTGTCGACCACCAGCAGAGAGCATTCCTCCGCCTCGGCCAGGGCTTTGATCTCCTCTACCTTGCCCTCGCCGAAAAACGAACGCGGGTCGGGATCTTTTCTGTTTTGCAGCACTATCCCCCGGCACTCTCCGCCCGCCGTATGCAGGAGGGATACGAGCTCCTCCATGCTCTCGTCCGTAGCGCACTCGCTTTTGCTCAGGGACGGCGCGGAAAGCCCGGCCAGTATGGCTTTTTCTCTTTCGTTGGCGTTTATAAGAATTCCTCCCCGTTCGTTTCTGATATAAGTATACCTCATTTCGCGCTTCGGCGCTACATATAAAAAAAGTTTCTTTCCGGATGCCTGAATAGGCAAAAATGCAGAATTATAAAATTGTACTTGCAAAATATCCCTTGCGATGTTATGCTTTACAAAATAATATGCAATTATTTCATTATTGAAATTCACACGGAGGCGCAGACATGGTCCCTGATCCTTTCTACAACGATATCCGCTCCGAGATGCTGTTCCGCCAGGAGCTTACTTCTTCATCTCTCGGGTTTGTTCACGACCTTTGCGATGAGTTTGTAAAATACAACCAGATAAAGCCCTCGGCCTACGAGAAGTATTCCGTAAAGACAGGCCTGCGCAATGCCGACGGCACGGGCGTCATGGCCGGAGTTACCCTCATAGGCAACGTTCTCGGCTACCACATGGTAGACGGCGAGAAGACCCCCGTCGAGGGCCACCTCACCTACCGCGGAATAGACCTTTACGACCTTATAAACGGCTTTACGGCGGAAAACCGCTTCGGCTTTGCGGAGGCCGCGTATCTTATCCTCTTCGGCGTGCTTCCCACGGAGGATAAGCTCGCCCGCTTCCGCGCGCTTCTGAGCGAGTGGAGCATGCTGCCGAACGGCTTTACTGAGGATATGATCCTGCGCGCGCCGAGCCGAGACGTTATGAACAAGCTCAGCCGCGCCACTCTCGCCCTTTATTCCTACGACCCCGAGCCCGAGGGCGGCAATCTTGAGAGCGAGCTTTTCCAGGCTATACGGCTCATAGCCCGCTTCCCCGTTATCGTCGCGCACGCCTACGCCACCAAGCGCCATTATTTCGATAACGAAAGTCTCTATCTGCACAGGCCTCTTCCCTACCTGAGCATAGCGGAAAACTTCCTGCATTCCATCCGCCCGGATAATAAATACACCGAGGAGGAAGCCCGGCTGCTCGATCTGTGCCTCGTGCTGCACGCGGAGCACGGCGGCGGCAACAACTCCGCCTTCGCCTGCCGCGTCCTCTCCTCCACGGGCACGGACCTTTACTCCGCGATCTCCGCGGCTGTCGGCTCACTCAAGGGCCCGCGGCACGGCGGTGCGAACAAAAAGGTCATGGAGATGTTCTCCTATATCAGAAAAGACGTTCACGACTGGACTGACGAAGAGGAGATAAAGACCTACCTCCAGAAGATACTCAACAAGGAGACCGGCGACAGGTCCGGCCTCATATACGGCATGGGCCACGCGATATATACCTACTCCGATCCCCGCGCGGTCATCCTCAAGAAATACGCCCGCAACATAGCCGAGATAAAAGGCATGACAGACGAGCTGTGCCTCATGGAAAACGTCGAACGCATCTCGAAGGGCCTGCTCGAAGCCCGCGAGGAAGACAAGGTCGTATGCGCCAACGTAGACTTTTATTCCGGCTTCGTTTACAGAATGCTCGGCATACCGGAAGAGCTCTACACTCCGCTCTTCGCCATAGCCCGCGTCGTCGGCTGGTGCGCCCATAGGATCGAGGAGGTCTACCATTCCAAGAATCGCATAATCCGCCCGGCCTACAAGGCTATTTCAAAGCCGCAGCTCTATATACCGCTTGCGGAGAGAAAAGAACCCGAAGAATAATATAAACAACAAACAAACAAAAAGGCCTCCGGCTTTCGCCGGAGGCCTTTTAATATGCTTTAGACTTCTACTGTTCCCTCGAAGCACTTCACGGCGCTTCCCGTGAGATACACGCGGCCCTTTTCGTAACGGACCTTCAGGTCGCCGCCGAGCAGCTTCACGGTGATATCGCTGCCCTCCTCGCACAGGCCGTTTGCCACTGCCGCCACGGCCGCCGCGCAGGCGCCCGTGCCGCAGGCCATCGTCTCGCCGTTGCCGCGCTCCCACACGCGCATCCGGAGCGTACTTTCGTCGAGCACGTGCACGAACTCTGTGTTCGTGCGCTCGGGGAATATGGCGTCGTGCTCGAAGAGCGGGCCGACGCTCTCTACGTCGAAGGCGTCTACGTTGTCCATAAACACCACGCAGTGCGGGTTGCCTACGGAAACGCAGGTTATATCGTATTCTCCGCCGGCTATCTGCACTTTTCTCGCGACCACCCGGTCTCCAGGCAGATTCACCGGCACTTTTTTCGGCTCCATGTGAGCCGGACCCATGTCCACCGTCACGACGGAGACCTTGCCGTCCTGCGTTTTCACCCACAGATGGCGCACGAGCCCGCCGGTCTCTATATCCATCTCGCGCTTACGGACTATGCCGTTGTCGTACAGATACTTGCCCACGCAGCGCAGGGCGTTGCCGCCCACGCCGCCGTTGCTGCCGTCCATATTGTATATCTCGACTCTCGCGTCGGCTATATCCGAGCGGCATATCATTATAACGCCGTCACCGCCGATGCCGAGGTGTCTGTCGCTCAGGCGTATGCTCAGCGCCTCCGGGCCGTCTATATCTCCGTCGAAGCAGTTGAAGTAGATATAGTCGTTGCCGCAGGTCTGCATTTTTGTAAACGCGAGCTGGCGCTTTGCCTTGCGCATGGCGTTTATGTCCACGAGCTCCATCGTTTCCTGCGAATAGCGGCTTGCCAGGCAGTCCGCCACGGCGTTCGCCGTGTCTATCGATGTGAGGCACGGCACCGCGCGCTCGACCGCCTTGCGGCGTATCTTGACGCTGTCGCGCGTGGGTATCCTACCTCTGGTGGAGGTGGATATTACGTAATTCACCTTGCCGCTCTCTATGAGCGAAAGGCCGTTGTTCGCGCCCTCGTGGACTTTATCCACCACTATCGCGTCCAGGTTCACGCGGGAGAGAGCCTCCGCCGTGCCCTTCGTGGCGTAGATCGTGAAGCCGAGGTCGGCGAATTTATGCGCGACGTGCACTATCTCGGCCTTGTCGCGGTCGCGCACAGTGAAGAACACGCCGCCCTCGCGGCCGAGCTGATAGCCCGCGCCTCTCAGGCCCTTGTAAAGCGCCTCCTGCACCGTCGCCGCGACGCCCAGCACCTCGCCAGTGGACTTCATCTCCGGGCCGAGCTGGTTATCGAGATTCATCAGTTTTTCAAACGAGAACACCGGCACCTTAACGGCCGTATACGGCGCGGAGGGATAGAGCCCCGTGCCGAAGCCCATATCGGCGAGCTTTTCGCCGAGCATGGCGCGCGTGGCAAGATCCACCATTGGCACGCCCGTTACCTTGCTTATATATGGCACCGTGCGCGAGGAGCGCGGGTTGACTTCTATCACGTAGAGCTTGCCCTCGCAGATAAGGTACTGTATGTTCACAAGTCCTACGGTCTTGAGCGCCACGGCCAGCTTCTTGGTATCCTCGATTATGGTCTTCGTCATATCGTCGTCGATATTCCAGGCCGGATAAACGGCTATCGAGTCGCCGGAGTGTATGCCCGTGCGCTCTATATGCTCCATTATGCCCGGAACGAGGATATCCTCGCCGTCGCAGATGGCGTCGACCTCGAGCTCTATGCCCATGAGATATTTATCTATAAGGACCGGGTTTTCTATGCCGTGCGAGAGGATGATGGACATGTATTCCTTTATATCCTCCGGGCTGAAGGCGATTATCATGTTCTGTCCGCCGAGAACGTACGACGGTCTCATGAGCACCGGATAGCCGACCTTCTCGGCGGCGTCGAGCGCCTCCTGCTCCGTCATAACGGTAAGTCCGTCCGGACGCGGGATCTGCAGCTGCGCGAGCAGCTCGTCGAAGCGCTCGCGGTCCTCCGCGGCGTCTATCGAATCCGCCGGAGTGCCGAGTATGCGCACGCCCTCGCTGTCGAGGAACTTCGTGAGCTTAATAGCCGTCTGCCCGCCGAAGGCGACGACCGCACTGTAGGGTTTTTCAACCTCCAGTATGCCCTTTACGTCCTCGGGAGTGAGCGGCTCGAAATAGAGCCGGTCGGCCGTGTCAAAGTCCGTAGACACCGTCTCGGGGTTGTTGTTGGCGATAACGACGTCGAACCCCGCTTCCTTCAGCGCCCAGACGCAGTGAACGCTCGCGTAGTCGAACTCTATGCCCTGCCCTATGCGGATGGGGCCGGCGCCGAAGACAATAACCGTCTTCTTGCCGGTATCGTGCTCCTCTATGAACTCCGCGGCCTCGTTTTCCTCGTCGAACGTGGAGTAGAAGTACGGCGTTTCCGCGCCGAACTCGGCCGCGCAGGTATCGACCATCTTGTATACGGGTTTGAGCGGGTCCTTCACCGGCTCTCCGGAAAGGCGCTCTATGACCTTGTCCGTAAAGCCGAGCTTCTTTGCGGCGACGTAAGTCTCTCTCGAAACTCCGCCCTTTGACAGCTCCGCCTCCATATCGGCGATCCTCTTGAGTCCGCGCAGGAACAGGCGGTCTATCTTCGTCATGGCAAAGAGCTCGTCCGCCGTTTTGCCGCGCTTTATGGCCTCGTAGACGGCGAACATGCGCTCGTCGTCGCAATCGCCTATCTTCTTTGTGAGCTCATCGTCGCTCAGCGCGGCGATCTTGGGGCTGGTCATGCTGTCGAGCCCGATCTCCGCGCCGCGCACGGCCTTCATGAGCGCGGACTCAAAGCCCGTGCCTATGGCCATGACTTCGCCGGCGGCCTTCATCTGCGTACCGAGCTTCCTCGTGGCGTAAACGAATTTATCGAAGGGCCAGCGCGGGAACTTCACCACCGCGTAGTCTATGCTCGGCTCGAAGCAGGCCGAGGTCTTTTTCGTAACGGCGTTTTGTATCTCGTCGAGCGTGTAGCCGATGGCTATCTTCGTAGCCACCTTCGCTATCGGGTAGCCGGTAGCCTTTGAGGCCAGCGCGGAGGAGCGCGAAACGCGCGGGTTTACTTCTATTATCCTGTAATCGAAGCTGTCGGGATCGAGCGCGAACTGCACGTTGCAGCCGCCCTCCACGCCGAGCGCGCTTACTATATCGAGCGCGGCCCTGCGGAGCATTGAGTATTCCGCCGCGCCGAGCGACATGGCCGGAGCCACTACTATGCTGTCGCCAGTGTGGATGCCGACTGGGTCCACGTTTTCCATGGAGCATATGGCTATGACGTTGCCCTTGCTGTCGCGCATGACCTCGAACTCTATCTCTTTCCAGCCGGCAACTGACTCTTCTACGAGTATCTGGTGTATGGGCGAAGCGCGCAGGCCGCCCGCGGCGATCTCTCTGAGCTCGTCGAGCGTATTGGCCATGCCGCCGCCCGTTCCGCCGAGCGTGAAAGCCGGGCGCACTATGAGCGGCAGGCCGACTTCGTCGGCAAACTCCAGCGCGGAGTCAATATCCGTAACGACTCTCGAGGGGATGACCGGCTGGCCTATGGCCTCCATCGTCTCCTTGAACATAAGGCGGTCCTCCGCCTTGTCTATCGTTTCGGGGTTCGCGCCGAGAAGCTTCATCCCGCGGCTGGCTATAAAGCCCTCCTTGGCGAGCTGCATGGAGAGAGTCAGGCCGTTCTGCCCGCCGAGCGTTGAAAGAAGGCTGTCGGGCTTTTCCTTGTCTATTATCCTTTTGAGAACGGGGATCGTGAGCGGCTCGATATAGATATGGTCCGCCATCGCCTTGTCCGTCATTATCGTCGCGGGGTTGGAGTTTACAAGGACTATCTCGATCCCGTCCTCGCGCAGAGCGCGGCAGGCCTGAGTGCCGGCATAGTCGAACTCCGCCGCCTGGCCGATGACTATAGGCCCGGAGCCTATGACCATTACTTTTTTAATGCTTTTATCTCTCGGCATGCTCTCAAGCCTCCTTCGCGATCATTTTGAGGTAGCGGGCGTACAGCCAGCCTTTTTTCAGCTCTCCGCCGTAAGCCTCCGGCTCGAACTGAACCGACATTGCCTGCTTTCCGCTGTAGAAAAGGCCCTCACAGGTGCCGTCGTTCAGATTTCTGAAGGCCGTCACCGTCCCGGCGGGAAGGCTGTCCGTCTTCACGGTGTAGCCGTGGCTCTGGCTCGTGGCGAAGATGCGTCCTGTCGTGACGTCCTGCACGGGCTGGTTGCCGCCGTGATGCCCTATGTGCATCTTCTCCGTATCCGCTCCCGCGGCGAGCGCCATTATCTGGTGCCCGAGGCCGACGCCGAAAAGCGGCATGTTCGTATAAAACAGCTTTCTTATCTCCCCGGCGGCCTCTTTGTATTCCTTCGGGTCCCCGGCGCCGTCGCTGATAACCGCCCCGTCGACCTTCATATCGAGTATGTCCTTTGCCGGAGTGTTATACGGCACAAGCGTCACCGTGCAGCCGTACTGCGCGAGCTCTTTTGCCGTTACCCTGCCGGCGCCGAAATCGAACAGCGCGAGATTGTACTTCTCCTCTCCCTCGCTCTTCACCGTCTCCTGCGCCTTCACTCCCAGCGCTTCCGCGGCTCCGGAGACCTTATACGCCTTGAGCTCCGCCGTATCCTTCCAGGCCAGCTCCGGCGAGAAAGATATGCGCGCGTTCATCGCGCCCTGTTCGCGCAGGATCCTGGTTATCGCGCGGGTATCCACGCCGCAGAGCGCCGGTATCTTATTGGCTATTAAAAAAGCGTCAAGCGAACCCTCGCTCCTGAAATTGGAGGGCTCCTGACACCATTCTCTTACTATATACGCTTTAACTGAGGCCTTGCCTGCCGCCGCGTCGCCGGAAATAACTCCGCTGCAGCCTATTATGGGAAAAGTTTGAACAACTATCTGGCCGTAAGCCGCAGCCGACGTAAGCGTGTCCATATATCCGACCATTCCCGTGTTGAAAACGAGCTCCCCGGTAGCTTCCGCTTCATAGCCGAAGCTCTCGCCCTCGAAAACCGCGCCATTTTCAAGAATCAGATATGCCTTCACCGTCCGTTTTTCTCCTTTCATTTGCTTATGACAGAATATCACAAACCGCCGTTTCGCACAACTGATTTAAAGCAGAATTTTTGTTTTTTTATTCTCTGTGTCTTGTGCTAATTTGCCAATTTTGAATAATCATTCCTCTTTTTATGCCGTTGGCTCCCGCCGGTCTTTTCCCGCCTTCGCGTGCAAAAGGCGGGGCTTTCTGTTGCCCCGCCTTGCCTTATCGGATTTTACTTGTTTTCCACTATTTCCTTCGTGTCGCGCGCGATCATGAGCTCCTCGTTCGTGGGGATTATGAGCACCTTTACCTTCGAGCCCTCTCCCGTTACGTCCATTTCCTTGCCGCGGACCTTGTTCTTCTCGGGGTCTATCTTTATGCCCATGAAGCCGAGCTCTTCAACTATATGCTCGCGAAGCTCGGGGCTGTTTTCGCCTACGCCCGCGGTGAACGCTATGACGTCCACTCCGCCCATACCGGCTGCATATGCGCCTATGAGCTTGGTTACGTTATAAGCGAACATGTCCAGGGCGAGCGCCGCTCTCTTATCGCCCTTCGCGGCCGCGTCGTCAAGGTCTCTGAAGTCGGAGGAGACGCCGGAAACGCCGAGAACGCCGGACTTCTTGTTGAGGATGTTGGTCATTTCCTCGATCGTGAGGTGTTCCCTCTCCATTACGAAGCCGAGTATGGCCGGGTCGAGAGAACCGGAACGGGTGCCCATCGGCAGGCCTTCAAGCGGCGTAAGGCCCATGGAGGTATCGAAGCACTTGCCGTACTTTACGGCGGCGAGAGAAGAGCCGTTGCCGAGGTGGCAGGTGATTATCTTCAGGTCCTCCGCCTTCTTGCCGATGAACTCCGCGGCGCGCGCGGAAACGAAGCGGTGAGACGTGCCGTGGAAGCCGTAGCGGCGGACTTTATAGTCGGTATAATACTTATACGGCAGCGCGTACAGGAAGCACTTCTCCGGCATGGTCTGGTGGAACGCCGTATCGAACACGGCGACCTGCGGAGTGCCGGGCATGATCTTCTCACAGGCTTCTATGCCCATAAGGTTCGCCGGGTTGTGCAGCGGGCCGAGGGGGATCGCTTCTCTGATGGCCGCCTTTACGGGCTCCGTAACGAGGGCGGAGGCGGTGAATTTATCGCCGCCGTGGAGTATGCGGTGGCCGACTGCGCCGATCTCGTCCATGCTCTTGATGACGCCGCCGTTTTCAGCTGTGAGAGCGTTGAAAACGAGCTTTATAGACGCGACGTGGTCCGGCATGGGCTCTTCGTAGATAACGGCCTCGCCGCCGATGGGAGTATGCTTGAGCTTCGAGCCGTCTATGCCGATACGCTCGCAGGCGCCCTTCGCGATAATGGATTCGTTATCCATATCGAAAAGCTGATATTTAAGAGACGAGCTGCCCGCATTGATAACAAGGATCTTCATGTTGCCAGATTCCTTCCTTCCTTTTCTTGTATGCGCCGCTTGCCAAAAGCGGACTTCTTGATTACAATAACAAGAGTATTCTAATACTTTTTAGCTCTCTCGGCAATCTCTTTTTGAGTTTTTTATCGTAATTCATGCTGATTTTTATCTTCGGAGGTCTTTTTCATGCCGACTGCCGGAATAATATGCGAATTCAACCCGTTCCATAACGGCCACGCGGCGCTTTTCGCAAAGGTCCGCGCCGCGCTCGGCGCGGATACGGCGATAGTCTGCGCCATGAGCGGAAACTTCGTTCAGCGCGGGGAGCCGGCCGCGTTTTCAAAGCATGCCCGCGCCGAAGCTGCACTGCGCTGCGGGGCTGACCTCGTGCTCGAGCTGCCGCTGCCTTGGGCGCTATCCTCTGCGGACTGCTTTGCTCTCGGCGGCACGGCGGTGCTCGCCGCGCTCGGCTCGGTAGACACGCTCTGCTTCGGCAGCGAGAGCGGAGACGCGGATGCGCTCGCGCGCCTCGGCGCGGCGCTCGATTCTCCCGAAGCGGAAGAGCTTATAGCCGAGGGCGTCGCGCGCGGCCTTTCATACGCGCTGGCGCGAGAGCGCGCCGCGGAAAAGCTCGCCGGCGCGGACGCGGAGCTTCTGAGGCGCCCCAACGATATGCTTGCCGCAGAGTACCTGCGCGCTCTGCGCGCGCTCGGCTCGGATATCAAGCCCCTGTGCGTGCTCCGTCCCGGCGAGGGGCACGATTCCCCTGCGCCCGATAAGGAAAACCCCTCCGCCTCTTTCCTGCGCTCCGCGCTCGCGGAGGGCAGGCCGATAAGCGGGTATCTGCCCGCGGCGGCGGAAGAAGTATTCATGCGTGAAATGGCCGAAAACGGCGGCATAGTGACCGCCGATTCCCTTTCCCGCGCAGCTCTCTCGCGCCTGAGAGCCCTTGCGCCGCAAGACTTTGAGCGCTTCGCGCCCGGCGGGCTCGGCATGCGCATCGCCCGTTTCGCGCGCTCGGAGGCAGAGCTTTCCTCCGCGGCTGAGGCGGCGAAAACCAAGCGCTACCCCCTCGCGCGGATAAGGCGCGCGCTGCTCAGCGCGGCGATAGGCGCTGATATAAAAACGGCGGAGGAGCTGCCGCCTTACATCCGCGTGCTCGGCATGAGCTCCCTCGGCATGGCTCTGCTGCGCGCGGCCTCGAAGAAGGCCTCGCTTCCGATAATAACCAAGCCCGCGGCGGTAAAAAAACTGGACGCCGCGGCGCAGCGCGTCTTCGCCCTCGAGGCCGCGGGGGCGGACCTCTGGACCCTCGGGCGCAAAAATCCGGGCCGCGGCGGCCTGGAATGGACGACGGGGCCGGTCATCCTGAAGAAATAACGCGCGTTTTCGTCAAAAAATGCTTGACACGGGGGTAAAATGCTGATATAGTTACTCAGCAAAAATAAAGAAGAACGGCTCCCGCCGTCCTCACCCGGCCCTTTGGAGGCGCCGCGGTCAATATCGCCGGCTTCGCGCGGAGTATCCGTGCGGGCAGAGGTATATGTGCGGGCGTCGGAGCCCGCATTTTTATTTTTCAATATCAGATTTAATTGGAGGTGCTTTTGTATAAGCAGCATGGAGCATCAGATAAACGAAGATATCCGCGACAGTGAAGTCCGCCTTATCGATGCAGACGGCACGCAGCTCGGCATAATGTCGGCCGAGGAGGCGCTGAAGGTCGCCGAGGAGAAGGAAATGGATCTCGTGAAGATCTCTCCGAACGCGAAGCCGCCCGTATGCAGGATAATGGACTACGGCAAGTATCGTTTCGAGCAGGCAAAGCGCGAAAAGGAAGCGCGGAAGAATCAGCACATCGTCGAGATCAAGGAAATCCGTCTTTCCCCCGGTATCGGCGCGAACGACTTTGCCGTAAAGCTCAAAAACGGCCAGAAGTTCCTCAAGGAGGGCAACCGCGTCAAGGTGGCCGTCCGTTTCCGCGGGCGCGAAATGGCGCATACGGAGATCGGCGAGGAGCTGCTCCTCAAATTTGCGGAGGAGTGCGCGGATATTGCGAGCGTAGACAAAAGCCCCAAGCTCGACGGCAGGCATATGACTATGCATCTGTCTCCGAAGCAGCAGAAAGCTACCAATTAGATAACACACGGGAAGGAGAAGCACAATGCCGAAACTTAAGTCACACAGCGGCGCCAAGAAAAGATTTTCCGTTACCAAGAGCGGCAAGGTAAAGCGCGCTCATGCGTTCAAGTCCCACCTGCTCAACGGCCACGGTAAGACACCCAAGCGCAAGAGAAGCCTCCGCAAGGCGGATTACGCGGACGTTACGAACGCCGCGACGATCAAGCGCATGATCCCCTACAAATAATAGGAAAGTTCAGGAGGCATAAAGAAAATGGCAAGAATTAAAGGCGCGATGATGACGCGCAAAAGAAGAAATAAGACTCTTGGACTCGCCAAGGGTTACTGGGGAAGCAAATCCAGGCATTATAAGATGGCCAATCAGGCCGTTATGAAGTCCCTCACCTACGCTTACGTAGGCCGCAAGAGAAAGAAGAGAGATTTCCGCCGCCTGTGGATAACGCGCATAAGCGCGGCCTGCAAGCTCAACGGCATCAACTACAGCCGCTTTATGTGCGGCCTGAAGAACGCCGGCGTCGACCTCAACAGGAAGATGCTCTCCGAGCTTGCTATCAGCGAGCCCGCCGCTTTCACGGCTCTCGTTGAAAAAGCGAAGGCTGCCCTTTAATTGAATCATCAATAACGAACTGCCGCGCCATTCGGCGCGGCAGTTTTTTTGTTTTCTTCCCCCTCGCGGAAAATCCGGAAAAAAACAGCCCCGCGCCGAAGCGCGGGGCTGAACTTATTAGGTTAAGTTTTTATCGGCAGTGCTTTCTGATCAGTCGTCAAAAACAAAGATCGTAACGACCTTCTTGCCGGAGACTACCAGGAAGAGGCCTACCGGGCCTTCAAGCTCAGTGAGGTCTTCGACAGCAGCGTAGCCGAGTTCGTCAACGTCAACGATCACAACATCAGCAGCAAGATCAGCGTCATTAACATCATGGCCGCCGTCGTCTTCGATGGAGATCATGTTGTTGTAAACGGTAACTGCATAAGGACCATCAGGATAGTAACCGCCATAGATGCCGTCCTTGGCTGCATAGGTCGTTGCAACATCAGCGGAGCCTTCGAACTTAATGGTGCCGTTCTTATCGACGGTGTATTCATAGAAGCCTTCGTTGCCGAGGTCGGCGTCCTTGACCCAAGCGGTATCTTCTTCGCCCTCGAGGGTGTAAACCTTCACTTCGTTGCCCTTGGTAGTGTCAACGTTGCCGGTGGCCTCGCCGGTGAAGGAGAGGACCTCAACGTCGGCCGGAGCGGTGTAGCTATCCCTGATGTAGATGGCCTTCGCGACAAGCGCGCCGCCCTCTTCGACCGCTACTATGTAGTTATCAGCAGAGCCAAGATCGAAGGTGATCTCGTTGCCGTAAGCCTTGGCGGACTTGAAAGCGCCGGACTTGTAGGTCAGGAAGATGAACTTCACGTCGCTGGCGAGATAGAGCTTTTCAGAGCCTTCCTGGATGCTCTTGGCGCCCGGCTTGACGTCGTCATCATAATCAAAGAAGATGTAGATGTTGTCGGAGATGTCGCTCATGGTGTTCTTCTCGCTGTCGTAAGCAGCAAACGGAATCGGATAAGTGACATCATAATCGTCTTCAGCCATCTTTACGAACTTGTATTCGCCCTTGGTGTTAACGGTCTTCAAGAGGATCTGAGTCGTGCCGCTCTCGAAATCGTCTTCGGAGTCGCCATCAGCGATGAAGACTACGTCGTCTACACTTACCTGCTCGGCAGCAGCAGTCTCAAGATAGATGCCGAAGCCGTTGGGATCGGTGTAGAGCTTGTACTCGGTGCCCTTGTCGGGGGTGATGCTTGCGCCGTAGCACATGCCGGAAATGTCATACGCGGTGCCGCCGACAGTAGCGGTGGTGAGCTTTCCGGAAGCGGTCTTGTAAGTGGTGATCTTGCCTTCGGCAAGCTCAGCTTCTACGACGTCGCCAGCAAGAGGATTACCGG
>JAEEGL015205162.1_pt1 | contig 20344 bp, 21 predicted proteins | sample 9134231 | NCBI WGS metagenome assembly JAEEGL01 (sample SAMN16246548, study PRJNA631951) | gut metagenome | biome: gut microbiome; feature: rumen; material: fiber-attached | host: Bos | place: Iran: Karaj | collected 2018-10 | reverse complement strand
TGAATATGATGAAGAAAAAGACCTCGCGGCAAACAAAGCTGCCGCCGACCTTGCGGCGGACATCGCAGGCCTTACACAGAGACTTGAAGCTCAGCGCGCGAAGGAAGCCGCCGAGGCTCAGCTGGCCGCAGACAAAGCCGCTTTTGAGGAGTATAAGGCAGGCCTTGCCACTCAGGCGGATGCCCTTGCTCAGGCAGGTGACAGTGCTCAGTGCACCGCCCTGATTAAAGCGGCGAAGGAAGAGATTGCCGCCCTCGGATTTGATGAGAGCAGGAGCCTTGACGAAAACAAAGAAACGGCCGCCTCCGTAATTGACCGCCTTGAATCGGACCTTTCTGCCCACCGCAAGGAGTATACGGCGAAATTCGTTGACGAAAACGGAGTGACCGTGGCCGAGGTTAAATTCACAATCGACACCGAAAGCATTCAGGAGCCGGAAGTCCCCGTAAAAGAAGGATACGATGGCAAATGGAGCGATTATACGCTTGCGGCAAGTGACATAACGGTAATCGCAGTTTACACGAAAATTGACACACCCACACCGTCAGAAGAATACAAGTTGCCCACATCCTTCAAGGAGCAGACGGCCGCTTATAATACAATTGTAACTGTAAGGGTAACACTTAAAAATGTTCCTTCAGGAGCAAAAGTATATATTGATGGTAAAGAAGCGGCTGTCAGCGGTAGCACTTATTCTGCGGAAATCGGTCAGGCATCATCTACAAAGAATGTTATAATTGAAGTTAAACAGGGAACCAAAGTTCTTGACTCTTCAACACTTACAGTCAAAGTTGACACCGGATTCTTTGCAAAGCTGATTTCATTCTTCACCAACTTCCTCTTCAATCTTTTCAGTTGGAAAAAGGTAACTGTTAATTTCTAATGTTTTTTATGATGTTTGGTTTGTCAACATCAAAACAGATAATGTAATCTTAGAGGACAAAAAAGGGTACGAAGATTTCAATAATCTTCGTACCCTTGTTTTTTACCAACCCTGTTGACAGTCCCACTATCTATTATGATTTGAAATCAGTGGTTTATGAGTCACTGCCATTAACCGGGGAGTTTGCTTGCATTTACTGATTAATTACTTTTTGATTCTGAAAAGGTTGCGCAGAGCTGCGATAAGTCCGTCAAAGAACTGCTTGATGGAGTCTTTGAATGTAACAACCTTCTTGGTGCCTTCGGTCTTTACAACATCGGCAACTGCGTGAGTAACGCTGGCTGCTGTTACTTCGTTGTAAGCGGGGCAAACATAATCTGCGTTGAGGTTGGCTGTTTCTTCGCCAAGAGCATATGTGTAGCCGTCTGCAAACGCAGTGTTGAATGTTACGTTCTCTTCAGCGGTAACGGTAACTGATGTGAAGGAGTAATCCTCAATAATGCCGTTCTCAATAAGATAGATAATGGCTGTTGCAAGAGCGGGCTTTGATTCGGAATATACTCTGACATCGGTGTCCGCGGGAACGAAACCGGTCTTGATGAATGTGCCGGCGGCATCGTTGTGAACTACGCTGAAATAACCGTCTTCATTTCTCACGGGGAGAGGAGTGGAAGCGGTGAGACTGGTTGAACCCATATCAACATTGCCCGGAGTGTTGACCTGAACAACAGAATCAACCTTGATGTAATCGGCATCGGGTGTGTTGAAGAGGATATCGCTTGCGAGATCAAGGAAAGCGAGCTCAGCAGCTTCGTTGATGGTGATGTTGAAGTTAATCTGGTTCTTTACCATACCTACGAGGCCCTTGTTCTGAGCGAGCTTGAGATTGTAGAGAGTCTCCGCGCCGCCCTTTCTGAGAGCTACGAGAGCGCTGAGAGCGAATTCATAAAGGTCTGCGCTGTCAGCGTTTTTGAGATACTCGGCTGCGGCGGTTTCAACAAAGAATGTGGTGTAGAGCTGATCCATAAGGACATACTGATCGCTGGTGTTCCAGAGAACATCGGCAACGCTTGTGCCCACATCATAAACCTTGAGAGCAACTGCGGTGTAAGCGTTTGACTCAAGTGCTATACGGGCAGCGGTTTCAAAGAGTCTGCCGCCGGTGAAAGTAAGCGCGCCGCCTACTTCATCATTGAGCACGTCCTCAACGCTCTTGTCGATATCGGCGATGAGCTTGTTGCAGGCGGTAACAACGACATCATAATCGGTTATGGATGCAACATAAGCGAGGAAATCTTTGTAGTACTGGTTTGCGGCCTGTACGGAGAGAATGCGGGCAACTGCCTCTATAACTCTGTCTCTCTCGTTTTCATACTCGTTGCCGATTTTGATCGCATAGCCGATGTACTTGAAGGTCTTGGTCCAGGCTTCGGATGTAACAACATCGGAAATCTGCACGTAATTGTTGACCTTCTGGATAAGATCATTGGCATCGGAAGCGGTCTGAAGCACTTTGATGATTTCGGCAACTTTGGAATCGCCGAAATTAGCGTCTATCTTTTCGATAAGAGAAACGAGAACTTTTTCTGCGGTCTCTACTGAAACGCTCTTGTCGAAGCCGTTTTTCCAGGCATCATCATAAAGAGCAAAGATTGTGTAGGTGAGCATAGTGTCGGAGAGATTCTTGTTATTCTCCGCAACATACTTCCAGTGTGTTGAGCTTTCGTTCCTTTTGAGAAGCTCAATAACGGGGGCAAGATTTGCTTTCCACGCGGTGACTTTCTCATCGGTGGTTGCAGGCTCTGCCTCATCGGCTGCAGCAAGCACATAAGCACAGCTGAACGCCATTACGAGTGCAAGGATAACTGCAAGGATTTTCTTAGTCATAGTTGCATTCCTTCTTTCTTTCAAAATCAAATTTTTACGCAAGCGTACCAATCCGCTAATATTATAATATAAGTCATTTTAAAAAGCAATTATACAATATATACAAAAAATCACCGTGAAATTCTCTGTTTTCACGGTGAAAAAATTTTCAGTTTTGCTTCTTTACTATGCCGTATTCGTCATAAGGGTCGTAAAACGGGCACTCCGAAGCGCCGCTTTCGCAGAATCTGTAAATCTCGTCCTCATCCATATTCACTGTGCAGTAATACTCTTCGGTGTAATCATCATAAGCATAGTGAGAGCAGTTGTCACATATCATATCCTCGCTGCGCTCCTGTCAGAATATTTCGCCTTTCGGTATGACGAGCTCATAGCCGGTTTCGGTTATTCCGCTGTCTCCGAGCTCTTTGAGGGCCGCCCCGAAAAACAGACCCGGCGCTCTGCCCGACGGGAAGATATCTGCAAGCGGTCTGAGCACAAAGGACCTTTTGAGAGCTTCGGGATGAGGCACGCGAAGCTCAAAACTGTCGCTTTTGAAATTCTCGTAAAGTATAAGATCGAGGTCGATTATCCTCGGCCCGTTTTTTTCTTTGCGCACTCTGCCCATGGCGGCCTCTATGCCGAGACAGCCGCCCAGGAGCATCGCAGGGCTCACCGTGGTATCCACAAGTATGGCGGCATTGTAGTATTTTGCAGGATGGTCCGTGCCGACCGGCTCTGTTTCATACACTTTGGAGCCGCTTGTGATTGTCACTCCGGGAAGCCGCGAAATAGCGCGGATTGCGCAGTTAAGGTTATCTATACGGGTGCCCATATTTGTTCCGAGGGCTATTACTGCAAGGCTCATTCTGTTTCACCTCTGTCAAGGGATATTTCGGCGGCCATATATTCAAAATCCACTTTGACGGGCGCGTCGGGCTTTTTGAGAAGAATTTCAACCCGCTCGATTTTTTCAAACTCGTTCAGAATTCCGCGGGCAACCCGGTATGCCGCCCTCTCGAGCAGATTATTTTTTTCGCTTGAGAAAATCCGCGAGGCTGTTTTGCAGATTTTCGCGTAACTCACGGTATCGTTTATGTCATCCGAGAGGCAGGCAGGCATAAGGTCGCAGTATGCGGTGATATCCATTATGAAATCCTGCCCGTTTTCCTTTTCCTCGGGATTGACACCGTGATAAGCATATATTTTCAGATTCTTTATAATGATTTTTCCCATAATCAATTCCTTATGATTTTGTCGGCGAGCGCTGCCGCTTGCACTGCGCAGGCAACGTTGTGCACTCTGAGTATATCCGCCCCTCCCGCAACGGCAAGCGCGTTTGCCGCCGAGGTGGTCACATCTCTTTCTTCGGGAGAGGAGCCTTCGTAAGGAGAGGTGAATCTTTTGCGTGAGAGCCCGGCAAGCAGCGCGATTGAGCTGAATTTCAGCATACGCAGGTCTCTGAGTATCTCGCGGTCGTCATCTCTGCTTTTGCCGAAGCCGAAGCCGGGGTCAAGGCAGATATGTGAAAAATCGAGCCCTGCATCCGTTGCCTTTTCAAGGCAGTCAATGAAAAACTGCCTCACGGCGACGGGAGCACCCTGAGGGTATTCGGCCTGAGCGTCAGCCCCGCAGGGGTTGTGAGTTACAACATAAGCGGCGTTATGCTTTTTTACCGCCGCAACAATTTCGGCGTTAAGCTTTCCGCTTACATCATTGACTATAACCGCACCCTGCGCCAGAGCGTATTCGGCGCAGGCGGGGTAAAAAGTGTCAACCGAAACAGGGAGCGAAACTTTGCCAACAATGCATCCCAGCACTTCGCAGAGCCGCTCAAGCTCGGCTTTTTCATCAAGTATATCCGCGCCCGGCCTTGTGGAGTTGGCGCCTATGTCTATTATATCCGCGCCCTGCTTCTCAATTTCAAGAGCGCGTTCAAGAGCCGTTCCGGGGCTGAAAAACCTGCCGCCGTCTGAGAATGAATCGGGGGTGTAGTTGAGGATACCCATCACATAGGTTTTTCTGCCGAGTGGGAACCTGAAATCGCCTGCGGCAAACATTATTCTCTGCCTCCCGTAAGCAGCGAGAGAGCCTCTGACCTGGTTTTGGCGTCATTTCTCATAATACCCCTGAGGGCTGATGTGCGGGTCTGAGCGCCGGATGCTCTCGCACCGCGCATTGTCATACACAGGTGCTCGGCTTCTATTACGACAGCCACTCCGAGAGGATGCATTGATTCATCGAGAAAATCGGCAATCTGGCCGGTGAGCCTTTCCTGAAGCTGAGGCCTTTTTGCGAAGTCGTCAACTATTCTTGCGAGCTTTGAAAGCCCGATTACCCTGCCGTCCGAGGGAATGTAGGCAATGTGAGCCTTGCCTATGAAGGGCAGCAGGTGATGCTCGCACATTGAGTAAAGCGGAATATCCCTCACTATAACCATCTCATCGCTGCCCTCATCAAAGAGCTTGAGATGGCGTTTGGGGTCGCTTTCGAGGCCGGAAAAAATCTCCTCATACATGCGCGCTACTCTGGCGGGCGTTTCGAGCAGACCCTCTCTGTCGGGGTCCTCTCCCACAGCCGCGAGTATCTCCCTTACGGCGTTTTCAATTCTTTCTCTGTCCATGGTAACCCTCCCGGATTATTCGAAGATAAGAGTCAGGGTGAATAAATCATTGTCATCATAATAGCCCTTGAGCTTTGTGAGCAGGGGCTTGCCGTCTGTGGCGCGCCTCTCATTGAGCAGCTCGGAAAGACGGTAATTCTTTATAAGGCTGGCGTAAGCCGCGTTATATGATTTCTCGTTTGAGAAGTTTATCTGAATCTGCTTTTCGCCGCCGCGGTACTGGGCGTAAATCCTGTCGCTGAGCGCTTTTTCGTCCTTGGAGCCGTAGTCGGGGAAGACGAGCCCGGTGGATGAGTAGTAGTTGCCCTCGTCTGAAATGCAGTCAACATCTATTGAAAAATTGAAGTGGTTTTTGCTTATAGCTTCATCGGAAACATTGAAATAGGTGTAAAGGCGCACCGATGAGCCTTTGTCGGTAAGGGGATCGTCCCAGGTGCAGTCGAGGTGATACCACTTGCCGTTAACATTCACCACATTCCACATATGCGACCCGCCGCTCTGCCTTGATGATGAGGCGGTGCCGCTGATAACGGCGCTCTGAATTCCCACTCTGTCCAAAAGGAGCTTTGCCGCTTTTGAATAGCCCTCACAGGCTGCAATGTTATTGACCAGGCTGCCGTATGCCGAGGAGTAAACATACTCCTTCTCTTCAATTTTGTATGTGCAGTGGTCAACAATCCAGTTATGTATTTCCAGCTCCGTCTGCCACTGGTCAGCCGTGTTGCTCAGGCCTGCGATTATCCGGTTGCACACCTCGTCAAGCTCGGCCTTCTGCTTTTCATATTCTGCTTTGTCTATAATATATTCCGCCGAGAAAAAGTCATTCCATAGCTCTGCCTTGACAGAGCATTTCCTCCCTATGAAAAACAGGTCCGGATTATCATAGAGAAGGGCTTTGAAAACATTGTCAAGCGCCTCTTCGTCAAGGTCGGGCACAAGAATCTTTTCGGGCATATCATAGATTTTATCGAGTATCATATTGTAGGCCTGCTTTTCAACAGGCTTGAGCTGCTCATAATAGAGCTTGTACGGGCTGCCGAATGAGCTCGGTGCGTCCGGATCAGATGTGTAGTTATTTACCACTGGGAAGGTGAGGTCCGGGAAGTTTATCTTCAGCGAAACCAGAGAAAGGATAATAACTATCACGAAAAAAATTAGAGATCTTTTTTTGCTTTTCATCCGTTACTTCTTTCCGGTGAGTTGATTTATGTTTTTTGCAATCACAACTTTTGCCATACCGTTTTCAAAAATATATCTGATGATTTCCGCGTGCGAGCGGTAGTCCACAATAGAGAAATCAGTTGAAACCGAGTTTGCGAACTTGGAGTAAACCGCGTCGGTGCGCAGGGAGTTGCTTTCGGTGAAATAGGTCCTGAATATCTCCGCGAGCACCTCACTTCTGATATGTATATTTTCACCCTGACCGAAGCCGAGCCAGAGCAGATATTTATATACGGGGTCGCCTTTCATGGTATTGCTGCCCTCTATCAGAAACAGGTTGAATTCATCCCTGTATTCCACTTTTTCGGGCACGTTGAAGTTAATGCCGCCGATATAGTTGATCATTGATTTGAAGCTGTTTACATCGGAGCTCACATAATTGCTGATTTTTATGCCGTATTCTTTTTCGACCGCTTCCCTGAGCGCCTGAGCGCCGTGAGTGCGGTAAATATAGTTGAAGCTTATCTGCTCATCTCCGTATTTAGTTACGGTCTGTACAGAAGGCGCAAAGAAATTGAAATTGCGCTGCGGCAGCCGCATTCTGACAATCCAGAGCAGCTTGAGCTCGCTTGTTTCGTCATCGCGGCAGTACAGCAGATAATATCTGTCGCTTCTCGGAATATCCGGCTTTGCCGTGTTTTCTTCATCCTTTACCGCTTCGGTAACAACCTCTCCGCTCAGGGCGGAAAGCACATTGAAATCGTTTTTTGCGAGTATTGCAAAAAGCGACCCGGAAAGAATGAGCACAAACACCGCGACTACCGCAAGCGCGAGCTTTTTATTCATTGTTTCATTTCTGTTTTTTTCCTTTTTGAAAAGGGAATTGTTATTTTTCACTTTCAATCACAACTTTTTACAAGAATTGCTGTTGATACGCTGTCAAGATACAGGTCTCTGCCTGTGACTTTTTCACCTGTCAGGGAGGAAAAGCCGTCGCAGGGGAGAGTGTAGACAATCGGGTGCGTATTTCTGTTGGCTACTGTCATTATTCTTTCGCCGTGCCCCTGTCTCTCGTATGCCACACAGCCGAGGCATGAGGATACGGGTACAAAATCACCGTCTTTGAAAACGGGGTGCTTACGGCGCAGACTGCCGAGAAAACGGTAGTGCTCAAGCAACTCCTCATCCTCTTTGCCGTATGGATAGCAGCCCCTGTTGTACGGGTCAACTCCGCCCGATGCGCCGGCCTCATCGCCGTAATAAACGCACGGCACGCCCGGCAGAGTAAACTGCATGGATGAAATAAATTTAAGCAGCTTTTTGCCTCTTTCGGTTTCCTCGGGCGTCATCTCGCCGTCATATCTTTTTTCGCCGTACTCCGCGCTGTAGCCCTCAAGAGTGCCGAGACGGTTGAGCACCCTGCAGGTGTCGTGGGTGCCTATGTGATTCATAAGGCAGTCCACCACACACTTGGGGTAGTTTTCGCATATTTCATTTATACGTTCGTTGAATCTTTCCGCTACTCCGCTCACGGCAAACCAGATGAGAGCATCCGCGAAGGGGTAGTTCATAACGCTGTCGAGCTGCTTTCCCTGAAGGTATCTGCGTCTCTGACCGTAGCTTATTTTGCAGGAAGCGTCTTCCCAGACCTCTCCGATTATCAGTGCCTCGGGGTTGTCTGCCTTAACCTGAGCGCGCAGAGCGTCGAGAAATTTGTCGGGCAGCTCATCCGCAACATCGAGACGCCAGCCCGATGCACCCAGCTCCTGCCATTTACTGAGAATCTTGCGGATATACTCTATGTATGAGTCGTTTGTTTCATCTGTTTCCGGCAGGATGTCCACACCCCACCAGCAATCATATTTATCGGGATATTCGCTGAATCTGTACCAGGAACGGTAAGGGGAGTCGGGGTCATTGTAAGCGCCGCCCGGACCGAATGCCCCGTCTTTGTTGAAATATTTGCTGTGGGCTCCGGTGTGGCTGAAAACGCCGTCAAGGATTATATCTATGCCCTTTTTCTTCGCAAGCCTGCAAAGGCGCGCAAAATCCTTTTCGGTGCCAAGGAGCGGGTCGGGCAGTTCATAGTCCGCCGTATCGTATCTGTGGTTTGACTGAGCCAGAAAAATGGGGTTGAGATATATGCAGCCAACGCCCAGAGACTCCAGATAACCGAGCTTTGACTCTATGCCTTTGAAGTCGCCCTTGAAAAAATCGTATTCTGTTATGCGGCCGTGCTCATCGGGGGCCCAGAGAGGCTTTTCACCCCAGTCATCACGCAGTATCCTTCCGGAAAAATCTCCGCTTTTTTCTTCGCCCGAAAAACAGAATCTGTCCGGGAAAATCTGATAAATCACGGAGCCTTTGATGTTGTCCGGCGTTTTGAAGCCTTTTTCGTAAACGGTGAAGAAGAAATCATTGCCCTCGCCGGAAATAAGACCCGAAGAGCCGGATGAGCGGGTGATGCAGTTTTCCGAGTAGTAATTGTATATGCAGAAGCGGTAGAAATAGAGCCCGGCTTCGCCCGGAGTGAAACTGACTCTCCACCACTCCTCATCGTATCCTTCATTTCTCTCCCACTGCATGGGAATATCAGCGCTGTCTTCACCGTCGCGGTGAATCCGCAAAGCTGCGCCGCTGCAGCCGAAGGATTTCGGCAGTACAATTCTGAAAACCGTTTCCGTGCCTTGCTCGACTGCGCCGAACGGATATTTATGATAAGTATAAGCTGAGTTATAAGGTATGAAATCCAATGTGTGTTATCCTCCGGAGATGGGTTTTGGCGCCTTGGTCAGCCCTCATCGGATATGGGCGGTGAAACTGCCTCGGGAACAGCCCGGGTGATGTTTTCGGCAACCGAGGTGGTGGTTGCCGTCTCATCCTGAGGGGGAAGCTCTGTGATTCTCAGTATAACATCCGCGAGGAAGAATCCCGCGTACACCAGAGCAAGCACCGCAACGGTAATTATGAATATTCTCGCGATTTTTCTTCTCAGGGCCTTGCTCCTGAAATCCGAGCCGGACGAGAACTTCCGGGAAAACCCGGTTATGCTCTCGCGCTGTGAGGGCTTGAGAGATTTTTCGGTTTTGTTTTTTTTCTTCATTTTTCAGTCCTCAGAACAGGGCAGTACCGGTAAAGCCGGTAAAGCCGAGAGAAATCATGGCGACATACAGAAACATAGCCGGGGTACCCTTGAATGCGGGCGGGATGTGCTTGTTTCTTTCGAGCGCTCTTGAGCCGCTGCCTATCAGGGCGGCGGCAAGCACAAACGCGGCGCCTGCCCCTATGCCGAGCCCGATGCTGTCCCACAGCGAATAGGCGGCGTTGTAGTTGATATAAGGCACGGCGAAAACAAGAGTGTTGAGCGCCGAAATGCCGAGATTGCCGAGCAGCTCCTTATCGTGAGTTATGAGGTGCACGAGCAGGGCAACAACCATGTAAACTCCCGCGAGCACTCCGCCGTATATCATAGCCTTGACTGCGTAGGAATCCGCAGACGGCACATATATGCCTATAAGGCTGCAGATTACGCTTGTGATAACCGAGAAGCCGGAAATCATAAGAGCGAATTTCAGAAATGTGCCGGGGCGTTTTGCGATTCTTATTGCCTCGCTTATACCGAGACCGGAGCTCATAACGAGATTCTGCACAAAGACCACATAGAGCGCGGTTACAAGAAGGTCGGATACTATTTTCATCTGTTATCCTCCTCCTCGCTGTTTTCTTTGCTCGTGAAAGAATCTATAAGCTCATTCACAGAGGAGAGCAGGTAAGCGTATTCGTCATCATTGTCGTAGGTTAAATCAATATCTATCTGCTCGGGTTCAAACTCCCCGTCAACGTCAAGCTCCACCTCTTCCGGCTGTGCGGAGACCTCGGTGCGCTCGGGCTTAACCTTTGTTTTGCGTGAGGTTACCGACTGGAGAACTGCCGCGGCAAAGCCGAGAATTACAAGGCAGCCCACAGGCATAGCCATACCGGGCAGGGTGAACTTGAAATTGAAACTGCGCCCTAAAATTGAGCCGCTGCCGATTATTTCCCTGAGAGCGCCGCAAATCACCATCACCGTGCCTATTCCGACACCGGCGGCAACCGAGTCGTTTACGGCGGTGCGCACATCGTTTTTGACGGCGAAGGTCTCGCAGTGAACGGCGGTAGCCGAATTGATTGCCACAAGGGGCAGGAAAACGCGCATGGTGAAAGACATATTTACAAGAGTTCTGAATTCAATAACCCAAAGCACGGGGCATATAAGAATCAGACCGAGTATGAGATATACAGCTACTCTCACGAATCTTGCCGTTTTTTTGAGCATAAGGCTTGAAATAAAGGAAGTGACAAGCATATCGGCGAAAACCGCTACGGCTATGAAGAAAGCGTCTTTTAGGTTTTGCGTTGCCGCCACAACGGGGCACAGAGCCACGCACTGAATGAGCACGGGGTTGTATTTGAAAGCGCCGGCGTACATCATTGAAGAGAGGGAGTATTTTTTATCCATTTGCCTGCGCCTCCCTTTTGCTGCGTTTTGAGGAAAGTATTATACGCGCCCTGTCGGTAAGCATATCGAGCAGGGGGCTGAAAGCGTTTGCTATAAGCACCGCAAAGCAAATCGGCTCCTCGAAAGCGCCGAGGTGTCTCATGGTCATACAGACAATGCCGGTAAACACCCCGTAAACCACTCTGTTTGCCGTATGCACCGGCATAGTGGCGGGGTTGGTGAGCATAAACACCGCCGCAAACAGCAGAGAGCCGGAGCAAAGCTCCATTATTGCGCATGAGATAACCGAACCGTTTGACCGGGGGAAAACAAGCGAAATAAGCAGGCACGCCGCGATAAAGCCGGCGCCCGGCAGAAGCGACTGACGCCTGCGTATGAACATAAACACAGCGCAGCCCAGCATTGCGATAATGCAGGTTGTGCCCATAGGCCCGCATATATTGCCCGTAATTATATCTATAAAATTGGAGGCTGTCATACGAATTGTGTTGCCTGACATAAGAGACGAACCGAGCGACACGGTTTTCATAAATGACCTGCCTGCCGTATAAGTGAAAACCTCGGTTTTAAAGCAGACGGCCGCGAAGGCGAAGCCTGCGGCGGCGGGCACAAACGGGGCGCGCATTCCTCCGCCGAACGGGATTTTTGCCGCGAGGATGGCGAAGGAGCTCGCCACCATGCCGACATATACGGGAGCATCGGCAGGGAGCATAAGAGCGACAATAAGGCCCGTGCAGATTCCGCTGAGATCCGCGGCGTAATACTGCTTGTTTACTATTATGCCTGCTGCAAAGTCGCACACAAACGCCGTTAAAAGGCAGGCGAGCAGGGTGCGCACGGCCGCGGCTCCGTTGTACCATACCGACAGCACACACGGGGCGGTTAGCATTATCAGATAATCACCGAATACTCTGGTGGATTTTGTTGTACGAACGTTTTTTTCGTCAGCCAACCGGTTTCACCTCTGCGTTTTTTCTGAGAGCGCCTATCGCGGCGGCGGGGTCGGGGGAGCGGAATACTGCGCTGCCTGCGACAAAGACATTTGCCCCTGCCCGGGCGGCGCTTATGACGGTTTTGTCGTTAATTCCGCCGTCGACCTGTATATCAATATCCTTGCCGGCCTCTTCGGCGGCTTTCCTGACGGCTGCAACTTTGGGCATCATATCCGCCATAAAAGACTGACCTCCGAAGCCGGGCTCGACAGTCATAACAAGTATCATATCGGCCTCGGAAATAAACGGGATAACCGCCTGCGCCGGTGTGGCAGGCTTAACGGCTATACCGGCCTTGCAACCGAGGGAGTGTATTGCGCTGAGCGTTTCACGCACATCGGAATCGCTTTCGTAATGAAAAGTGATCATATCCGCGCCCGCTTTTGCAAAATCCTGCGCGTATCTGAGCGGGTCGGAAATCATAAGATGGACATCAAAGAAAAGGGAGGTTTTGTCTCTTACGGAGCTTATTACCGGCGCTCCGAAGCTGATGTTGGGCACAAAATGCCCGTCCATTACATCGAGATGAAGCATATCGGCGCCGCCTTTTTCCGCTTTTATCGCTTCCTCGCCCAGGCGTGAAAAATCAGATGCAAGCACCGAAGGGGAAATCTTTATCACACGGGACACCTCCGAACATAATTAAACATGAAAATACAGGTTAATTATATCATAGCACCGGCGGCAGGTCAATAAATTAAAATAAACAAAGAGTGAATAAAATATGTACCGAAAAAAAGACTGCGGGGCTTTGCTGCCCGCAGTCCGGTATTGAATATGTTTCGTGATTTTAACCTGTCAGAATTCCTGATAAAGTGTGCGCCCGTAAGCGTCCACGGGATAATCGCCTCTGAAAAGTTTTACGGCCTCAACAATGTTGATAATCTGGCATACAAGAACGGCGATTGCACCGAGACCGAAAATCCAGGATGTGAGAAGGCCTACGACAAAGAGGATTATGCAGTTTTTGGCCTTGTCTTTCATCCCTCTGTAGTAGTAGCCGAGGCCGAGATAGCCGGCAAGCAGGTGAAGCACCGCTGCCCAGTATGCCGAGCGGGGCTTTGTTGTTTCGGGAGCCTGCTCCTGATAGGGCGCATACTGCTGATAATTCTGCTGCGGCTGCTGATATGAATTATGGTATTCTCCGCGGTAGTCAGCCTGCTGATAAGCGGGCTGCTCCGGCTCTGCCGCAGGCTGAGCGGCGGTCTGAGTGGCTTCAACAACTGTTTTTACGCCGCAGAACGGGCAGAAAGTTGATGTGTCAAGAATTGTTTTTCCGCATGATGGACAAATCATATTTATTACCTCACTTGTTTTTTTCTCATTGTATCACGGGTATCACGGGCATTCAATATACTAATTTCAAAAAATTTATTAAGATTTTTCAAACACGCACAATCCGGTAAGCAATATTCGTGCGCTCATAGGTGTAGCAAATATGCAGGGCCGAGCCGTGATATGTTATCGCCGGGTAAGAGAATTCGCTGTCTTTTTTCTCCTTCTCAAGAGTCAGAAAATGCTCAAAGGTTCTGCCGTCGTCGTATGAAACCTGCACGGTGAGAGGAGAACGCTCACCCCAGTTTTCGCCGACCGGGTTTGACACAAGGAATATTCTGCCGTCCGGTATTTTCACAAGGTCAATGCCGCTGTTGTTGTTGGGCAGGTCTGTGGGGTACGCCTCGCACCATGTTTCGCCTTCATCCGTGCTGTCGCTTTTGTAAATCAGCCCCACTGATGTGCGCGTGAGCATATGAACGCTGCCGTCGCCGCTCTGCCACAGAGCGGGCTGAATCATAGGTATTTTATTTCTGCAGTAATTGTTGGCAGAGTTGAAAACAGGCACCTCATACTCTGTTTTTACTCTCTTGCTTTTTCTCCAGGTGAGCCCGTCATCATCGGATATGTCAGTAAAGCATATCCAGCCGTGATGCTCCGCCGATGCGGGCGCAAGCACTCTGCCGCTTTCAAGGCGCAGGCATTTGTTTTTTACGGGGCCTCTGCCGCCGCTCCGGTCTCCGGGCACAAGTTCGCACGGGTCGGTGAATGAATCTCCGCCATCGTCCGAATAAGCAACATAGGTTTTCCAGTAAGGTATGTTTTTGCCCGCCTTGAAGAAAAGGCATATTCTGCCGCTGTTCATCCTGAAAAGAACGGGATTCCAGTGCGGCGTATTCTTCGCGCGGCTTATCCTGCGCGCAGGTGCGAAGCCCCGTGCGTCTTTTACCGTGTACCAGATATCCACATCGTCCCGGCCCTCTTTCGAGCCGCCGAACCAGGCAAACAGAACTCTGCCGTTTTCAAGCGGCAGAAGGGTTGAAGCGTGGCAGTTGGCAGTGGGAAGTTTCTCGCAGACAAAATATCTTTCGGCTTGTATCACAGCGCAAAATCCTCCGGATCGGTGTCTGAAATATCCGGCAGTTTTTCGGGCACTCTCTTCATCACGTCATATTTATATGACTTGCAGCTTGAGTTCTTATCAACGATTCCTTTTTTTTCGCAAAGGACGTTTATCCCGTCAGGGGAGAGCCTGCCGCTTCTGCAGTAAGCGCATTTGGGCGGATACTTATCCGCGCTGAGCAGATTCTTTTTCATTTCATATCAGCTCCCGGTAATTTATTTTGTTACCTTCAAATCTGCCGTAATCAATTTCTTTTCCGAGAATGAAGGCTTTTTTGACCTGCTTTGCCCCTTTTACATAATCGGGTCTGCCGGGGCAGAAGGGGTAGAACCCGAGTATGCCGAAAATATACCAGATTGCAGTTGTGCCGTTATCCTCATCTCCGGGGAAACCGTCATCCTCATAAGAGAACGCCTCGGCACAGAGCTTTCTGACCCAGTAATCGGTTTTTTCGGTGTTTCCGAGCTCGGAGTAAATATACGGAATATGAAAGCTCGGCTGGTTCGATATAGCGCACTGACCGAAGTCAACGCTTGCCATCTCGGTGATTTCGTGTATCTCACAGTCATAGCCGACAATGTTGTAATAAGGTTCGGCCGCGAACAGTTCATCGATTTTTTCAATAAGTTTATCGCTGCCTCCGTAGAGCTGAGCAAGGCCCTGCATATCGTGAGGCACGGCAAAGGAATTCTGCCAGGCGCTGCCTTCGGTGTAATCTCTGCCCCAATCAACGGGGGAGAAGCCGGGGCGGAATTCACCGCGTGAATCTTTCGGCCTCATAAATCCCGTTTCGGGGTCAAAGAGGTTTTTATAGTTAAGGGCGCGCTTCCTGTATTCTGCTTCTATATCGGGCTTTCCGAGCATACCGGCTATTTCGGCAATGCACCAGTCACCGTATGCAGCGTCAAGCGTAAGATTTACGCTTTCCTTCTGCTCGTCATACGGCACATAGCCAAGGCGGCAGTAGGAGCCGGCGCCGTTTCTGCCGAAGTAATCCTCGGGTGCATCTGTTGTGGCGTGCTTCAGCATGCCTTCCAGCGCAGTTTCAAGATCCGCTTTGTCAACGAGCCCCTTGACAGCCGCGTCGCAGATAACGCCGTCAATAAGGGTGGAAGGCATGCAGCCCCTCTCGCCTATTGACAGCCACCTCGGAAGCCAGCCGCTTTCCCTGTAATCGCGTATAAATGATTTGAGCATCAGCTTCATCTCATCTCTCGCAACAAGTGAAAAGAAGGGATAAACGGTGCGGCAGGTATCCCAGAAACCGTTATCGGTAAACCTGACGCCTTCTCGTACTTTCCCGTCGTGCGGGCAGTAATGGACCTCCTCCCCGCAGGCGTTTATCTCTGAGCAGCGGTGAGGGTAAAGAAAGGCTCTGTACATACAGGAGCAGAATGTGCGCAGCTGCTTTTCGTCATCTGTTTCGATTCTGACCCTTGAGAGGTACTCTTCCCATATGCGCTCTCCCGCGGACATTATTTCATCAAATGTTTTTCCGCCTGTTTCACTGCGGAGATTCAGCTCCGCCTGCTCAAATGAGATATATGAAGTGCCCAGGGACATTTCCGCCGAGAGTGTGCTTAATTCTATGTGAAAAGCGATGTTTTCACCGCTGCAGACTCCGCCGCTGTACTTTTCCGTTTCTCCGTTTTCACGGGTTATGACGATGCCGTCGGCGTTTACGGCTGCGTCGGGAAAGGTTATCACGATATATTCCCTGAAATCCGCGCATTCCCCGCCGGCGCACTGGTCAGTCGAGCAGCGCAGAGTGTTGCTTGCCGCGTCAAAGCTGAAAGAATACCCGCCGTCAACGCTGTGAACGGAAAAATAGTTTTTTTCTGTGCCGGCAAAGCTTACTCTGATTTTCGCGCACCTTTCGGAAGGAGTGAATTCCAGCACGGAACGCGAGCGAATCAGCTCATATTTCATATAATAAGGCTTCAGAACGGCGTTTTCGGGCCTGAATCCGGACCATCTTGATTCCCCGTCATTCGCGGGCTTGCCGCTCTGCAGCATGAAGCATACCGCGCCGTAGTCCGCTATCCACGGGGACGGCTGGTGCGTGAGGCGGATTCCTTCAAGGGAACGGTCTTTCGGATGATAATACCAGCGCAGATTATCCTCAGCGGTCTGCGGGCAGAAAGCGGCCATGCCGAAAGGCAGCTGCACAAGCGGCAGGGTGTTGCCGTTTGAAAATCTGTGGCGTGAATCCGAGCCTTGTTTTATGTTGACGTAATCGCAGTATTTCATTTCCTTTTCCCCTTTTCGGGTGCGGTTTCATACTTGCTGCACCGATAAAATGGTATAATATGCGGCACTTAAAGTCAAGAAAAAATATCTTGATTTTTTATTGAATAACATTTACAATATACTTGGAAAAGTTTATGCGCGTACTGCCTACAGGTCACGAAGATGCCGGGGCAATCCGCGCCTTGAAAACGCCGAAATAATCCTTAACGGAGGAAGATAACAATGTATGAATTTCAGCAGATAGTGCGCGATGCGCTTGCCGCGCGCTCATCCGATATACACATTTCAGCGGGCTACCCCGTATCTGTCAGGGTTGACGGTAACTGCGCTCCGCTTTATGACGGCACTCCCGACCTTGTCGCGCAGGAATGTGAGGAGATTGCCAACTCCATCATGAACGAAAGGCAGATTGAAACTCTGCAGAAAAACGGCGAGGTTGACTTTGCCTATGCCGTGCCGGGAGTTGCGAGACTCCGTATGAATATTTACTCGCAGACCGGTTCCATCGCCATATGCGGAAGAATACTCAACAATAAAATACCGGAGCTTAACGACCTGGGCCTGCCTCCGATTCTTGCCGATATGTGCGATAAAAAGCGCGGCCTTGTGCTTGTTACCGGTATTACCGGTTCGGGTAAGTCCACCACACTTGCCGCTCTTGTTCAGGAAATCAACAAAAGGCACGACCATCACATTCTTACAATTGAGGAGCCCATCGAGTATATTTACTCCAAAGGCAGGAGCATTATAAATCAGCGTGAAATCGGCTCTGATTCAATGTCATTTGCTTCTGCTCTGCGCGCTGCACTGCGTGAGGACCCCGATGTTATTCTTCTGGGCGAAATGAGAGATATGGAGACTATGCAGACAGCCATTTCCGCCGCGGAAACAGGCCACCTTGTGCTCTCCACCCTTCACACCACCAACGCCGCAGCGTCTGTTGACCGTATTCTCGACTCATTCCCGTCGGGCCAGCAGGAGCAGATACGCACTCAGCTTGCCGATGTTATCCAGTGCGTTGTGTCTCAGCAGCTCATCCCCAAAATGGAAGGAAAAGGCAGAGTTGTCGCCACCGAGATTATGCTCGGCATTCCCGCCGTCAAAGCCAATATCCGCGACGGCAAAACCTTTCAGATTCCACAGACAATAGCCCTTAACAAAAAGCTCGGTATGGGTCTTATGGATGATTCCCTCTATGATCTCTACATCCGCGGCAAAATTTCAGGCGAAAACGCGCTTTACTTCGCTCAGGACAGACTCGCGATGGAAAAGAAAATAATCTGATTGCCCGGTAACGGTTTACAGAATAATCCCCAATCCTAAAAGGAGTTGATTTTATGGCAACCTTTATGTACACAGCAGTTGATGCTTCGGGAAAACAGGTTAAAGGTACTGTTGCCGCCGACACCCAGGATGCCGCACTGACTCAGGTAAAGGCAATGGGTGTTACTCCCATAAATGTTCAGAAGGGCTCCGCGATGAACGCGGAAATAAACCTCAGCTTCCTCGATAAGAAGCCCGAGGCCCGCGACCTTTCGGTTTTCTGCCGCCAGATGGTTTCAATCCTGAATGCCGGCGTCGGCATGAAAGACGCCCTTGACATGCTTTCAAAGCAGACTGAAAACAAAATGCTGCGCGAAGCGATTATAGGCTGCAAGGAAGGCGTTGAAGGCGGTGCCACACTCGCGGAAAGTATGGAAAAATACCCCAAGGTTTTCAATCATACATTTGCAATGATGATTTCCGCCGGCGAGGCATCCGGTTCGCTCGATGTTTCATTCACCCGTGTCGCGGAAGCAAACGAAAAGAGCGCCAAGCTCAAAGGTCTTATCAAAAAATCCACATCATACCCCAAGATGCTTGTTCTTATAGTTGTGGGTGTTATCGGTTTCATGGTAGGTTACCTTATTCCGAAGTTTGAGGATTTCCTCGGCTCGCTTGATACCGAGCTGCCGCTGCTTACAAGAATTATTTCAAACAGCGCAAAGTATCTCAAATCACATTTCTATGTTATTGCCGGCGTGGCGATTGTGGCCGTGGTCGGTTACAAGATGTTTGTCAAAACGGATTTCGGCAAGCATTTTGTGGGCAGAATAATGATGAAGGCGCCGAAAATAGGTGACCTTACGGTAAAGACCGCGTCCGCGAACACGCTCAGAACCCTCGGCACGCTTCTCGCGACAGGCATCAACATGGTTGACGCGCTTGATATAGTTGCCGAGACAATGACAAACATTTATTTTGAGGAAGCAGTTTTTAAAATTAAAGAGGATGTTTCCGTCGGTGTGCCTCTGAGCGAAGCAATGGCATCCACCGGAGTATTTCCCGACATGGTCTGCCATATGACGCAGATAGGCGAGGAAACCGGTAACCTTGTTGAGATGTTTGATACATCGGCCGAATACTATGAGCAGGAAGTGCAGGATGCCACGGAAGCTCTTACATCCGCCCTTACTCCCATGATTACCGTTGTAATGGCGGGCATAGTAGGCGTGGTTGTCATAGCTCTTCTGATGCCCATGATGTCCATGTACTCCGCTCTCGATAACGCCTGATCCGGAAAGTGGGCAAAGAGGCAATATGAAATAAAAAGACTCGCAGGGATTCAGAATAAGCTTTTATCCCTGCGGGTCTGTTTTATTAAAGCAGTTTTTCGTTTACAAGCTCAACTCCGGATTTCTCCGCGTACTCAATGCATTTTCCGTGCATTGAGAGATTGCTCAGCGGACCGGGCGAATGGGCGTCAATTCCTATTATCGCTTTGTTTCCGTTTTCGGCACAGCACTGCCAGAACAGGTCTCTGGGGTACTGCCTTCCGTCTTCAAGGCCGAGCCTGTTTATTTCAAGAGGAATGCCGTACTCCTTTGCGACTTTCAGAAATCTCATTGCGTGGAGTCTGTATGTATCATCATCGCCGGTAAAGTTTATTAAGTCCGGGTGGGCAATATAGAGAAATTTTTCCGTTTTGACAGCTTCGATAAGGTTGTCAAAATAATCGCTCAGCCGCTCTGTGCTGTCGTTTGCTTTGAAGGATGAGTTTCCCTTTTCTTCGTCCCATATAAAATGCTGGCCGCAGATAAGGTATTCACACGGAAAGCTTTCAATGTAGCTCAGATAGTCTTCAAACATATGGGGGTAATACTCAACCTCCACGCCGATATGTATTTCAATTTTGTTTATGTACTCCTGCTTAAGCGCTGTAAGGGAGTCGAAGTAGTCCCGCGCCTTATCTGCCGGCACTCTGAAGCCGGATTCATAGCCGGAGGGGAAAATCATCGGGCTGTGATCGGAAAAGCCGAGCACCTTAATGCCCGCGGCGATTGCGCTCTCAACGTACTCCCTGTCGGTGCCGGTTGCGTGACCGCAGCGGTAAGTGTGAGTATGATAGTTGTACAGTATTTTGTCCATTTTATTCACCGCCGATTATTATAATTACAATTTCAAAAAAGTCAAGGAGCAGCTTATGAACAAATTCAAAAAAACAGCCGACAGAATTATCGGTAATATTATAAACAGATTCACTTCTGTTACGGCTCAGCAGACCGGTCAGAAAGGCGAAAACTTTGAAGTGAGCGAAGAAATCAAAGCGCTGTGCCGCGCTGTGGGCGCCGAGGGCGCGGTCCTGCTCAGAAATGACGGCGGGGTTCTTCCCGTAAAGCCCGGCGAAACGCTC